>ERZ1740059.1929-NODE-1929-length-10346-cov-3.641920_pt1 | contig 10346 bp, 6 predicted proteins | sample MGYA00581744_ERZ1740059 | MGnify/ENA primary metagenome ERZ1740059 (study PRJEB43018, sample SAMN04849738) | marine metagenome | isolation source: floating plastic debris | place: Pacific Ocean | collected 2008-08-28 | study: EMG produced TPA metagenomics... | reverse complement strand
AGCTTTGACTTTTCGAGGTAATGGCTATAGAAAACAGGAAAAGTATGAGCCTGCAATTTTTAATTACAATCGCGCTTTAGAGTACTCTCCTAATTATTTTCCTGCTCAAATAGGAAAAGGAATTATTCTCAATCGAGTAAAACGCTATATAGAAGCACAAGAAGAGTTTGAAAGCATTTTAGAAAATAAAGAACTTTCAGCAGCTAGACAGGCACAAACTTGGTTCTATTTAGGTCAAACTTTTTGTCAATCTGGGCAAAACTCTAAAAGCATTACTGCTTTTGAAAAAGCGATAGAGCAGAATCCAGATTATTCAGCAGCTAAACAAGCCAAGCAAAACTGTCAATAATGTGAATAATTAATTTAAAACGAATTAAAAAGGCCACCAAGTAGGGCGTAGATCGGTGTATATGCGACTTACTGTTCTAGACGAAGGAATTTGAGAATCTTTGAAATTCCCTCCTAACATATCGTATAAAAGCTGGCTAGGATTAACTGGCTTATTTAGAGCAAACAATATCTCACTGCGATATCCATCACAGCTTATCCCCCTTCTTTCTATGGCACATACTACTGGTTTGCCATCAATAGTATCGCTGGCAAGATAATTCATTTCACCTTTGGCATAATAGCTTTGCAAAGATTGGGCTGTGTTTTGGCAGTTTACAGATGCTTCCTCTGGAGAAAAATATTCTGGTAAAAATGATAATATATCTGTCTTTTGCGAAATTTGCTCTGTACCGCTTACATTGAATAGAGTAGCGGTTACTGTAGGAACAGAAGCGTTGGCATCGCAGACTACTTCAACGCCAGTGCTGGCATTAACAGGATCTCCATCAAAACCAATCATTCCCATAGTTATTGGTATAGCGATCGCACTTACCAAGTAGCTTATCTTTTTCATAGCGTTTTTGCATTACGAATTTTGAGACTTTACCTGTATCAAGATTAAATATTATTCTAACTTGTAATCTTGATTCAATCCTAAGGATGTAATTGTAACAAAAAAACCTCTTTAAGAATCACAAAAATAAAACTGAGAATTAATTGTTACTTTTGTTATGAAAAAATAATATATTTAGAAGATTGTGATTTAAAAGATAAGTATGCTGCAAAAATAGTGGTTATTGCCTGTATCGACGACAGATAAAGAGAGCTTAGAAAAATTAGAAAAAATGGCTGAGTTTAAGCAATTGTTCTGCTGTTTACCTACCTAAAAATTTTAAAGAATGCCAGACAAATTCAATCCAAAATTACCGAGATACCATCGTAAGCCAAAATATTATCAAGAAAACCATTCTATAGCTTTTCCCTGGACGATTATCCATACCAGTCTTACAGTAATTTTTTCTCTAAGTCATCAAAATTTAGCTCAGGCACAAATATTATCTGATGACACGGTTGGAACTGAAATTAACAACTCTGGAAATACTATCGAAATTACAGGAGGCACTACCCAAAACACAAATTTATTTCACAGCTTTCAAGAGTTTTCAGTGCCAACAGGCGATACAGCTTATTTTAATCATGCCGAGCAAATTGAAAATGTGATTGGTCGAGTCACAGGAAATTCTGTTTCCAATATTGATGGATTTTTGCGGGCAAATGGTAATGCCAATCTAATTTTAATCAACCCCAACGGGATTGATTTTGGTGCCAATGCTCGACTGCAAATTGGCGGTTCTTTTTTAGGTAGTACAGCCGAAAGCTTGATTTTTGAAGATGGAACAATATTTAGTGCCAATGATTTAGCTACATCGCCCTTGTTGACTGTAACTACTCCTGTTGGTTTGCAGCTAGGACAAAATTCAGGTGAGATTAATGTTCGAGGTGGTGGACACAAAATTGGACTAGATGTTCCTATCTTCTCACCCTTTAGTAGAGGAGAAGTATCAGGATTAAAAATGCAGTCTGGCGGCACCTTGGGGCTGGTGGGAAGAGATATTTCCTTTGTTCAAGGAGTAGTCTCATCTGAGACAGGAAGAGTAGAGCTAGGTAGTGTTGCAGAAGGCATAGTCGGTTTAAATTGGAGCGAAGAAAATTTCTCTTTAGATTATGACGGGATAGAAGCTTTTAAAAATATCAATATTAATCAGCAATCGCTAATCGACGCTAGTGGCAACAACAGTGGTTCAATCAACATTCAAGGGGGAGAAATTGCGATCGCCGATGGCTCGGTGGTGCTGATTCAAAATCAGGGAACAGAAGCTTCAGGAAACATAGAAATCAATGCCTCAGAATCTCTGACTGCCAGTGGTATTGCTCAAGATGGAATTGTTGCCAGCGGTATCTATGTCGAAGTATTGGGAGACGGCAGAGGAGGAGATATCAATCTCACTGCGTCAAATTTAAGCATTTTAGAAGGAGGCAGTATTCTCAATGCTAGTTTTAGTGCCGCATCATCGGGAGATTTAAATCTAAATATCGCTGATTCCTTGCAAATTGATGGTTTTGCACCCATAAATCCCCGTCAATTTAGTATTGTTACAGCTCAAACCTACAATACAGGAAATGCAGGAGCAATTAATATCAACACCAAGAATTTGACTGCTTCCTCTGGAGGAGCAGTGGCATCGGTGACGGGAAACAATGGTACTGGCTCTGGAGGTAATGTAACCATTAATGCTTCTGAATCAATCTCGTTATTGGGGATTAATCCGATTGCACTTGCTCCTAGTTCGATTACCGCTGGTAGCGGTAGTGAGGGAAATGCTGGGAATGTAGAGTTAAATACGAAAAACTTAACCTTGATGGATGGAGGAAGAGTAGATGCTTCGGCAACCGCTACAGGAGATGCAGGAAATGTAACTATTAATGCTTCTGAGTCGATTATGGTCACAGGTACAGTACCAGATTCGCTTAATCCTAGCCTAATTATTGCTTCTGCCAATACACTCGACCCCGAATTACAGCAACAATTTAATTTACCTGATGTTCCCACGGGAAATTCTGGTAGTGTCACCATAGAAACACCACTGTTGCAGATTATAAACGGAGGACAGGTAACAGTTCGCAACGATAGTACAGGCAACGCAGGAAACTTAGAAATTACCGCTGATGATATTACTCTAGACACTTATGTCGGAATTACCGCAGCAGGAAAAGAAGGTGAAGGAGGAACAATCAACCTCAATGTAGCAAACTCATTGCGTTTGACTGGTGGTAGTCAAATTTCTAGCGATAATGATGGTGCGGGAAATGGAGGAGAAATTACAATTTCTTCTAATACTTTATCAATAAGCGATCGCGCCTTTATTACTACTACTACTTTTGGTTCGGGCAACGGAGGAAATATTACCCTCAATATTGCTGATTCTTTGAGCATCGCAGGAATCGGCTTCGAGGAGTTCCAAGAAACTTTTCAAGCTAACTCTCTAAACGGTTCATTAGTAGCGCGTACTAGAGGTACAGGAATATTTATTGGTACGGATGCAGATGGGACAGGCGGAAATTTAGAAATTAATGCCAACTCTTTGAATTTGCGTGAAGGGGGAATTATCTTCAGCCCAATCTTTTCTGATGGCACTGGGGGCAATATTCGAGTTAATGCCCAAGATATAAATATTAGTGCTTCAGCTTTGCAAATTGGTGCAGGAGTAGACAGTACAAATATTGCTGCGGCAGGAAATATTTTTATTGATGCAGATAGGTTGATGATTGAAGATGGAGGTACAATCGTCAACGCTACTTTTGGTCAAGCTACAGGAGGGGACATAAATATTGATGTAACAGAATCAGTCGATCTACGAAATACACCCGATGGTTCTCGATTGTTTACAGGAATTTATGCCAATACCAGTATCGGCGATGGTAAGGGCGGAAATGTCACTCTTCAAACTAATAATCTTTAGATTGATGATGCTTTTATTAGCAGTACCACGGGAGGATTTATTAACGATGATGCCAATTTAGCCTTTAGTGGCGGTGGAAATGGTGGGAATATCGATGTTGCTGTACAAGATACCATTCAAATAGTTGGTATACCCAGCGATCCTAGATTTGCCAGCGGTATTAATTCTAGCTCTTTCACTGATGGAGCTGCGGGTAACATAAAAGTCTCTACAAATAAGCTATTAATTCGTGATGGTTCAGAAATCGCTGCTACTACTATTGGTTCGGGAGACGGAGGCAACATTAATATTAGTGCCATCGATTCAATAGAATTATTTGGCACAACCACAGTTAACAATATGCAAAGAGGCGGCTTAATTGCAACCTCAGGAAGAACGGCTTTTTCAGACTTGGTTGCTACTGGCGCATCAGGAGATATTACAATTGACACTGGCAGCTTGACCATACAGCAAGGGGCAAGTATTGATGTTCAAAGTTTGGGCACAGGGAGTGCAGGAAACTTAGAAATCGAGTCTAGTCAAGATATCTTGCTAGATGAACAAGGAACAATATCTGCCGCCAACAACTTTGGGAATGGAGGCAATATCAACATCATAGCTCGTAACATATTTTGGCGTGGCAATAGTACGACAACTGCAACTGCAACTGGTGATGCTAATGGTGGAAATATAAGTATTGTGGGAACTAACCTAGTGGTTTTAGAATCTAGCCAACTTATTGCCGAGGCAGAGCGAGGAATGGGAGGCAGTATCGATATCAATGCTGAAGGGCTATTTGTCTGTCAGGATTGTATTATTAGTGCCAGTTCTCGATTAGGTGTGGATGGAGTCGTACAAATCGATACTTTAGAGCCTGAACCTGATTTTAGCATAGCCGAAGTGCCAATTAAGCTTACTCAACCAGAAGAAACCGTAGCTCAGGCTTGTTCCAATTCTCCAAATTCCAACAATAGTCAACTCACCATCACAGGCAGAGGAGGATTACCATCTAGCCCTAGCGAAACATTGAGTAGTAAATCTATTGTTAGCTTTGGTATTCCTCCGCAAAATATGCAAACTATTAAGGATACAAGCCCACAGTCTACTGTTTTACCTAGTCCTGCTCGTAGCTGGTATCAAAACAAACAGGGAGAAATAATTCTCAGCGCGCAACCTTCTACCAATACTCCTCAATTTAATTCTCTCGACTGTCATGTACGCTGAATTACGTTCCAAAAGACCTAAAGTAGATTTGTATCCATCTTCTAGGGTTAAACCACTTTTAACGGCATCAAATATAGCCATTGCAAAAATAGATTATTTTTCTACAAGACAAAACAAGAATCGACTCAAGATTGGTTTTTGGGAATACTCGATCTATAGATTGGTTTTATTAGCTTATCAAATATCTAATACTAATCGCCGAGGAGTCAAAAAGTCGGGTAGATTTACATTCTACTTTTTGTTTTTGATGTTGGGTTTAGTGCGTCAGCCTAGTGCGTCAGCCCAATCGTTTAATCCCTTAACACCCGATCGCGATCCCCTACCTCAACCCCAGCCATTGCCCCCTAACAATAATCCCTTAGATGGCTTTCTCGAAGCTCCACCAATCCCAGAATCTTTATTGGACATTCCTGGAACAGTTTTGGTGGATAAATTTACTTTTGTGGGGAATACGGTATTTAGTCAAGCAGAATTAAACCAAGAGATTGCCTCTTTTATCGGCAAGCCTATTTCGTTTGCCCAGCTAGTTCAAGCTGCGGATATTATTACCCAGCTATATGTAAAACAAGGTTATATCACTTCTGGAGCCTATCTTCCCGAACAAAACTTGGGTTCAGGAGCAATCAAAATTCAAGTAGTTGAAGGGAGCTTATCAGAAATTGAGGTCAATCTTACCCAAGGAAGACTTAACGAAAATTATATTCGCGATCGCATAGAAAATAGAGTTTCAACACCTCTCAATATTAATCAACTCCAATCGGCACTACAGTTACTCCAGCTCAATCCTTTGATTGAAAGTTTGAATGCCGAGTTGTCCACAGGTATCCAACCAGGAACAAATTCTTTGAAAGTATCCGTTGTTGGTGCAGATACTTTTTCTTTACAGACTCGATTAAACAATAATCGCAACCCGAGTATTGGTACTTTTGAACGAGGTGTAAAACTAACAGAAGCTAATCTTTTTGGTATTGGAGATGAGATTGATTTAAGTTTCTTCAACACTGATGGTAGTGTTCAGTATGAAGCTGGCTATACTCTGCCCCTAAATTATCGTGATGGTACTCTTAATTTTAAAGTTCGTCTAGCAAATAACGAAATTGTGGAGGCTGATTTTGAATTAATAGATATTGATATCAAATCTCGCAGCTACAACCTAACTTGGCGACAGCCAATTATTCAAAGAGCTACCCCAGAAGTAAGTCAAGAATTCACCCTCAACTTCACTGCATCGAGAAGAGAAAGCGATACTTCTATCGAAGACATTCCTACGGATATTTCTCCAGGAGTAAATAGTGATGGAGAAATTCGTACTTCTGCTATTAGCTTTGGTCAAGAATTGTTACAGCGCAATCGCAGACAGGTAATCGCTGCTCGTTCTCAATTTAATCTGGGGCTGGATGTCTTTGACGCTACCATCAGCAACAATGAACCAGACAGCCAATTTTTTGCCTGGCGAGGACAAGCATCTTATCTTAGACTACTCAGTACGCCCAAAGGCATACCTAGTATCGGCTCAACTATATTATTACGCTCAGAATTACAGTTGACAACAGATCCTCTAATACCGACAGAACAATTTAGTTTGGGTGGTGCGGCAACAGTACGGGGTTATCGCCAGGATGCCTTACTAACTGATAATGGTTTTTCTGCTGCTGCCGAATTACGCCTACCTATTGCTCGTTTCTCGAAACTCAACGCTAGTATGCAGTTTACTCCTTTTGTTGATTTTGGTGTGGGTTGGAATACAGATGATGAAGAAGCGGAGTTTAGCACTTTAATAAGTTCGGGAGTTGGTTTGATTTTACAGACAGAAAAAAGACTTTCGGCAAGAATTGACTGGGGTTTGCCCCTAATTAATGATGAGTCCCAAGATAATAATCTGCAAGAAAGCGGAGTTTATCTCCAGTTGCAATATGACCTGTTTTAACCGTTACCAATAGCTATTAACCACTAACATTAACCATTAACTAATGACCATTAATAAGTTTTTAATTTTAATACTTTCTACTTGGTTGACAGTAACTTTACATTTACCAGCTCACTCTCAGGTTAAAGATGGTTTGAGTCTGGCGATCGCAGCTCAAGAGTTATATAGTTTGGGTAAGTTAACCTCCGCCGCAACTATGTGGCAAAAAACCGCAGACGCATATCAAGCACAAAATGATTCCTTGGGAAAAACCAAAAGTTTAATTAATAAAGCTCAAGTTCTACAGGATATGGGACTATATCCCAAAGCCTGTGACGATCTGCTAGAAGCTTTCGAGATCAACAATCCTGATTGTAGTTCAGAACAAGTAGATCGCTTAATTACTCGATTTGAAGCAAAATCTAAACTATCAGCCACAGAAGGTATTGGTTTGCGTAGTCTAGGAGATGTATTAAGACATAAAGGAAAATTAGAGCAGTCTCGAACATTACTAAAATTTAGCCAAGTTGCGACCAAAAATTCTGCTGAATTAGGTTCAACCTTAATGGCACTGGGTAATGTTGAAAAAGCTTTGGCAAACAAAACACGCGATCGCTGGAGCTATGATAAGATTACCGAAATTATCGATCGACAAGATCCCGATCTCGCTTTAGAGCCTTATAAAAATACCTTCTTAGCTTATGCAAGCACTGCATCAGACAGGCAAGTACAGCCTATTACTCAAATTCAATCACAGCTTAATTATTTAAATCTATTAATTGAAATTGAATCATGGTGGCAGAGACAGATTGATCGACGCACCGAAACTTGGCAAAGGCAACAAGCAACTAGATTAATTGAAGCCGCAGCTAATTTCAACTATTTACTCAAGTATAGATTGGCAGACACTAGGGCTAGCTTAATTACTGCTATTGACAGTAGTTGGAGTAATATACCTCCTAGTCATGAAAGCATTTATGCTCGCATCAACAATACACGTTGCTTAACCAAATTAAAAGCGACTGCGGCTGTAGAGCCAATTCTCAAAACAGCCCTAGCTGAAGCTGTAAATATTAAAGATAGCCTAGGAGAAAGCTATGTCTGGGGCTATCTAGGCAAGTATTATGGTCAACGCCAAGAATTAACTAAAGCGATCTCTTTTACCCGTAAAGCTTTGCTCGTTGCCCAAAGTAGTAACTCTAATAATGATGCGAGGGAAATAACCTATTTATGGCATTCCCAATTAGGTCAATTGCTAGAACAACAGAGAAAAATCCCAGACGCAATTGCAGCATATACCTCTGCTTTTAATACTCTTCAGTCTCTTCGTACTGACCTCAGTGCCAACAATAAAGTTGTACAGTTTGATTTTCGTCAAGAAGTCAAACCAGTATATTTAAATTTAGCTAATTTACTATTACAAAGCGATCGCCCTCAAGCACTTAAATCTCTCGAACTATTTGATAAAACAGGCGATTCTAATCCTAATTTGGAGTCTGCTCGCCAAGTAATTGAATCTCTGCAATTGGCAGAATTAGATAACTTTTTTCAAGATCCTTGTTCGGAGACTGCCGATATAAATGTCACTATTGATGAGATAGATCCCCAGGCAGCAGTAGTATATCCCATAATATTAAGCGACCGTTTAGAAGTAATTCTGTCTTTGCCAAATCAACCGCTGCAAAAATTTACTACACCAGTTTCCGAAACCACGGTAAATCGAACCATAGACTTGCTTTACGATAGTCTTTACAATCCCAGCGTCAATAATTCTGCGGTTAATATCTTCAGTACGACAATCCTCAATCCCAGAGAAGTAGATGAAAACATGCAGACTTTATTGCCGATTCTACAGCAGATAAATAGCTGGTTGATTGAACCTTTGACCTCTACTTTGAGCGCAAATCAAGTTCAAACATTAGTATTTGTCTTGAGCGGACGTTTGCAAAATGTTCCGATTTCCGCGCTTTACGATGGTCAACAATACTTATTAGAAAAATATGGAGTTGCCTTAGCCCCCAGTCTTCAATTGTTAGCTCCCCAGCCGATGGCTAAAGGTGAGGTCAAAGTACTAGCAGCGGGATTGAGTCAGCAAGTAGAAGTTCAAGGAAATATTTTTCCTGCTTTAAATCATGTTCCTTCAGAGTTAAATCAAATCGAAGATATTTTTCCTCAATCTCGTCAGTTGCTAGATCGAGACTTTACTACCAAGACCATTCAAAAACAACTTGCATCTGATTTTTCTGTCATACACCTAGCAACTCACGGGCTGTTTAGCTCCAATCCTGATGAAACATTTATCATTACAGGGGATGGTGAAATGATCAACATCAATACTTTTAGCAATTTATTAAACTCCAGTAGCACCAACCCCGATTTAGTGGTGTTGAGTGCTTGCGAAACTGCTGCGGGAGATGAACTAGCTATTTTAGGTTTAGCAGGGGTTGCCGTTCGTTCTGGTGCGAGTAGCACCATCGCTTCTCTATGGGCAGTAGATGACGCTTCTACAGCCGAGCTAATGAGTAGATTTTATCGAGAATTTAAAAATCCCCAGGCTAAAAAAGTAGACGCACTGCAAAAGGCTCAGTTATCTCTGATGAATTCTCTGCGACAAAATCCTCCCTCTCCTGCCCTGGAAAGTTTTCCTCCTCACCCTTATTATTGGTCGCCTTATGTCTTGGTAGGAAATTGGCAATAGTAAGGGATCTGATCAACGGATAAACATTAGGGCAATTCCAGCAAGGGAAATTAAGACTCCTAGCACTGCGCGGAAATTAATCTTTTCTCCTTGTAATGCCACTATGGGTAAGATAAATAATGGGCTTGTAGCCAAGAAGGCTTGTGCAATTCCTGTAGGAGCAAATTTGAGAGAGGTTTGCTGTAGCCATATACCAAGATAGGTACTTCCCAAAGCGGCGATTGCAATTATATCAAGACTACGGACTGATAGGGTGACTTGAACTTTTGTTTCTTTACTAGAAGATAAGAACAATAAGCTGATAACGATGATTGTGCCGCCTAACAAACGAATTAAACTACTTTCTAGTGGACTAATCTCTGACTCAATCAACGCCAGACGAGAAATAACCGAACCCACAGCTTGAGAGATTGCTGCCAAAATTCCCCACATAATTCCTTGACGGGAAATACTCATATTTTCCACAGGATTGCGTTCGCTGATTACCCAGGCTATGCCAATAGTAGTTAAGAAAATACCGCACCAAGAAAGGGGGGCTAGCTGCTCTCCAATAAAAATTAAGGCTAGTAATGCACCAATAGGTGGAGAAGCAGTTTCTAGTAGTAAAGTTCGTCTTGCACCCAAATTATTTAATGCCGCAAAATTAGCGGTGTCTCCCAAGCCAATCCCAATCGCGCCGCTAAGGGAT
>ERZ1740059.1928-NODE-1928-length-10347-cov-3.537311_pt1 | contig 10347 bp, 10 predicted proteins | sample MGYA00581744_ERZ1740059 | MGnify/ENA primary metagenome ERZ1740059 (study PRJEB43018, sample SAMN04849738) | marine metagenome | isolation source: floating plastic debris | place: Pacific Ocean | collected 2008-08-28 | study: EMG produced TPA metagenomics... | reverse complement strand
AATCGCCTACTTTCATTAACATCCGTCCTGATACGCCTAGACAGCTGACCTCTGCCTTTCTCACCGACAATTTTCATGTGTTTGCTAGCGAACGAATCAATCCTTTGAACTTTGTTACCTTTACCCAATACGACTCTAGCGCAGCGGTTGAAGTAGCATTCAAGCCCCAAAACCTAACTAACATTTTGGGTGAGGTGATTGCCAATCAAGGACTACGCCAGTTTCGTACCGCAGAAACCGAAAAATATCCCCATGTTACCTATTTTTTTTAATGGTGGTTTAGAGCAACCTTTTCCTGGAGAAGACCGAGAATTAATTCAAAGTCCGATGGTAGCTACTTATGACCGCGCCCCAGAAATGTCGGCTGAGGCAGTAACAGAAGCTGTTTGTAATGCTGTCAATAAAAGAGTTTACTCTCTAGTGGTAGTTAATTATGCCAACCCTGACATGGTTGGACATACAGGTAATCTAGAAGCAGCAATTCAGGCGATCGAAACTGATGATAAGTGCTTGGGTAAGTTAATCGAAACTGTCAACAAAACTGGTGGCACACTATTGATTACTGCCGATCATGGTAATGCTGAGTATATGAGAGATCCAGACGGTAATCCTTGGACAGCACACACCACCAACCCTGTACCCTTTATTTTGGTAGAAGGAGAAGATAGGAAGATAGTTGGACATGGCACAGACACCCCCTTGAGAGAGAATGGTTGTCTTGCAGATGTCGCCCCAACTATTTTGGAAATCTTACAGATTCCTCAGCCAGAAGAAATGAGTGGTCAATCTTTGATTGAATCAGCAGCTTATGAGGCGAAGAAAAGTCGCACTCCAATTAAGATATCAATGTAATTATAATTATCGATTGGGAAAAAAGAATAAGCGATCGCTTATTCTTTTTTCCTGATTGTTTTTTTAAAGTCCACTTTCTCGCATTGCTTCTAAATAGTCGATCGCAGCCTGTAGTTTATCCTCATAAGAATAGGAAAATTCTTCAAACCATTTTCCTTCTTCCGAGCGCATGTTGAGGTTTTTGAGCCATTGTTGCGCTTTTTCTCGCATTGCCTCTTTACGTCTGCGCTCTCGTAACTCTTCTCGCCTTTGGGCTTCAATCAATTCTTGTTGACGACGTTTTTCCTCGGCAAGACGCGCTTCTTCCTGACGCTTGATTTCGGCAAACTTAGCCTCTCTTTTTCGCGCCTGCATCTGATAATCTTGCTCGATTAGAATGTTTAAGCGATCGCGGTATTTAACATTGTCTTTGCTTGTTTGAGGAGGTGATTTTGTTGTGGGAGAAGGACTTTGAAGATTATTTTGCCTTCCTCTTCCCGATTCTATTTCAGCTCGTAGCTCATTTAGCATGCGATCCATTGATGGTGATGATTCGGAGCTTTGGGGCGGCTGCTGTGGTTTCGGGACAGATGACTGCCTGATATTCTTGCTCGATTCTCGCTTTGGCTCAAATTCTGCCTTTAACTGAGCCAGCAAATCATCCATATTTTTTTCTGACACAATACCACCCCATTCTTGCTTAATACCTCTTTCTATTTAAACTACGCTGCGGCTAGAGTATCAGCCAAAGGTTTCCAGTTAACATAGCGATCTCCGCCCAACTCTAGTACAACTTTAATTTTTGGCTCATCTTTGCTCAAATCCACTAAATATTGGATCTCTTGGCGAGACAATATTTGCCCTTCAATAATCCAAAGCACCAATCCTTTCGCATCAGCAGGTAACGTACTCAATTCGTAGGTTGCAATAGGTGGTACAAAATATATGTCCCCAACGCTGGCATCTTGTCCGATAGTCTTTTTGCCTAAATGAGGGGGACGAACGCCATGTATTCTAGTCAAGTAGGCTGCTAAATCTCCTAACCCCCTGGCGGTAATATTAACTGTTTGATAGCCATATGCTCTCAAGCGTCTTTGATATCGTCCTTCTGCACCTCCTTCTAGGGGCATATACAAGCCCAAAGCACCATTCTTTTCTAAGGCTTTAATAAACGATTTTCCAGTGGTAATTAGTGGCATCCCTTTTTGTCTATTTATTATGTTGACGTACCTATAGATTATATTTTAGAGGATGTTTTGACAGTTAGGACAGTTAAAGACAAGGCATGCCTTGTCTTTGTAGTTTAAGTATAAAGTTTGGCAATGTCTGCTAAAGTAGCAATCTTAAAGCCATTACACACTGCTGCAATTTTCCATTCTGTGTTGTGACGATAAACATCTGCCAGAATCATGCCTGTCATTCCTTTATATTCTTGTCCTGAAAGGTCATAACGGGCTAATTCTTGATTGGTTGTACGGTTGACTAGTCTGACAAAGGCATTGTCTACCATGCCAAAGTCTTGCTTGCGTTCTTTACACTTGTAGATATTGATCGCAATTATTAGATAGGCAATGTTGGAGGGAACTAAAGGAAGATCGATATTGATTATTTCATCGTCTCCTTCTCCTGCACCAGTTAGGTTGTCTCCCTGATGAGCAATTGAACTGGAGCTATGTCTCAAGTTACCAAAATAAATGATGTTTTTAGCATCGGTCAATTTTTTATTTTCATCAAGACAAATTACTGAAGAATCTAAATCGAACTGTTTGTTACCACCAAAAAATCCCCCAGACTTTGGTGCGACATCCCACCCTAGCCCACACATAATTTGCTTTAGTCCAGGATCTTCTTTTGTTAGAGACATCCGTTGTCCTTTTTTTAAATTGATTGCCATTATTTAGTTGTGTCTAGAATTATTTGCCATAAAAGAGCTATTTACTAGTTTAATCAATTCTGAAAGCAGCCAAACTAACCCAAAAGCGATCGCAATACTCGATAGTTTCCATACATTGAGCAAATCTTGTGCTGTGGTGAGAATTACTGTTCCAGGCTTGGTAACCAAGTCCCAGCTGTTAAATCTTTCAAATCTACCTAGATATATGCCGATGACGCATAGTAAATGTATGATCGCATTAACGATAATTAGGTATTTTTTACCAGCTAAGTCAATTATATATTTATCTAAATTAATTAATGAAATGGTATAGGCTACAAATCCTGCTGAAATAAATACTATGTATTGCGGGATTAATATTAGTATAATTGCCCAGAGAGGATAGTTGTTTTGACTTAATTCCACAATATGAATTGAGTCTGTCAAAATATAAGGAGCATTGGGTAAGAATGCTATAAAAATAAGTAATAATATCCACCAAGCTATACTACGTATGGCTGAGGGATGAAATAGGTAATAACTAATAGCTAAGGGAATAAATGCTAAGATTAAGTTCCAAATAATGCGATCACTACTTTGGCTGAATAATTCAAAAGATATTTGTATCCAATCATTCATTAATTAAGATAAGATTTTTTTTACTTTTTAGATTGATTGTTCGAGCTTAACTTTGTTTGTTTTTCTTCTTCTTGAGAAACTTCCTCACAATCAATACATTCGCAGTTATGAGAATCTATTTTTGCACTGTCGCTTTCGTCTATTTCCCCTATAGTTTCTTGATCTGAAACTGCTTCGCACTCATAAAGTGGATAGTCGGCTTCCTGAGTTGGTATCTCTTCAGCTACATTATTATCGACTTCTGGCGGTGCGCTAAACACATATTCGGTAGCAAGAACAGGAACTACTTCTGCCATGGATAGTATTATGGCTAGAGTTCCCGAAAATTTTAAAATAGTAAATAATTTATTGATCATAGTTAACTAACTTTGTTGGCAACTACAGTAAAGAAAAAAGTCGATTCTGGCTAATCTTTGACTCTTAACTCTAAACATATTTAAACACAACATTTCAAGATGTCTATTACATTAAGCTGCTTCATTAAGCTTAAAAGTATCCCGTAAAAAAGTAGATAGTCCACTACAAAAAGGCAATCTTGCTCTAATAATTGCCAATATTAATTATTAATTAACGATTTGCTTACTTTTTTATTTGTCCCATCAAATGATTTAACTCTGGCAAAATAAAATAGGGAAATCTCGCATAGATCGCGAAATCTCCCACTTAGCCGTCTATATTATTTTTTTATGCTTGTTTTAGAAGAAATTAATTTTTGTCTAAACCCAAACCATTTTGTTCGGCATATTTATTCATAAAACGGACAAAACGTTCAAATTCTGCCTCAGATTTCATAATCAGAACGGCTTCAATGCCTCTAGCTTCGCCATTGACAAATTTGCCTTTCACCTCTCTACTGACGATTTCACCTTCTTCATCAACAAGATACATACCAGTAATTTCATCGGAACTATCTTTTCCCAAGATTTTGGGATCTCTAAAATAAAAGGTTGCAGTACCACTATTTCCTGTTTTGGAACGGGTAACTTTGATTTCAGGGACTACTTCCTCTGTTACGCCTCTAGCAAATTGAATTTCTGCCACACTTTAACTCCTATTATCTTGACAATCTGTTAATAACTTTTAATCATCTCATAAATTAAGGGAGTCAAGAGCATTTACACCACAGTATTTTATTAGGTTTAACCAGGAGGCCAATTCATAGAGCGATCGCCTAAAATATGTAAATGTAGATGATCTACACTTTGTCCCGCATCATTGCCATTATTGATGACTACACGATAACCATTACTAAGATTAGCTAGGTCTGCAACCTTTTTAACCGTCATCAACAAGTGTCCCATCAATTCTGTATCGCTCTCGGTAGAATCAGATAAACGGGGTATGGGCTTTTTAGGAATTACGAGGATATGGGTTGGTGCTTGAGGAGAAACATCTTTAAAAGCTAAAGCTAAATCATCTTCGTAGACGATGTCTGCGGGAATTTCCCGACGAATAATTTTGCCAAAAATAGTATCGCTCATAAGTACAAGATATTTAATAACTCTCGTCAATTCAATTAACAGCCACTACTGTAAAGGATACCTTAAAGGGTTCCACAGTTTGTTTATAATCAATAATCAGCAATTATTTATTTGCCCTAGAAACAACAATACCGATCGCATTAGGAACCTTGCTAATGTAGGTTTGTAAATCTTGGGCAATAACTACCTTTCCCGCAGGAGAAGCATGAATCAAGCCAATTTTGCCATCGGGCTGACGGTAGACGAATCCTGTGTGGGTAAAGTCTAACCCTGCAATGTTTGTTGCCACACCTACTATATCTCCTGGCTGTAGGCTAGAGTATGTTTGCCTAATATCTTTGGTGGGAATGTAGTTAAATTTGTCGGAAAAGCTTGCTTCTACTGAAGTTATACATTTGAAGTTAGCATCACTTTTTACTAAATTGGGATAGCTGCTACGGTGGGTAGTCATGAAATTGAGCTTTTTAATTGTATCCACGCCACCTAATTGTTCAGTAATATTTTCGATATTACCTCTTCTTTTATTATCTTCTATCCAATCAGAAAAGTAATGCAATCGACTGCAATAGCCATTCATTTTGCCATTCCAATAACGTTGATTTTCTACACTGCTACTAAAGGCTTGATAACCATATTTTTTTTGACTAATATTATTAGCGATCGCCAATACTGTTTCGATAAATAGCAAACAATCAAATTGCTGAAGAGAAATAATTAAAGTTTCGTGGGGAGATTTATCTAGCAATCCTGCTTTGTATTCTGAGCCTAAAAACTGTTGAGCTACTTGCTGTACGATTTTGCTCATTGATGCTTTATTTAAATTATCATCAATAGCATTTTTTATAATGGTCTGATATTTTTCTCGATCTTTTAAATTAGGAAATCCTGTACTCTCTAAAGGAACATTTATCGCAGCAGCTTTATTGTTAACTGACTGATTTTCTATGGCGATCGCATTGCTTTTTGTTTCTATAATTAAACTAGTTAATAATAAACTAATCTAAATTATGCTTGATTTAAATAATATTTTTTTGTTTGAATTATACATCTAAAAATAGAGCCAAATTTAGCCATTTGAAATCATGCTGATATTTTAAATATCAGCCACAGAATAACACAACTAAATTATTTATAACAGCTAGAAAATTATTAATTGCTTTGAATGAAAGAAGCCAATGTATTGTCGATCCAGTGACAATCAAAAACAACTGCATAGATACGATTACCAACCTTAAGCATTTCATTTTCTTTGATGACCAATCCTGATAGAAGTAATTCCGTATGTTCCATAATCGGTTGGGGAGGAATCTGTTCTTTTTCCAAAAGCTGCTGATATTCCCGCAGCACAGAAATAGTATTGTCTCCCAGACTAAGAAGGCGGTCTCGAATAGTTCTTAAATGTTCTGGCTCATCTTGGGTTTCCCAATTATCAATGATATTAGTTCTGACTAAACTTTCAATCCATTCTTTCTCGCCATTAATAGGAATAGGTTGATCGCTATTACGAATCAGTTGGCAAATTTTTTGACTCAAAAAAGGCTGTCCACCAGTCCAAAACAAGACCTCTTTTAAAACAATTTGAGGGGTTCTAACTCGATCTGATAATCCTCTTAAGAGCGGCTGTGCTTCGTGTATCTTAAAGCCTTGTAAGGCAATTGCCTTACCAATATTAAAAGGAGTACGATTTTTATCTTGAATGAGTTGAGCAGGAGTTGCCACGCCCAACATAACAAAAGTAAGACGGTTAAATTTTGAGTTATCGACTCGCCGATTGAATAATGTACGTAACAAAATTAAAAAATCATCCGTATTAAAACTTAGGCTCAAAAGGCTATCGAGTTCGTCAATAAACACTATCGTATTTTGTGTAATCTTTTCTAAAAAAACGCGATCGATAAACTCTCCCAAACGTTGTAAGGGAGATATAAAATCATGCTCTCTCCACCAAGTACGAATCTCGTGGAGTTCAATAATTTCTAACCCGCTCACTAAACTATAAAGAAAGCCCGCATACCATTGTTCGGGGGTAACTTGTTGATTGCCTATCTCTGATAAATCGATCGCTACGCAGACAAAACCTTCTTCCCTCAGACGCTTCATAATTTGCACTCTTAGACTAGCCTTTCCCATCTGTCGTGAATTGAGAATGTAGCAATATTCATTAGCTTTCAAAGCTTTATATAGGTGGCGATCCGCTTTACGTACCACATAGGTTGGTGCATCCATAGGCAAGCTACCCCCCACCTGATAGTCAAAGTTCAATGACTGTTCGTCGCTTCTAAGTAAAGCATTTTCTAACTCTAATTCTGCTTGAATTGCTTTGAGTATTTCTAACGTTTGAGAAAGTTCGGCGGTACGCTCTTGGACAGTTAGTTCTAGGTTTGAGTTGTATTCCACTAGACGATCTTTTGCTCTTTGCAATTCGCTTGTCTGTCGAATGTTCTCCTCACGTAAATGACGCAGATTTATGTGAGTCTGCATTCTGGCAATTAGTTCGTCACGAGAAATAGGTTTATTGAGATAGTCGTTTGCGCCAACACTCAAGCCTGTAACGATATCCTGCACTTGAGTTTTGGCTGTTAGCAGCAAAATTGGTAATTTATCTGGAGAATAGTTCTCCCGTAATTTAGCTGCAACTTCATAGCCCGTCATTTTGGGCATCATCACATCGAGCAGAATAATATGGGGATCTAAGCCATCTTCTAATAAAGTTAGTGCAGATTCGCCATCGGAAGCCTGAACGATATCATAGTTGGCACTTGCCAAAGACAGATTATTGATCAGTACTTGCAGATTTGCAGGGTCATCATCTACGATCAACACTTTAGTTTTCTGATTACTATCGTCAGTATTAGGACGATATAGAGGAACTTGAGGTTCTGGCACTAGTAAAAGAGTGCTAGCCTTTTCTTTAAAAGGAGAAATTTCTTCAGCTATTTCATCCTCACCATGAGATATAGGCATAGTAAAGCTAAACACTGAACCTTCTCCAACTTTCGATTTTAGTTCAATGTTTCCACCATGAAACTCAATTAGCTTTTTGGTAACTGATAAGCCCAAACCAACCCCACCATATTTTCTGGCGGTAGAACCTTCTCCTTGGATAAAAGAATCAAAAATGCGATCGCGTTTATCTTCAGCAATACCAATTCCCGTATCCGCAACTGTAATTATTAATTCATCTTGATTTTGTTGGGCTTTTACTTCTACTTTCCCTTGTTCGGTAAACTTGATTGCATTGCCAATTAGATTGTAAAGTATTTGCTGGAGGCGATCTTCATCGGCACGAATGGCGGGAAGATTGCCTGCGATCGCATTTATTAACTGCAAGTCTTTATTACCCACCAAAGGACGACAAAGAACTAAAACAACTTCTACAACTTCTCTTAAGCCAACAGACTTTAATTTTAAACTTAATTTATCGTGGAGAATTTGCGAAAAATCTAGAATATCGCTAACCAAATTAAACAAACGCCGACCACTATTGGCAATCATAGACAAATTCGCCGCAGTTTGCTCAGAAAGCCTTCCTGTTGCCCCGTCAATCAGAGATTCACTAATACCAATAATACTATTGAGGGGTGTACGCAACTCGTGGGAGGTATTGGCTAGAAATTCATCTTTCAAATTTTCTAGACGCTTTAAATCGCTATTTGCCTTTGCTAATTGAGTATTAGTAGATAATAGTTCCTCAGTTCGTTCGTCAACTTTTCTTTCAAGATTGTTATTAAGATGCTTGAGTTTCAAAGCATAGTTTTCCAATGATGCCATTACCTGATTGTAACGATAGGCAATTTTTCCCACCTCTGTAAAGGGTTCTTCTGGTACTCGCAAACTAAAGTCTTGGGTTTTTGCCTGTCGATCCATGACTTGAAATAATTCGTACAGTTCTGTTTTGGCGTTATGTTCAGAAACGTTGAGTCCAATTTTTTCTTCTGCTTTGCTTACTCGCAGAGGAAATATACGATTCAAATTACTCAAGATTAAGTAAGTAATGCCAAAACTCCAAATAAAACAGATACCAATGCCTAAAAGCTGCACCAAAACTTGGTAATGACGGCTTAAGCCCGTATTCATTAAGTCTAGGCTGCCAAACAAACCCACTGCTAAAGTACCCCAAGCTCCAGCAAACCCGTGTAAAGCTACTGCATCTACTCCATCGTCACTGCCCCGACGCTCGATCCAGCCTCTTACTAACAGAGTACTACTGCCACCCATGGCACCAATCAGCATGGCAATTGGAGTAGTTACAGAATTGCAGCCTGCGGTAATCGAAACTAATCCTGCAATTGAGCCATTAATCAAAGTTTCTACTTCTACTCTCCCTTTACGTCGCCAACCCCAGACTCCTGCACCAATCATTCCTCCTGCACCAGCTAAGACAGTGTGAACAATAATAATCGGGATTTGATTGCTCAGGGCAAAGGTGCTACCTGCATTGAAGCCAAACCAGCCTACCCATAGCAACATTACCCCTAATACGGAAAAAGGTAGATTTGAGCCATGAATTTTGTTTGATTCCCATCCTTTATCGCTTTTTTTGGTAAATCGCCCCGTGCGAGAACCCACCACTAGCAAGGCTGCTAATGACACCCAACCTCCAACACTATGGACTACAGAAGATCCTGCATAGTCAACAAAACCCAGTTTGCCCAACCAGCCGTAAAGTTGCCCAGAGGTAGCACCATTCCACACCCAATGACCAAAAACAGGATAAATCAAACCTGAAATGACCATCGTAATTACTAGGTAGCCTTTAAACTTTAATCGTTCTGCCAAAGCTCCAGAAACAATTGTAGTCGCAGTACCACAAAACATCATCTGAAATAGGAAAAATGCCGCCAATTTGGGATCTGTTTCGATGCTAATAAAAAAACCTGAAACGCCAATCAGCCCCAGCAGGGAACTGCCAAACATAATAGCGTAGCCAAAACACCAAAAGAAAGAAATCGAAATACCCAGATCTACAAGATTCTTGATGGCGACATTAATGCTATTTTTCGATCTGGTTAATCCAGACTCTAGACACATAAAGCCAGGCTGCATCAGCAGTACTAGTCACGCACATACTACCACCCAGATAACATTAAGATCGAGATCTTGCATTTTAGTTGTCAATAATAGTTATTTATTAAGGCGATCGCGAAAATAATGGCTGTATAAATCGCAGGTAGGAGTTGCGCGATTTCCCTGTAGCTTGACCAAGCCCAAACTTTCTAGCTTAAATGCTGGCAATAGTTCTATTTCTACGGCATCTTCTGCTTGTAATACTTGATTAAAGGAAGAGGCTAATTGAGTATCTTGCTCTAGAGTCCATAGAAGTCTTTGTAAATGATCGGCATAGATTCCAGTACCTCTGATCGCTTGCTGAAATAATTCTTCCAGGTTAATATCATCTTTCCAAAGAGAATACAGTCCCAACTGAGTCAAATAAGGCAGTCCATAGGCAATCGCCTTGAGTTGAATAAATTGCCCTAAAGATAATTCTAAGCTGTATTGTGAGCCTAAAAAACTGATTTGTTC
>ERZ1740059.1927-NODE-1927-length-10356-cov-9.600621_pt1 | contig 10356 bp, 10 predicted proteins | sample MGYA00581744_ERZ1740059 | MGnify/ENA primary metagenome ERZ1740059 (study PRJEB43018, sample SAMN04849738) | marine metagenome | isolation source: floating plastic debris | place: Pacific Ocean | collected 2008-08-28 | study: EMG produced TPA metagenomics... | reverse complement strand
ACTTTCCAAGACAGAGGTTAAATTTGAGGAATCAGTCTCAAATTTAATACCTATTCATAACTATGGTTTAAATAATACTAGTGAGAGTCTAGAATCACCAAAATGCGTTCTGGAGCAAGTAAAAGAAGAAACATTAAGATCTGCTCCAGAACAAGCAAAGCAAGAAATATTAGAATTTGCTCCAGAACAAAAACACCTAGAAAATCAATTAGAACTTTCCAAGACAGAGGTTAAATTTGAGGAATCAGTCTCAAATTTAATACCTATTCATAACTATGGTTTAAATAATACTAGTGAGAGTCTAGAATCACCAAAATGCGTTCTGGAGCAAGTAAAAGAAGAAACATTAACATTTGCTCCAGAACAAAATAAACTAAAAAATCATTGGGTAGAAGAATATTTTCCTTCTAATCGAAAAAACTACAAATATTTTCGTTATGTTTGGATGAGCGAAAGAAAGATTAACCATGTTCACATTCGGGGCGGTAATATCAATGCTCCACTTGCACGTTCCCGAAAGCAATATATCGAGGAAGAAATTTTAAATGGTTCCTCACCTGATAAAATTTTGCAAATAATAAAAAATGAATTTAAATGAATCTTTCTTCAATTCCCCTATCACTAACTCAAAAACTCATCCAACTGATTTTGAATCAAAATACCCTTCAAAGACTCATTTTCCGCCTTCAAAGCCAAATTTTCCGCTTCTAACTCCTTAATCCTCTCCTTTAAAGCTTCCTTAGTAGTCCCGTGTCGGTGAATAACCACCTCCCGATAAATTTGTAAATTAGTATCCTCATTCATCCATCGCTGATAAGTCTTAGTATGCTCCTGAACCGTATGTCCCATATAATCAGCCATAGTTTTAATTGGCACCTGTAACCGATGTCCGCGAATCGCAAAAGCATGACGCAGATCGTAAGGCTTAAAACCGATACCAATATTCCTAAACTTAATATGAATCAGCGCCGTTTTATTACTAAGACTTCCCCCAGAAGATGGTAACTTAATATTCTTTAAATCAAACAATTCCACCCAGTGAGGATACAAAGGAGGAATACCACAAGTTCGTTCACCCGTCTTCGTACCTCCAGTTAAACTAGGATTTAAATAAACTAAATGAAACTTATTATTTGCATCGGTAAAAGCCTGTAAATCTACAGCAAACAACTCATGAGGTCTTAAACCATAAGTAGCCAACATACCATACAACCATTGCCACTGTTGAGGTAGCGTCGCATCCTTACCAGCATGACTTGATAAATCCACACCAATAGTAGAAAAACCCTTGATAATTTCCTCATCAGAAGGGATTTTACGTAAAGTGGGTTGCGGTAAAGGTGTAGCATAAGAATCAATAATCTTATTACCATCAAACTCACAAAAATCACAAAACTTCTTTAACTGCCAAACCAAATAAAATCTAGAATTAGTACTAGGTTTAGTATTCTTTAAAGCCTCCTCCAAAGCATCCTCAGTTAAAGCAACATCTTGAGGTAACTTTTTTAAATGCCTTAAATAATGACTTTCCCAAGTTTTTATACCTTGTCTATTCTTCTCGTGAGTCTTCCAAAACTCCTGTTGATAATCCTCAATTAATTCCCCAATAGTTTTAACAGCACTTTTATCACATACAGAATTCAACTTCTGCCCTTGTTTACCTAACAACTCAGGAGTCCATTGAAATTGCTTAGTCATCAACAACAAATCCAATTCCCTAGCCTTCGCGATCGCAGCTTTTAAACCCACATCATTCGCAGGAAAACCGGTAGAAATGGTATACTGTTTATTAGAACTATTATTCTTACCAGCATCGAGCGGTTTACAGGGGAAAGTACCTTGCAAAGCAATAGTTTTTCCACAATTTAATTTAAGCTTAACTTTGACTCTATCTAAACTTAAAGCCAAATTAGCCTGAGCTACGCTATATTTTATCCGTAAATATTCCCGTTCTAATTTGACAAACTCATCCTTCCCAGACTGTTTAGCTTTCCATTGCTTCCATTTTGAAGGTTCCCATTTATCAATGCTCGTACCTTCCCATTGTGCTTTACGTGGATTGTAGTTGTCGGATTGTTTATCGGACATAAGAAAAAAGTTACTATCCTTTACTTAAAACAGGGAATAAAAACTCATAAAACCTTGGGTTAAGATGCTGCAATAATTAATTTCCACTATCGATAATAAATCATGGTTTATTTGAGTATAAAATACCCCAATTGGCTGCTGTAAGTACATACTACTAAGACATTTTAAATTTATATATCCGTGGATTTTTACACCCAACTAAGTAAGTAAAAATGCTACTTATAAGTATTTAAAAGTCTTGCTATATCCGTTAGAAATTGATAGGTCATATATACAAGCATGACTGTTGTTATAATCAAAAGTGAGGGGCAATAACACTATGAAGAAATTTATCCGCGCGCGCTTTAGATATATTCTCCCTTTGATATTATCAGCAATGGTAATCAGCGCAAGCAGTTGCAGTCCCAATTCCACCGAAAACAACTCAAACGAAACACCATCCGAGAAATCCCCAGTTGCAAGCAGTCCATTTCCCACCCCTCGCAGCGAAATTGGAACCCCTAAAACCGACATTACTCCCTTACCATCCCCATCACCAAAAACCCCCAATCAAAACAAAGCCGCAAGCTCTAAAGTAGATGTCACTGTATACACTAGTGACCTACAATGTCAAGATTACGTATCTAAAAAAGTATCGGTATCGGTTAACAAACCAGTAGCAGATGCAGTAGGTGAAATTCTTGCAGAAAGAGACACGGGTGACTTCAACATCTCCAACTATCGAGTCAACGTTAAAAATGGCATTGCCACGGTAGACTTACGTTTATCTCCTAACTCTCAACGACAATTTAGCTCCCTATCAAGTTGCGAACAATTCGCTATATTTGGAAGTCTTAAAAAGACTTTAACCAGCAATCCCAAATGGAACATAAAAGACGTTCGTTTTACCGAAGCAGGTGAAGAAATCCTTTTATAATTTGATAGTTGTTAGAGGATGTTTGAAAAGTATAGTTTTTTGCCCAGCTTTCGGATTATCCCGCCTTCCCCCTTAAAAAAGGGGATAATGGGGGATCTTAAAATTTACGAGTTTTATTTATAACTTCTCAAACATCCTCTTAGTTAAAAACTATAAAGAAACCCGGTTTGTAATCAAAATCGGGTTTCTTTATTCGATCTTTATTCCCGTCTAGAACTGCCCCATTTAGTGGGAAATTCTTATATCATACCTGCCCGATTCTTTGGGAGTGTGGATGTAGGATTCTCCCTGTGGATCGAGTGGTATGTCTATTGATGGGATTTGGGAATCCTTGTACAATTTAGGGGTTATTTGAACGAGAACCTGGTCTTCTGTGTCGTTATGTAACAATAAATCACTCGGGTCCAAAGATGTGTAATCACGAACATCGCATGATGCACGGTAATCAGGAGCACTTCCGTCGTATCCAAGCTCGCTAAGATTGATTTCGCCATTTGTCAGCGGAGGTTGGATATTTCCTCCACAACTAATAGTGAGTGCATATGCGGGGTTTATGTGCAAGCACCATGTAATTACCGCCAGTGTACAAAACATTAACAACAAACTACATAGTTTTGTTAAAACCCGACTGTTGATGCTTGATACGCCCAAGACGACGCTGTTTTTCACCATTTTCTTGTCCTATTGCTTTTATAATTATTATTTACATGAATACAAATTTTACCTCACCCTCGTTCCCTCTCCGCTATTTTGGAGAGGGAACGAGGGTGAGGTTTTAAATATATTCCAAGCAACAGATAAGACATGTAGGGGAGGCAAAAAGCGGTGTAGATTAACTTCGGGCTTTATTGAGGCAAAAAGCGGTGTAGATTAACTTCGGGCTTTATTGCCGTGCCGTTGCGTGACGGCTACCATCATTTGCACGGCTCACCCCCCTTACTGCTCAGCTGTTGCCTCTGCTTTTTTCCCACTAGTCGCTCCGTTGCTCTCCGTTGCCCCTTCATTACACGCCTCTTCCTCCTTCTGATCATTATTGTTTGCATCGTACTTGTTCTGGTTCTGACGCATATTTGCCTTTTGAATCATCATTAGTTCACATTCATCAGGTAAGTCCATTGACCATGAGGGCGCCTGCCCGATTAATAATGTTATTATTGCAAGCACGATTACTGCCATTTCCTGATTTAACAAGTTGTTGAGGAGATTTATAGGGTTTCTCCCCATTGAGCCCGCTAACCATACATTTGTATTCTTCCTGAGTAAATTCATAGCGTCTTTTTTCATTATTTATTTGGAGTTTTTTGTATCACGCATTCTTATCCAACCATAGGCGCCCCGAATGCAGTGGTCCTTTTGCGATTCTCATCTACGTCATGGTACGGATATATATTGCTCTTAAAGATAGAGCAATCTCGTTGAATTTTGGCATCTCCCTTATCCCTATTCAGATGGACCTCGGGGTGATGAACCATGTCCATCGAATGTTTACTATGAGGATGGTTTATTCTGTCACATCTGATGATAGCTAGAAGTTTTTTTCTTGTCTACTCAGGCATAATACATTAGTGTAGGAGGAGCCATCACATTTATACTACCGCTATATTAGGATACTCCCATCTTCGAGCCTTTCCGACTCCGTCATCATATTCATTCAATACACTAGTGCCAAATCTCTTCTTATTGGTAGTATACGACTCATCCTTAATTGCCATTACATGTATCCATTTTCATTCCTCGTTTCTGAGGGTTTCTTTGTTTTAAGGCGATGTCGTCATTTTTAACTTTCTAGAAGTAGACTCATGTAAATCATTTTTGAATCTATCCGGTGATTTTCATTTTCGGTGATAATGCTTTTTTTGATGCAATTTTACATTAGTTAGGACTTACACAAAAATTACCGAAACCTCACATTTAGCGATGGTTTTAAATCTGGAACTTTTAAGCTCTGGGGAACCCGTGATTTGCACTTTTATCAACTAAAACAGTTTAAAAGGGTGCGGGTTGTACGTCGTGCTGATGGTTATTATTGCCAGTTTTGCATCAATCAAGAAAGAATTGAAAAACGTCAAACGACTGGTAAAACTATCGGACTTGATGTTGGATTAAACCACTTCTTGACTGATAGCGAAGGTAATAGAATTGAGAATCCACGACATCTGTGTAAAAATGAGAAGTCTTTGCGCATGTTGCAACGCCGTTTTTCTAAAACCAAGAAAGGTTCTAGAAATAGAGTCAAGTTTAGAAAAAAACTAGCTCGTAAGCACCTCAAAGTAAGTAGGCAACGTAAAGACTTTGTTGTAAAGACTCTTGGTGCGTAGTCCAGTCTAACGACTTGGTAGCCTACGAGGATTTGAAGGTAAGAAACATGGTAAAAAATAGACACCTTTCTAAATCGATTAGTGATGCAGCATGGACCCAGTTTAGACAATGGATTGAGTATTTTGGCAAAGTTTTTGGGATAGTGACTGTAGCTGTGCCGCCTTATGGTACTAGCCAAAATTGTTCTAACTGTGGAGAGCTAGTAAAAAAATCTCTTAGTACTAGAACTCATGCTTGTCCTCGTTGTGGACATACTCAGGACCGTGATTGGAATGCTGCGCGAAACATACTTGAGATTGGACTCCGTACCGTGGGGCACACGGGAACGTTAAACGCCTCTGGAGACATCAACCTCTGGGCGGGTGAGGAAACTCCTCCGCGTAAGTCGAGTCGCAGAAAGAGGAAACCTAGGAAGTGATTCTTGGAATCCCCCGCCTTATAGGCGTGGGGAGGATGTCAAGTTAGTGCGTCATTACTCACAAGAGGCCAAGTATATGTCCTTAAGTCCCTGAGCCGCAGGCCAAAGGCGTGAACGGGACGACATAAAGGTACGGTCACGCTCCGCAGCTTCGCTGAATGCTTCCCTACACTTCGTTTCGGTCGCTACGAGTATACTTCGTTGCTCCCCTCCTGACAAGTGTCATGTAACTCCGGTAGTGCATGCCGACCTTTGCGGTATAATATGTCCAAAAGTCTATTGCATTCCAATTGGGTTCTTATTGGTTGATACTGGTAAAAATAAAGAAGAATGCTGTAAGTTTTTTAATTAATAACATAGCTGGCGCAACATGTAATTTAATCACCTTTTTTCTCAAGCCACTTTTCAATCAACGAGGCCATAATATCGCTCATTTGACGCTCATCAGCAGCAGCAGCCAACTTCAACTTTCGATGCAACTTCTTAGGTAAATAAACAGTAGTACGTACATAATCAGGGTCAGTACTTTTACTTTTAAAAGAAACTTTTTCCTCTTTTATTTCTCCTAGTTCATCTCTTTTCTGACGAGAACGGGCTGCATCAAATATTTTATCAAAACGACTAGTTTTTTTCTTACTCAAGATAAAATCTCCTTGCCAACACCAGCATAACAGCGCCATGCAACTTGCGCGTAAGGGTCATTCACAGCATTAACCGGTACACCTTCTAAAGCTGCTCTTTGAAAAACCGCAAGTCGTTTAATTCCTGTTTTAAAAATAGGTAATTTAGCACCCTTTAAAGCTAATCTTGCCTCTTTTCCCGACTTATTAGGAATTGGAGGAATAATAGTTAGTAAAATTCGATAATTAGCCTTTAACTCCCGAAGTAATTCAACCATTTGCATAGTAGCAGCTAAAGCAATAGCATCCGGCGTAGTAGGTACAATTACTAAATCACATCCGTAAGCAATGCTTTTTAACTCCTCAAAATTAGGTTTTGTAGGAGTGTCAATTACTATATGTTCGTACAAAGGAGCTAAACTAACCCCATCATCCTCCGAGGCAACTTTAAATGGCAAACTACCCCGATTAGACCAGTCTAATGCACTACGGTTCAAATCTCCGTCCACTAACAGCGTGTCTGCATTTGTTTGTAAGTACGTTGCAAGGTGTAATGCAGTTATAGACTTAGCTACACCGCCTTTGAAGGCCGCTACAGTAATAATCATTTTTCAACATAGTTTTAAGTAAAAATTTTACTATATATTTTTAAACATTTAGATGTTTAAACATTCTAACGCTTAAATGCTAAGCAATTAAAATAATTATATGATCTCATTAAATAATTATATGTTTAGTATATAAAATAGTAGTATATGAATTAATATCAAAAATTTTTACCTCTCAAGATAACTACAACATGCTGAATATTAGAGTAGGGAGTCAAAGAAAATAAGTTTAAAAGCCCGGTTTCTTCTAGAGATGTAGCAAAAGTAGATAGACACGCGGTCCAACATGAACTACAATCTGACTGCGGCAATAGTAAATTCACTCATTGCACAATAAAGCAATATATGCTAGGTAAAAATTTCTCCGTCATCACCTTAAGCGGAAGTATCCTAGAAAGATAGGAACATATAAAAGTAGAAGGTAAAGAATATGGATGTAAAGCTAATTCTAGTAGCCCTAACAATCGTGTTTACAGTGTCATGCTTGGTTTTTGGCACCAAGAATGGTTTTTATGATTCAGAAAATTATCACGGCAATGGTTCAGCGCACTAATAAAGATAATTGAGTAGACTCGGTAGCCAAAAATAAGTATTTCCAGGGTTTGAGAACGTGATGCTTCTTTAAATAGTGAATGGAGAGGAAGTTAATCCCAGACGTAAGGCGTTCATCAACTTCCTCTCCTCTTTTTGCAATAAAAATCAACTTTAGAAGTACGCTTCATTATTAAGAAGTATATAAATCAAACCTTTGTAGCTGAGCTATAGATAATTATGTATTGTTGAATCCACTGTGCGGGGGGATATATGAGCGAAGGCTATTCAATAGTCTCTCTTGATGATAGCGTTGCCCGAAGCGAATTAGAATGCTTACCCTATGGCGTTCATCAAGAAGGTGAAGGTATGTGTTTATTGGTGCGAATGGGACCATATCGCATCATTTTAGATTGTGGCTTGGCAGATATTTCACCTTTAACAAATGGGTTGAAAAAGCCAACCCCTCCCGATTCTACTTCCTTACCAGCAGACATGGTATTAGTCACTCATGCTCATCCAGACCATGCAAGAGGGTTGCTAGCCCTGCACAAAGCATTTCCTCTCATACCTATTTACGCTAGCGTTGTGACCTGTAAGCTACTACCATTAAATTGGTTAGACAAAAAATCGAATGAAACCGATTCACTCTTCCAAGCATTAGAACTACGCACGACCATAGAACTTAAAAAAAATCTCACCGTAGAATTTTTCCCCTGCGGGCATTTACCCGGCGCAGTTGCAATTTTACTCACCTATACAACGAACGATCGCTCTTATAAATTGCTATATACGGGAGATTTTTTCTTATCCAACTCCCGGCTAGTAGAAGGTTTTCGCTTAGAAGAATTGCGTGGAATCGATTTAGATGTCTTAATAATAGAAGGTAGCTACGGTACTGCTCGCCATCCCCACCGCCGCAATCAAGAAAATCAACTAGCAGAAAGAATTAATCGGGCTATTGCAGAAGGGACCTCAGTATTAATGCCTACACCGCTCTTAGGTTTAGGTCAAGAATTATTAATGCTTCTCCGCAGTCACCACCACTTTACCGGCAGAGACATAGATATTTGGGTTGATGGAAACATTGCTGCTGGATGCGATGCTTATCTGGAACTACTCCCTCATCTTCCCCCATCAGTACAGAATTTCGCCCGTCATCAACCATTATTTTGGGATGAACGAGTACGTCCTCGCGTACGCCGTCTAGAAGATTCTCAACGAAGTCAAATTGGCAATTCTCCCTGTATTATTCTTACCGACTACACAATTGATTTAAAAGAATATTGTCAACGACAAATAGGTTCCTGGCTGATTTTAGAACCAGAAAAAACCGAGATCCAAACAGAACATTATTCTGAATTGGGCATTGTAGAAAGCTATCTCCTCGCACAGCATAGCGATGGCCCCGGAACAACCCAATTAATTCATAATCTGCGACCTAAACACGTTGTTTTCGTCCACGGAACACCGGCCTATTTAGCAGACTTAACAGGTTTAGAAGAACTGCAAAACCGCTATCACGTACACTCTCCCCAGGTTAATACCCTAGTCCAACTCCCCATCGGCGACACATTCTTACAACCAGCAGCGCCAGACACCAAATACGAAGGCGAACTAACTCAATTAGAAACAGCAGTCCTAATTACACTTTCAGATAATATAACCAACGATCCCCGGTGGCAACAATTTGGCGACACCGGCTTAGTCGAAGCGCGTTGGCAAGGAGAAGAACTTGTATTGCGAGGCTTATCCCCAAGAGAACTTCTCCTAAATAATGGCGATCGCAATATTTGGTCATCGTTAGATTGCTGTGGAACCTGCAAACACCAGAGGGGGCAACGGTGTTGGAATCCCGCGTCCCCCTTGTATAATTTTAAAGTAACATTAGAAGGCTATTGTCCAGCTTTTGAAAGTGAAGAAGAATAGTGACGGGTACCCATGAGGTACTCACACCGATTCAAAGAATACGGTGTCAACCATCTTGCGGTTGAAGGTAAAAATTCGGCGTTGCTGAAAAGAAGTATAAAAATGGGCAGACTTATAATCAACCAACATGCCGGATGTAGCACTAGTTAACTGATTTAAAGCCTACCCTAGCCCGGGTGGATCGTATAAGCAAAATGTCACTTCGGTAAGTGCGCCTTCGCCACAGTGTCTGGTAAGATGGGAAACATCCAACAATTATCTGACCAAAAACGCCTTACTCAGGATTGGAATCAGTAAACGGATTGCGAATACGTTCGGCATCCGGACATTCTTCCGTTAACAAAGGCTCAACATTACCTCGCGGAACCGAAGCAAGTTTCTGAGTTACAGCGCCAATACTTTCGAGGCGAACCATTTCCTCCCAAGAACAAATTTCATCTTCTTCTTCAGTTTCATAGCGCAGGGTGACTAAATCACCCTCGATATCTATAATGCGGGCGCGTTCAATCCAGCGTTGCTGATCCCGCAAGAAAATACATATCTCCCGCGCATCACAACAAAGTTGATAAATCTTACGGTGTAGCATTCGTGTGCTTCTACCTTTTTCTCAACGTAATTAAATTTGTAAAAACTTGGGATTAACCCCAATAAATAACACTTGTAACTTAGTGTACGGCACTTTAACCCAAACCCACCTGCGTTAGCTAACGTTGCCGTCAGTTTTGTGTAAATTTTGGGCTGACAAAAATAATCATATTTACCGCACAACAAAAATTAAACGAGGTAGTGTTTGGTCATTCAAGGAATATTTGTTTCATAGAAGTGAAAGAATTTAGCATCGTCGCCGACCAGATAAAATATTGCCGGTAATCTATTCCTACCATTATGAATTAAATGATACTCCAAAGCAAGTGAATATTGCGGTTG
>ERZ1740059.1926-NODE-1926-length-10357-cov-3.685401_pt1 | contig 10357 bp, 11 predicted proteins | sample MGYA00581744_ERZ1740059 | MGnify/ENA primary metagenome ERZ1740059 (study PRJEB43018, sample SAMN04849738) | marine metagenome | isolation source: floating plastic debris | place: Pacific Ocean | collected 2008-08-28 | study: EMG produced TPA metagenomics... | reverse complement strand
ATGCAGATTACAGCGATTCATTTTGCTGCCAAGCCTATCGCTGAAACGTACAATCTTCGTAAATCGCGATTTTCTTGGCAGCATTTTTTAGCAAATATTCGATGTCTGTAACCCCTATTCTTTCGTTTAAATCTATACTACAAATTATGATGTTTTTAATACGTAGACAATATATAACTACGTAAATTTAAAAATAAACAAATTTAATTATTTACGTAGACAATATATAACTACGTAAGTTTAAAAATAAACAAATTTATTAATACCCAGGTATAATTATATAGATGTATATGAAAAAATTACTATGTATAGCACTTCTAAGAAACAGAGAGTTTGTGGAACTCACGCAACTGAGTTAGGAGAATTAGTAAGGGCTTGTTTATACGATGGTGATGAGAGAATAGCCCAGCTTACAGAACGATTTCAGATTGATATGAAGATAACTGATATAGATATTTTGCTTTCTGTAGCGCGGGATTTTGCTGCAACTTATAAATTGTTACCTGAAACTTTAAAAGGATTAGTTGCAGATACAAAATAATCTCAGATGGTTTTATATTGAAAAACGCCGCACCCATATACGGGATACGGCGTTTTATTTTTGTGCGGGTTGAACATGGATAGTTTAGGAATTTTGATTGAGTTTATTCTTCAAAACCACTTAACTTATCTCGCACCGATTCGTAAACGTTGAATTCTGGGCGATATAAATCAACATCTCTATTTTTGTTACGGTGCTTGTCTAACACCGTGACAGGATTTTCAATACCATTACCTATCATTTCATCGACTGCATTAACTAAGTCAACAAAATTTAGATGACCATTTTTATCTAAGAAAAAAGTTTCTAAAGATTGTTTGTGTTTCTTTTTAAGTCTGTCAATTAATTTGTACCATTTTACATATTGTTTGTAAGTTTGGAATGTAAATTGACTCATTGAAAATTCTTGCATCAATAATGCTTTAAGAATAGTATCACCAGTTTCTAGCCCGATAGATTCGTATTTATCAGTTAAATTACGATAATCTCCTGATTTTAGAATTCCTTGTTTTACTGCAACTTTTTGACGTTTAATTTTAGTTGCGTTTGATAATATTTGATTCATTAAATCTTTAGCAGGGTTATTATCATTACCGTATTCGTCAGTTTTTATCAATGTTGCGTCTTTCCATCCGATACTTTCATGTTTACGTTTTGTTTCATATCCTCTAGCTTTGATAGTACTTTCATGTGGTTTTCTTAAAACATAATTAGCACTTCCATGAAATCCACCTTCAACATATAAATCTTTAGTTTCAAAGCTAAATTGACCGTTACGCGGTTTAAATTCAACATTTAACTTTTTATCAACATTTATACTTGTAGATTTTTCATGTAATACACTTATCATCGGGAAAACATTTGATAAGTGTGTCATTGCTTGTTTGTCAATCCAATTTGCAGCAGGATTGTAATCTAAATCTTGATAATTAGGGTTGTCTTTATTAGGTTTTAAAACTGGTAATAAAGTTTCAATACTTCTATCTTGATGTGTTAATTCTAAACCAACTACACTTTGTAATTTCGGTTTTTTTTCCCAAGTTTCAAATTTAACAGCAATGCCTTTAATATCTTTAACATTTCCCAAGTTACTTCGTTTAATTCTTTTATTATTTCTATCTAGTTTACTTCCTGTACGTTGTAAATTAACAGTTTCTCCGTTGATATCATCTCTACCAGGAAACAACACTCCGGTAAGTTCAAAAGCACAACCATCTGTGATTGATTGCCAACCATGTAAACCTTTTTCCATACACCAACAAAGTAATCTTGCTCGTCCGGTAATACAGTTTCCAACAACCGTGTTAGCTGTTACAAAATACTTGGAAACCATATCTCCATAAAGCGTATTAACGCAAAGCTTAAATAACACGTCTAATGGTGATTTTTTACCATGAGTAATTTTTGCTTTTTTACGTTCAATTAACAGTTTATCGATTAATAATTCACCTAAGTTAACGGTAAACCATGCATGACATTCTTTATCGTGATATCTCCACGATTTGACCCCATCACCCCTATCAACACGTTCCATTGTGTTTCTAAGCTTCCAGCTATCATGTAGCTTATTAAGCTGTTTTAAAGCTGTTTTGGGGTCGCTTTTAATCTGTTGAGTTCGTGGATAAACTGCGCTAGCCAATATAACAGTTTTATCTAAAAATTCTTGACGTTGGCGTTTACTAGCAATTGCAAAAATCCACTCTAGCCCGTCATGGGTGAGAACTGCATTATGTATTTCATGATTGAAGATTTTAAGATTTCCTTCTTCTTCGTTGAAATTTACCCAGTCGGTAACGTGTTGTTCGCTGTCACATTTCATTTTATTGATGAATTTAGCCATCACATCAACGCCGTTACCACTGTTGGTAAACCAACTAGCAAAAAAGTCTTGTGGATACTTTAGCCGACCATTTGAACTAAATCTGGCATACCAAGCACCGTTGATTAGTTCTCCCCAATTATAAGGATTTTTCCATTCTTGATAGTCTTTATTGTCTGCTGCTTCGATTAGTTTTTCAACAAAAACATCATAAGATTTCAACCATTCTCTTAAAGTAAGATATTGATTATTCTTACTTACTTTAAAATCGTAAATTTCTGGTTTACCAATAAAATAATCTTGGTTTCTTTGCCCTGATCCATAGCAACCGCTAATATCAAGATCACAGATAATTACAGCATCGTATTTACCGTTAACTTTACGCATTACAAATATATCTGTAGGTCGATTATTTCGACATCTACCACCTTCTACTTTTGCAAGTAAAGCACGAGTATGGCGGCTAAACTGGCGTAAGCTACCTGCTGATTGTTCGTATAAATATTTATCAGCAAACTCGTTAAAATCTTTAGTCCATTTACCCGTTTTTTCATCAGGTTCTATACCAACTTTTTTCGCTAAAGCAGCACTAAAAATATCTTTTACACTACCACCGATTGTTAATTTAGGAACTCTGTAATATTCGCTTAAATCTAGTAACTGATATACTTCTTCCCATTTTTTCTTATAACAATCTAAAGCCTCGTAAACTTCTAAATCTCCCAAAGCATAATCTTCAAAATCTTTGCAACGTCGCAATGTCATTTCAAACATTCGACTTTTTTCATCTTTAGTGAAATTATCCTTATATTTTAATTTCCAGCCAGATGCTTTACAAAAATCATCATAACTTGCTACTCCGTGGATAGCGCCAGTGTCTATTAAGCGTAAACATAAACTATATTCTAAGCCATTTATAAAAATTGAAAAATCCAATTCTACATAATCTAATTCTTGGTTATCAACAGGAGTTACACAACGAATACGTCTAGCTGTTTCGATGCGTTTACCTTCGGTATTTCGCTGTAAATGTTTGATATTCTCTTTGACATCACCTGTACCTAAAAAGTTAATTTCAGCAGTTAGAAAATGACCAATAATAGTAACGTAACACTTAGGTTTACTAATAGTATCTTTTTTAGATTTAACAGGTTTAATATAGGCGTTTAATCCACATCTATTTAGATAATCAACTAAGAAAAAATCAGTTTTGATAGGATAAAACGGCTTAGTTTTCTGCCCTATTCTATGTGAGTTGATAACTGATTTCAGGTTTTCGGGTACAAAAATTAATGACGGTGATGATTGATGAATACCTTTTACTTGAATTGTTAATTTACTACGTTTTTTCTGCTCAATTTTTTTTGAATTTGTCCAAAATTCAGTATCTACAACTAATGGTATGTGTATTGATTCACCTCTTTCAATTTGGTTAAAAATCCCCATTTCATTTCTATCAATCCACCATTCATTATTTACTGGTTGTGGTGCAAATAATTTAGGGGTGTTATCTTCTACATACTCATCATTTTCTAGAATCGTATCTTCAACATCAGCTTTAGCTTTTAGCATTTCTGGGGTAACAGCACAATCCCCAAACTCATCATCTTCTATATCTGTTACTTCTATACCTGCTTTTTCACGTAACATTTGAGGAGTTACAGCACACTCCCCAAACTCATCATCTTCTACGTCTGTATCTTCAATACCTGCTTTAGCTTTTAACATTTGTGGGGTTACAGCACAATCCCCAAACTCATCAAAATCATCGTTGTAGTCATCAACTACATTTGTTACAATTTTATTAGTCATATGATTCCCTTTATTTGAAGCGCTTCACTGGGAAATCATGAGTAAAGAGAATATATTAAATTTAGGTTTTATTTTTGTGGGTCACACAGGTGTGTGACCTTCTTCTTTACTCAGAATTTCGGTTTAATTAGTTGTCTCCACCATCAACGTTTATATCTACGCTTAGTTGATCGTCTGCTAGCCCTTCGGACGCATCATAATCACTTAACTGTTTATCATCCTTACCCATTAAAGGTTCTAACGTTTCAACTTCTAAACGGTAAAGATTATTTTCACCTTTGGTTAGTTCACCTTTAAAAACTAAACCTTTGATTGAATCCATAAATTCATAGATACTGGTTAAATCTGTATCAACCGTGTACCCAAATTCATCATCAGCGTCCAAAACGGTTTCGACATCTTCAGGTTTTTCCCAACCAAGTAGATTTAAAAATCGTCAGAGTAAATTGGTTTCGGAGTATCGGTAGGAAGAAAGGATTGCAATGTTTGCAGGATTTTTGCGGGTAACGTCCATTGCTGAGAATACGATTCTCAAGTATGCGTTGTCAGTTTCCTTAGCCATATCGTGTACGTAACCTGCAAAGGTTAATCGCGCTGTACCGTCTTTCTTAGAAGTTAATGGGGTAAAACTACGCTTAAACTGTTGTTCGGGTTGCATGGGTATTTTAGTTTTAGTGGTTGTAGCGGTTTTAGAAGATTTAGCGGTTTTGTTGTTGGTACGTCCCATGATTGATATCCTTAAAATTGAATTAGATAATGTTTGCTTGTTCGGTCAGTGGGGTAAAACTTGCTGGCTTTTGCTTTTACCGTTGCCATCCCGGTTACTTTGCTTGTTTCCCTTTCATAGTTATTACTATATCACACGAATCATTGTACATCGATTCTCTATACAACGATTTATATAGTAGTAGCTTATACTCTTGTCCTTCTCTATAACCCACACATATCATTGGACAATAAAAGGTGTGATAGATTAAGAAAAGAATATATGAGAGAGGATATAAAAATGTATTTTCGATTAAAGGATGTAAGGGAATCTAGAGGATTGTCACAAAATGATTTAGCTCGTTTATGTGACTTAACGGTAAATACCATTTCTAATTATGAACGTGGTAAAAAGCAGTATTCTCATGAATTAATAGAGAAATTTTGTAAAGTACTTAACTGTACACCTGCTGATTTATTCGTATTAGAAACTACATCTGTTGCTTAAGATTATGAGCTATTATTCTATCCTCAGTGACTCCTATTACTGGGGATAATTTTTGTTTTGGTTTAGGTATCCACTTTATCCACTTGTTACAATCGCGACAGGTTACTCTGCCGAAATGTATCGTCGGTTCATCGTCGCCAACTTGGTGGACTAAATGCGTACTTCCGCAGTGCGGACAGATTGTAGGTTCGGTCATTTTCACCTTTATAGGAATAACAAATACCCTCAAACCATTGTGGTTTAAGGGTTGTGTTAAATCTATCAAAATCACTTTCAATTTGTCGCGAAATGCAAACAGGTTAAGAAACTGCTTAACATACTTTTCCTTTCTCAATTAAATTACTTTGTTTACGTATAGATTCTAAGTATCTCAAGTACAACTGCCGTATTTGGGTATGTTCTTTATATATGTATGTTGTTCCAATTGTGTATATAACAGCTTCTAAAATATTTAAACGTTCTTGTTTATAAAAACTGTAAAAGTCTTTTTCTAATTGCTCATAAGCATTTTTTACAGCTTTTCTAGATTGTTTAACTAAAGATTGTGCAGTAATTTCTGTAAAACTACTAAGCGCTGTCATATAAGATAATTGAGCTATGGTAATAAACCATATTTCATAAGGTGAATTAAATTTTGATAACCATTGATACTCAAATTGATTAGTACTTTTACTAATTAAAAATAATTCTTGAATTATTCGCAAAATATCAAGTTCAAGTCTTCCAGAGTAATAAGATTTTTGGTTTGGTTTCTTGATGTTGGGATTGTTGAGTAAGAAAAATTCTAGAATATCCGCTCTTTCATCATAATCATTTATCAATTGTTCATAAGAATTATTTTTAGACTTTGGCAACGCTCCACTAGATAAAAAACAACCAATAATGTTTCTAAAACTTTGAACAGAATGCTTTATATCCTGAAAATTTTCTTCTTTTGACTTTTCAGGCAATGATATGTCTGGATATAGCACTCCATTATCATTTTTCAATATTCTAGGAAATACCCACTTATTATTAGAAATAGTAATAATGTAATTAATTAGTTGCTGCATAAAAGCATAACTTTCTCTATTTTTTACAACAACTAGAGAATTAATTGTTTTAGGTATTCTTTTTTTATCATCAATATGATAGTTCATGTACCATAAATCACTCATTTTCTGCCATCTCCTATATTTAAAATTACAAGTATTTTAGATTACTAAAATCTCACACCACTATTTACAAAAGCTTTAGTTGCTCGTGTTACACCTCTAACGTCGTAGCTAGAAAAATCTTTCCCGCACTTCATACGGTAATATTTTTCACCCACAGAATAAACTAAGCTATTGATTAGCGCGGATTTTGTAGGAAAGGGTTGAGGATTATCTAAATCAATTCCTTTTAGATGGCTTTGGATTACTTCTAAATCGCTGTTATTCTGCAATTCAAAATCATCATCATTAATGCAGGATATTAAGCTTGTAAGCGCATTTTCAAGCGCTGTAGGCTGTTCAATTTTGATTACATGGGTGTAGTTAATATTTATTGATTTATTTTCATACTGTTGGTTTATTTCATTCCTAATAACTTTCATACTTCGTTGCAAATATTTCACTAGATTATCAAGCAATGGATTTGTATATAAAACATAAATAATAGTTTTATGCTGTGCTTTCAATCGCATATCCTCAAGAGTAAATCCGTCCTTATCAGCAACTTTAAATTCTTTGCTATCCTCATGAATATTTACAATCCATCGGTCAATATCTTTACAGTAATCATCTTTTAAAAAAGACAGTAATTCAGTTTTTAGATTATCCAAACTTGCAGAGCATGATTCCCACAATTTGATAAATGTGAGTTTTCCAGATTCAGCTATTCCCCCAATAGAAAAAGCGCATCCACTAGGTAAAACATCAATTCCTAGTAGCATAGTCTGAATATTTGATGGTATTGCTTTTTCAGCTTTTTCTTCTTTTGGCGGTCTGGTACTCAAACCAGCACGGTTAATAACTCTACCCATTTTTTAATTCTCCCTAATTTTTATTTTGCTGAAATCAATAGATGTATTTTTACGATTGAATGGCGATACAAACAGCGCAAAAGCAACGCTCATGACAACATCATCATGCTTACCTGGTGCGGCTTCAAGCTTTCGTCCGTCGCGTCGAAATGAAAGCATTTCGTTAACTAGAGGACTATTAGGAGGATATATTAAAGCGGATTTTTCAAGACATAAAACCATGTTACTAACCATTGCTGGTTTACTTTCTCCAGTTGTTCGCACGCTCTCAAATCGAACATTTGTAAATTTTCTACTTAATTGTTCTGCATAAATTTGACCTGCTCCGTTAACTTCAATTGCTACTTTTTTAGGTTTAAATTTCGCAATATATTCACATATTTGATATATATGATATTCGCTTGTTTCTTGCCTTTTGCGGTAAAGGTTTACAAGAGAATATATATTATCTTTAAGTTTCAAAATAGAAATAACCGTGTAATCAGTTCCCATTGTGCTTGTGTCTAATCCAATAAAATATTCACCATCTTCATCATAAAAATTTTCAATTTCACCAACTGCATTTTTACGGACTAAATCACTTGAGAAAACAGCAACAGCAGAGTCTATAAATCGTAAATTATATTCGCGCTGTACGGTTTCTTCATCAGTGCCATCCTCAAGCAATCTTTCTTCTAAATAATTATCGCTTTTACTGTAAATTGGATGCGCCAAATAATGCAGAATTAATTTACACCATCCAGCTTTATCTACAAACCAAAAAACACCCGGTATTTCTTTATATTTTTTACCTTCTGATAGTTCAATTGCTAATTGTTCAATATTAATATCTCCATTATCTTGATTACATCTGTCCCAAAACCAGCCAGATTTGGAGCTTGGAGTGCTAACAATGAATTTTTTATTATTACCTTTAGACAAAGCACCACTAGGGGATGATGCGGCGTAAATTTGTTGAATATTCTCAACAAACGCGCTCTCATCAAACAAAAATCCTGTGGCAGAATCTAAGCTTCTACTACCTTCTTTACCAGAATTTTTAAAGTAAATATCACCTCCATTTTTTACTTTTAAATAACCAACATTATCATTATCACTTTGGGCATATTCGGGTATAGAATTAAGCATTTGTCTAGCCCTTCTAGAAACAGCAGAAGCATCTTCACTATTTCTCATAAAACAAATAGAACTTGCAGCAGGATTCAAGCAAGCATCGTGCAAAAATTTACTCACAATAACTTGAGTTACACCTAATTGTCTGCCTTTTAGAACTAATAGATTAGAGTACTGATTAGCTAATCTGACTATAATTTTTTGATACTCATAAGCTTGAAATCTTTTCATATCACCACCGCTTCTAATAGTGGTAAGACTCACAAAATTTTCCCAAATTGGGGGAATAGTTTTTAAACTATTACCTTTCTTCCCATACTTTTTAATCTGTGCTGGGGTCGGTGGTATTATCAACATTTATATTTTCTCCATCAACAGAAATTGTGTATCCCATTCGTTGAATTACTTTTATCGCTTCACGCTGATTAGAAATTATGTGTACGGGAGCAATTTTATAGAATAAATCAGCAAGTATTTGTAACTTTCGCAATGAATGTATCGGCTGACTATCAGAGTATCCCAGATAATATGCTTCTTGTTCATTAGCAACAATTTCAAGCTGTCGCTTATATAGAAAATAATGGGCTTTTTGGAGAAATTCAGCCAGAGCTACAGCGTCAAAATCATTAGATAAATCAGCATTGTCAAAATTAAAGCTACGCGAGTTAAAGCGTTCTACATCCGGTTCCTTACTTGAATTTGAATTTTTTACAAACATAACTTCGGGAACTATTGCAGCATCTTGAATCTTTAACCCTTTTTCATCCAAGTATTTTTGTAAAGCTTTCAGTGTGACCTTACAACCCAACTCGCGTAACTTTTTAACTATTTCTTTTAGCGTGTGACCATCGGAAACCATCTTGGCGACAACAGCCGCATGATTATCAATTGGACTAGATGACATCGGGAAACTTATCTCGCAGTATCTCTTGTAGCCTAGCAATTATTTCATCTTTAGACTTACGCCATTTGAGGTTTTGACTACTTTCTAGACTTTTATAGGCGTTGTGGTCATCAACTTTTTTACTTAGTTCAGTTTCCTCAAATAGTTTTTTGACCAGATGAAAATTTACAGTTAATGGCTTTTCCTCATCACCCTGGAATGCTCCAAAAAACCCTCTAACCGTAGATTGAGATATATGTACTTTTAAAGTATCTTCAGCAGTTTCATTGTGGATAATTAGCGCGTCTACAAGGGCTTCTATACGTTGCTCGTTTATATTCCTTGCAGACTTTATACCTAGTGCTTTATGTAATTTTGTTTGTTTAGATCCAGTGTCGGCTACAAATTGGAAAATAACATTTAAACTTTGCGCTACTTCATTTATATTCATAATTTATCCGGTATCGTTCATAAAAACTCCCTCAACAGCTTTGAGTTTATTCTCGTCATCTTGAGAAAGTTCTAATAATTTTTGAAATAATGCGGTCATCTCATCAACTCCGTTATTTTCTGGTTTTTCTTCAATTTCAAGACCTACATATTCAGGGGATACTAGCCCATATTCTTTAGTAGCAATTATTTGTAATTCATAAGGGATATTAGTTATTTTCCAATTAATGTATTTATCAGTAGTAGCTTGATAAGTATGCGCTACAGCTTGGGATATCCAATTATTTACAATTTCCTGATTACCTACAAATCCTCCTAATTCATCAAATTTTATTTGCTTCAAAATGCACGTTCCAATGTTCTTTAATTGGTGCTGGTTATCGCGTCCGTGAATTGCTGCATTAGTTGGTAAAAGAGCGCGAATAGTATCGTTGTAAATACTTTCTACTCGTTTGCGTTCACTGTTGTTAAACGCTGCTTTAGCGTTTTTATCTTTACCTAACGCCAGTAATACATCACTC
>ERZ1740059.1925-NODE-1925-length-10357-cov-4.158125_pt1 | contig 10357 bp, 7 predicted proteins | sample MGYA00581744_ERZ1740059 | MGnify/ENA primary metagenome ERZ1740059 (study PRJEB43018, sample SAMN04849738) | marine metagenome | isolation source: floating plastic debris | place: Pacific Ocean | collected 2008-08-28 | study: EMG produced TPA metagenomics... | reverse complement strand
AACAAAGTCACCGCTTCGCGGACCTTAAGCAAAACTACTTTGTATTGTGCAGCGCAGCGTGTAGCTGCGCTCCTATGCGAACGCTGACCCATCTTGAACGGCTTGAGGCCGAGAGCATTCATATTTTCCGCGAAGTCGTTGCCGAGGCAGAGAACCCGGTGATGTTGTATTCGGTGGGCAAGGACTCATCGGTAATGCTGCATCTTGCGCGAAAGGCATTTTACCCCTCGCCGCCGCCGTTCCCGATGCCGAGGCGCCCGGCTTCTTCAAGTGGGGGCGTCTTGAGTACGACGGGACGCACTACCTGTCGTTCACGCACGGGCCGCGGTACGTCAAGGGCGGCGTCGACAGCCCCGAGAACTGGCTGGGCTACTACGGGTTCGACAACACGTTCAGCGCCAACGACCGCGGACCGAGCACGCCCGATCGCTTGCACCGCTTCGCGCCGCACATCCAGGACTGGAACCCGGGCGACCCGGACTGGGACAGCCTCGACACGCCGGAGACCACCGACGGCCGGGGCATCATCGGCGCGCTCAACTACCTGTCGGAGACGGGCGTCAACTCGATCTACTTCCTGCCCATGAACATCGGCGGCGATGCCCAGGACACGTGGCCTTACAACGATCCGATGATCGACGGCGGCGGCGATGCGGCGAACGACAACACACGGTTCGATCTTTCCAAGCTCAACCAGTGGGATGTCGTCTTCGAGCATGCGCAGCGCAAGGGCCTGATGCTGCACGTCGTGCTGAACGAAGCCGAGGAGCCCAACAAGCGCGAGCTGGACAGCGCCGAACTGGGCACGGAGCGCAGGCTGTTCTACCGCGAGCTGATCGCGCGGTTCGGGCATCACAACGCGATCGTGTGGACCATCAGCGAGGAGTACAACCTCAACTTCAACATCGGCTCGGGCCGCGTGTTGGAGTTCGCCGAGTACCTGAAGGCCGTGGATCCGTTCGATCGCCCGGTGACGGTGCACAACGCGGGCAACCCGTTCAACCCGAACTCGGGCCCGTGGGCGCCGTTCATCGGTGAAGAGTCGATCGACCTGACCAGCCTGCAGCGCGCGCGTCGTCTGGACGGCTGGGGCGACGTGATCGCCGACTACCGCGCGGCCAGCGCCGCGGCCGGCAAGCCGATCCCCGTGATGATCGACGAGCCGGGCAGCCCGACGCGCGACGCGGGCGGCGACCTGAATGAGTTCCGCAAGCGCGTCGTCTGGGACATCCTGCTCTCCGGCGGCGGCGGCGAGTGGTTCATCAACGACCGCGATCAGTCGCTCGAGGACTTCCGCGAGTTCGACCAGCTCTGGCGCGAGACGGGGTACGCCCTGCGGTTCATCAACGAGAACCTGCCCGTCGGTACGATGGCGCCCGCCGATGACATCATGTTCTTCGACGAGGACCTGTTCGGCGGCGCCGAGGTCTTCGCCAAACCCGGCGCGGTCTACGCGATGTACTTCCCCGACGCCTCGGGCCCCGGCGGCTCGGACACGGCGGGCATTCTGGATCTGACGGATGTGCCCGGTTCGTTCCGCGTGCGGTGGTTCAACCCGCGGACGGGTCAGTTCGAAGGCGCCGAGACGCCGGTGCAGGGCGGCGCGCCCGCGCCCGTGGGCCTGCCGCCCAGCGATGTGACCAACGACTGGGTCGCGCTCATGACGCTCGTCACGCTGCAGGACTGCGACGGTGACGGCGTGCCCGACTGCGGCTGCCCGGCCGACCTGACCAACGCCGACGCGACGGGCGGGCCCGATGGCGTCGCAAGCCTGAGCGACTACCAGTTCTTTCTCGCCCTGTGGAACGCGGGCCATACGGATGCCGACATCACGGGCCTGGGCACGTGCGACCTCGGCAGCCGGGACGGCGCCGTGGATCTGAGTGACCTGGTGTGTTATCTGCGCCTGTGGGCGATGGGCTGCCCCTGACACTGAACTCGTTGACGGATCCAGTAGAGCAATGCATCGATGCCCGGGGCCAGTGGTTGCCCCGGGTGTTTCGCGTGCCGTCACTGGGTTCTTCGTGGAAATCCGGCAGAAGTGCAACGGATGGCCCGGCTCGGTTGATTCGGCGCTGCATATCGGTCATGCTGCCCCGCATGTCCGGTTTTCGGGCGATCTGTTCTGGAAGACCTGTGCCGAGGGGGTTCGTCCGGTGGGCCGGTCGGGGGATTTGCGGGTTGGGGGATCTCACGCGTGGCTTCCATTCCGGGGCCGCGATGCCATCGCCGCAGGGTTCGCTCGAGGGTTGAGCGAGGCCTTGCCCGACGCTCGAGGAGTTTGGTTGTGACCGTATCGAAATCGTGTTCCCGTGGCGTCTCGCTGGGCGCGCTGACAGCCGTCGTCACCCTCACGGGTCTTACCTCGGGCGCCGCGGCGCAGAAGGACTTCCTGCCGGACATCATCACGCGCGAGAGCGACCTGTACGACCACGACATCTCGACATCGATCGTGCCCGGCCGACGCCACCTCCGCCTGTCGAACGGCACGGCCAACGTCGGCGAAGGCAAGCTGCACCTCTACGGCGGCCCGGACAACGGCGACGGCACGCAGCAGGTCATGCAGCGCATCTTCGGCTCCGACGGCGCGCACCGCGACGTGCTCGCGGGCAACTTCGTCTACCACCCGGGCCACAACCACATCCACTTCGAGGGTTGGGCCACGTACCGCCTGCGCGAGGTCTTGCCGGGCGACGGCGTGGGCGCGATCGTCGCCGAGGGCACCAAGACCTCGTTCTGCATCATCGACCTTGGTGTGCACGACAGCAGCCTGCCCGGCTTCCCGGCCGGGGGCGAGTTCAACTCTTGCGGCTCGACGACTCAGGGCCTGAGCATCGGCTGGGTGGACGTATACTCCAAGGGCCTGCCCGATCAGAACATCGACATCACCGATGTGCCCGAGGGCGAATACTGGCTCGAGAGCGAAGCCAACCCCGATCAGCTCGCCACCGAGAGCGATTACTCCAACAACATCAGCCGCATCAAGATCTTCCTCAACGACGACGGCGGCGTGGGCGAGCCCAGCGACCCCGACAGCTACGAGCCCAACGACACGATCAACTCGGTGACCTCGCGTCCCGAGGGCGGGCCCAACAGCCCGAACCTCGGCCCGTGCGATCCGTCCAAAACCGTCGAAGACCTGACCATCGATAGCTCGGGCGACGTGGACCGGTTCCGGTTCTACATGCCGGGCGAAGGCGCCTCGGGCGATTCGGTCCGTATCGATTTCAACCACGGGCAGGGTGACCTCGACATGCGCCTGCTCAACGCGTCCGGCTCGGCGCTGGCCACGTCCCAGGGCACGAGCAACCTCGAGTCGATCTCCATGAACGGCCGACCCGCGGGCTGGTACTTCGTCGAGGCGTACGGCTACAACGGGGCGACCGGCAACTACACGCTCATGATCAACCCGTCGGCCAACGGCGCGCCGGCCATCACGCCGGTCGAGCCCGCCATGGACGTCTCGGTCGTCTACTCCGTCGACGCCTACACCACCACGTGGACCTACAACGACCCCGAGGCCAACGAGGCCTGGGTCACTGTCTACGCGAGTGAGGACCAGGACCTGGCCAACTCGGTCGAGATCCCCACGAGCCAGCACACGCCGGCCGACCAGAGCCTGTTCGTGATCAACACGGCGTACCTCGAAGAAGACAAGACGTACTTCCTGTACCACGAGATCACCGACGGCGGCACGACGACCGGCGCGTGGGCCTCGGGCCGACTGACGATGCAGGCGCAGGCCTGCTCGCCGGCCGACATCACGACCGACGGCACGACCAACGGCCTGCCCGATGGCTCCGTCACGCTCTCGGACTTCTCGACGTATTTGAACTGGTGGGCCGCGACGGATCCGCGGGCCGATGTGACGACCAACGGCGTCTGCCAGCCGGGCACGGGCGAGGGCTCGGTGAGCCTGTCCGACTTCTCCTGCTTCCTCGCGCTGTGGTCGCAGGGCTGCCCGTAACGCGCTGAGCAGTTCTGAATCCCAGCTCTGCATTTCTGCCAGCACCCCGACCCGCCGCTCAGGCGGGTCGGTTTCGTTTTTGGACGACGGCCTTTGGAGGCGTTCACGGATCTGAGAGACTGCGGCCATCGGCGCGACGGGGGTCGTGCCCGACGCGAGAGTGAGGCGGCATCATCATGACGGAAATGAACGGTGCGAGTTCGTGCGTCCGCGGCCGCTTGGCCGCGTTGGCGTTCGCCGCGGCGGCCGGGAGCGCTTCGGCGCAGGCGTTGGACTTTGTGGTCTTTGTCCACGATCAGACGCCCGATGTCATCTACCGCCTCGCCGACCTCAACGGCGACGGCGACTGCCACGACCCGGGCGAGTTGACGGTCTTCATCGACGACGCCGACCCGCTGCTCGGCATTGATAACGCCCAAGGACTGGTCGCGCTCGGGCCCAGCGAGATCCTCGCGACCGACAACTTCGAGCCGGACAACATCCTGCGCCTGCGTGACGACAACAACGACGGCGACGCGCTCGACCCGGGCGAGGCGACCGTGTTCTTCGACGGGGTCGTGGCGCCCGGCGTCACGCTCGTCAACCCGACCGACCTCTTCGAGGCGGACGACGGCTCGTTCTGATTCGTCGAGGCGAACATAGGCTCCGACCCGCTGCCGCCGTCCTTTGTGTATCGGCTTGAAGACACGACTATGGACGGCGACGCGAACGACCCGGGCGAACTCACGGGGGTCTTTCAGTTCACTCCCGCCGGGGTCAACGGGCCCACGATCTTCGATGTCGTCACCGACGCCGACGACAACATCTACGTGTTTGACTTCACCGACCCGGCGAACATCGAGTCGATCGACATCATCGACGCGGCCGGCACAGCCCGCACCGAATGGCTCGGCAGTCAGACCCTCTTCGCACTCACCAACACCTACGTCTTGGAGGGCACCTACGAACTGGAGATCGACGAAGCAACGGGGGATCGTGTACTTCAGCCCCGACCGCTTCGCGACCGGTTCACCGACCGCGCTCATGGGCGCGTTCGACGCCAACGGGTCGGGCGACATCAACTCGGCGAGCGAACTGATTGTCTACTTCGACGAGACGCTCTCGGCCGAGGGCTTGAGCATCGGCTCGTTCCGCGACTTCAAGCAACTGCCCGACGGCTCGTTTGTCGCGACGGACGCCGGCCAGGACAAGGTGTATCTGCTCCGCCGGGTCAACGGCGACGCAGGCTTCAACGACGCGGGCGAGATCCGCGTGCTATACGACTCGGACATCGCCGAGCTCAACGGGCTTCCCCGGCTGATCCTGCCGCTGTCGATCGATGCCGCGATGACGGAGCGCGGCCCGATGGCGTGCTCGCCCGCGGATGTCACGACGACCGGCTTGCCCTCGGGCGTGCCCGACGGCGTCGTCGATCTATCCGACTTCAGTTTCTATCTGTCACTCTGGGCCGCCACCGATCCAGCGGCGGACCTGACCAGCGACGGGGTCTGCGATGTCAACGCCCCGGACCTGATGGTGACGTTATCGGACTTTTTGTGCTATCTGAGCCTGTGGTCTGCCGGCTGCCCGTGACGGTGGCCGTGGCCCGTGCGCTCAAACCGCGTGATCTGAGAGAGTTCGGATCTGTAGGTGCCCTTTGGGAACCGGCGGCGTGGGCGGCTCGGATGGGCTGCTACGGCCGATATTCAGCCGTGCATGATGCAGCATGCTTGGTCACCGCTCGGCTCTGAGCTAGGGTGGCCCCGCCCGCTCGGGCGGCTTTCCGGGGATGGATTCGAACGAGCTCTCAGGAGCGAAGGGACACGAGGATGGGTTGTTGCAAAGCCGCCGCGCTGGCGGCTGTGTTGGGAGTTGTCGCCGCGTCGGGCCTGGCCCAGAACGTCGGAGTTCGTCCGTCCGCGGGTTCGATCGCGCAGACCCAGGAGGCTCAGGCCGAGCCGGTGCACCGCTGGGCCGTGCCGAATGTCGAGTTCCTCGAAAGCGGCGGCGTCTCGGCCGGCGGCGAAGTCTTCGCGACGGTCGAAGATTACGTCCAGAGCGACATCTTCCGCGAGCACGGCATGCGTTGCCCGGTGAACCCGACCGAACAGGACCTGCTCCTTGCCGACGCGATGCTCCGCTCGCCCAGCGACTGCTCGGCCAGCTTCACCAGCATCGAGCCCGAGTACGACCCGGCCAACGGCGCGATGCTCCGCATCCCGGTCGTCGTGCACGTCATCCAGCGGACCAACGGCCAGGGCTTCATCCCCGAGTCCCGCGTCCGCAGCCAGATCGACATCCTCAACGAAGACTTCCTGGCGATCCCCGGCACCAACGGCGCCCCTGGCGCCTTCGCCGGCATCGAGTTCTTCCTGGCGACCGAGGACCCGGCCGGCAACCCGACGACCGGCATCACCTACTCGACCAACAACACCTGGTACAACGACGGCGGCAGCTACTGGAACTCCCTCGCGTGGGACCCCAACCGCTACATGAACATCTACACCAACTCGGCCAGCGGGAACCTCGGCTACGTGCCCTTCCTGCCGCAGACCAACCCGAGCGGCATCGGGTTGAACTCCGACCGCGTGGTCGTCCTCGATAGCTCCTTCGGCCGGAACGCGCCGATCGCCAACTACGACCTCGGCCGAACCGCCACGCACGAAGTGGGGCACTACCTGGGCCTCTACCACACGTTCAACGGCGGCTGCGGCGGCGGCAACTGCTACACCTCGGGCGCCCGCGTCTGCGATACCAACGCCGAGTCGAGCCCGTTCTTCGGCTGCTCCGGCGGCCGCACCACCTGCGGGTCGCCCGACCCGATCGACAACTACATGGACTACTCGTACGACATCTGCATGAACAAGTTCACCCCCGAGCAGGTCAACCGCATGCGCTGCACCCTGTTCAACTATCGCCAGAACCTGTATCAGATCGCGGTCACGGGCCCGTGCTCGCCGGCCGACGCGACGACCGACGGCGAGGCCAACGGCGAGCCCGACGGCGCCGTGACCCTCTCCGACTTCTCGTTCTACCTCACGCTCTGGAGCGCGTCCGACGCCGCGGCGGATATCACGACCACCGGCGTCTGCGCCCCGGTCGCCGGCGGCGGCGACGGCGTCGACCTGTCCGACTTCGCCTGCTACCTCGCGGTCTGGTCGGACGGCTGCCCCTAAGCCGACCCGAAGCCACGCTCAGACAACTCCAAGGCCGACGGGTTTCGACTCGTCGGCCTTTCTCGTGCGCTGCCTCGGTTGGTGCTGTCCCGGTTTGCAACGCCGCGCCTTGGAACTTGCGCGTATTTATGTCACAATAGCAAGCCCGGCCCGCGCGACCCCGTCCCGGCCGCAAGAGATCGACGCCGGGGCTCAGCTTCGGAGGCTCCCATGGCGTCCATCGTCTTCTACTTCCAGGTCCACCAGCCGTTCCGCCTGCGCCGATACTCGGTGTTCGACGAGGACCACTTCTACTTCGAGGACCGCAAGAACGCGGAGATCTGCGAGAAGGTCGCAGACAAGTGCTACCGCCCCGCGACCAAGCTCATCCTCGATCTGGTCAAGCGGCATAAGGGCTCATTCAAGGTCAGCTACGCGATCACCGGCGTGGTGCTCGATCAGCTCGTGCACTGGGCGCCGGATGTCATCGATCTGTTCAAGGAGCTCGCCGACACGGGCTGCTGCGAGTTTGTGGGCGAGACCTACCACCACTCGCTCTCGTTCCTGTATTCGCACGATGAGTTCGTGCATCAGGTCAACATGCATACGCAACGCATCGAGGACCTGTTCGGCCACACGCCCAAGGTCTTCCGCAACACCGAGTTGATCTTCAACAACGAGCTGGCGCGGTTCGTTGCGTCGATGAAAGACAAGGCGGGCGACCCGCGCTTCGCGGGCATCCTGTGCGAGGGCGTGGACCGTCTGCTCGGCGATCGCAGCCCGAACCATGTGTATCGGCCGATCACGGGGCTCGGCGGCGAGGTCATGCCGGGGCGCGAGGGCAAGCCGTTCGGCCTGCTGCTCAAGAACTACCGGCTCAGCGACGACATCGCCTTCCGCTTCTCCGATCGGGGTTGGAGCGAGTGGCCTTTGTCCGCCGAGCGGTTCGCCGAGTGGGTCCACCAGATCAACGGCGACGGCTACCTCTGCAACCTGTTCATGGACTACGAAACGTTCGGCGAGCACCAGTGGGCCGACACGGGCGTGTTCAGCTTCCTCGACAAGCTGCCCGAAGCGATCTTCGATCACGCGCCGGGCGAAAACCACTTCAACACACCCTCGGAAGCACTGGCGCGCTTCGATGCGCAGGACACCTACGACGTGCACGAGACCATCTCTTGGGCCGACACCGAGCGCGACCTGACCGCGTGGCGCGGCAACGCCATGCAGCACAACGCGCTGGAAGAAACGTACCGTGTCGAATCGGCGATCAAGTCGCGCGTCACCGACGCCGCGGCCCACGCCAAGGCAACCGGCGACGAAGAGCCGCTGGCCGAGGCGAGGTACCTGCTGGGCGATTGGCGCAAGCTCACGACGAGCGATCACTTCTATTACATGTGCACCAAGTACTTCGCCGATGGCGATGTGCACAAGTACTTCAACCCGTACGACTCCCCGTACGACAGCTACATCAACTTCATGAATGTGCTCGACAACGTGCGCACGCGCTGCGCCGAAATCGCCAAGCGGCTGGGTCTGGAACCGGACGCGGTCGAGTCGGTCTGACTCGAGATAAACCGGCGGGATCGATCGGTTTCGCTCTGGCCGTCTGGTTACGAACCGATGCGTTCGAGCAGCATCTCGCGCACGCGCTTGGCGTCCGCTTGGCCGCCGCTTTTCTTCATGACCGCGCCGATGAGTCGGCCCGCGGCTTGCGCTTTGCCGTCGCGGATCTGCCGGGCGATGTCGGGGAACTCGGCGAGCACCTCGTCGCACCACGCGGCGAGCTGCGATTCATCTCGCACAACGACCATGCCGCGGCGTTCGGCGATGCGGGCGGGGTCCTCGCCCGCGTCTTTGCCGCCGCTCATCACCAGCCCGATCAGTTCGTCGGCCGCCGCGGCGCTCACCGCGCCGTCATCCCGCAGACGGGCGATCGATGCGACCTGCGTTGCTGTCAGCCCGAGCGCGTGCAACTCGACGCCGCGCTCGTTGGCACGCTTCGCGGCCGATTGCAGCAGCAGGTTCGTCACCGTTCGAGCGCACGCCGGGGCTTCGTCGACGGCCGCGTCGTACAGATCGGCCGTCGCGCGTTCTTCAATCAGCGCCTCGGCGTCCTTCATCGAGAGCCCTCGGTCGGACATCCACCGCCGAAGCCGCGCGTCGGGGTGCTCGCAGAGATCGGCGCGGACGCGATCGATCCACGCGTCGTCGAGCACGATCTCGGGCAGGTCGGGATCGGGGAAGTACCGGTAGTCGTGCGCGTCTTCTTTCTCGCGTTGGGGCGTGGTCACGCCGCGGACCTCGTCCCAGCCACGGGTGGCTTTGGTCCCTATGCCGAAGACCCGGCCGTCGTCGCGCCAGCGCTGCGTTTGGGCGCCCGCTTCGTATTCGACCGCGCCGCGGAGTGCTCTGAACGAGTTGAGGTTTTTGACCTCGACGATGGGCGTGCGGACCGTGGCGCCGTCGGCGAGTGTGAGTTCGAGGTTGATGTTGGGCTCGAAACGCATGTGCCCCGCCTGCATCACGCCTTCCGTCGCGCCGAGGTGCCGGCACAGTCGGCGGAGCGACCGGGCGAAGCGTTCGCATTCCTCGCCGGTCCGGAAGTCGGGCTCGGTCACGATCTCGAGGAGTGCGGTCCCCGCGCGGTTGAGATCGACGAGGCTGCCGTCGATGGGCGCGCCGCCCGGCGCCTCGTGCAGCAGCTTGCCCGCGTCTTCTTCGAGGTGAGCGCGCAAGATGCGCACGGTGCGGATCGACGCTCCGTCGTCGCCCAAGACTTCGACCGATCCGTGCGCGCACACGGGTTGGTCGTACTGCGAGATCTGGTAGGCCTTGGGCAGGTCGGGGTAGAAGTAGCTCTTGCGGTCCCACTTGGTCCGGGACGCGATGGTGCAGCCGAGTGCGAGGCCGACGCGGGCGGACAGCTCGACCGCGTGTTCGTTCAGCACGGGCAGCGCGCCGGGCAGTCCCAGAACAACGGGATCAATCAAAGAGTTCGGCGGGGCCTCGTGGTGGTCGGGGTGCGCGGGCGAGGCCGCCGACGCGAACACCTTGGCCCGCGTGCGCAGCTCGACGTGCACTTCCATGCCGACGATGAGTTCGGTGCGGGTAATCTTGGCTACGGCGCGGGAGTCGGCGCTCGGCGGGTGCGTCATGCCGCGAGTTTACGCCGAGCGGCTCGCCGCCAATGCGGCGCGCCCCGCGGCCCGCACGCGCCCCGGCGCTCGCGCTCGGCCGGTTCCCAGGTGTTCGG
>ERZ1740059.1924-NODE-1924-length-10359-cov-3.729911_pt1 | contig 10359 bp, 6 predicted proteins | sample MGYA00581744_ERZ1740059 | MGnify/ENA primary metagenome ERZ1740059 (study PRJEB43018, sample SAMN04849738) | marine metagenome | isolation source: floating plastic debris | place: Pacific Ocean | collected 2008-08-28 | study: EMG produced TPA metagenomics... | reverse complement strand
GGGTTTTCAACCTCATACCAACACCGTATCACTATCACCAACTGCGGAAGGATTCTTCTGGGCCGCCTCACCAGCTAGGTTTGATCCACTTGAGAGTAGCTTAACAGAGATAGGTTTCAAGGCTGAGTTTATGAATGGAAGAGTGTTTGCTAACCTAGCCATTTTTGATATCACACAGAAGAACATCCTCCTGGGAGACACCTACGACCTAGAAACCCTAACCACACGTGGTGAGCAACGCAGTACAGGCTTTGAAATGGACGTTTCTGGTTACGTGACACCAAATTTTCAACTTGTCTTTTCTTACGGCTACAACGATGCAGAAATTGTCGAAGATGCCATATCAGAGTTTATCGGGGAGAGAATTGGAGGAGCACCTCAGCATAATGCTAACTTCTGGAGCCGTTACGATTTTGACAGTAGTATCTTAAAAGGTATAGGTATTGGTTTTGGTGCTCAATTTGTCGATGAGAGATTTACCTGGTACAACCCTACTTATGACACGAATCGGGTGCTGTTGCCTTCCTACACCGTATTTGAAGCGGCAGTATACTACAAACCGAACAATACTAATATGCAGTTAACTTTGAAGGTCAATAATTTATTTGATGAGACTTATTGGTTAGGTGGTCTAAACCCATCTAGATTGGGGCCGGGAGCACCTAGAAATCTTCTCTTAACTGCAAACTATCAATTCTAAATGGTACGATTTGCTCAGATAACACTGATTGCAAAGCATACTTACCGAAGTATTTTGAATACCCCTATTAACAGCTGGTTAATAGGGGCATTCTTTGCACTCATCGTTATTGCTCTTTCTTCTGCGTTCGTTGGTAACAACCAGCACCAACACGATGTGGGGCATTATAGTAAAGATGTCAGAGATAGGTGGGAAAACAATCCAGACAAGCACCCGCATAGAATGGCCCATTATGGCTATGTCGCCTTCAGATCAAAGGCGCCCTTGAGTTTCTTTGATCGAGGCCTGGATAGTTACTTGGGTAATGTCGTTTTTCTGGAGGCTCACCGACAGAATTCTGTTAATTTCTCCAATGCTAGTCAATCAAGTGGGCTTCTTCGGTTCGGGGAATTATCTGCGGGACTTTTATTACAATTGCTGTTCCCGCTGCTGATATTCTTCTGGGGCTTTGCATCCGTTTCGGAAGAACGAGAAAAGGGTATCTCAAAGCTCTATCTAACGCAAGGAGTAAGCTGGAAAGAGGTGATTCTAGGTAAATCTTTAGGCATCTTTAGTGTGTCGATGTTAATTACCCTGCCTACGCTCTTATTAACGCTGGTATTTTTAGTTTTTTCCCCTAATAAAACCAGTACGCTTTCTCATTCGTTACTTCCGTTTATCATGATTATGGTAAGCTATTTAGTGTATTCGTTGATCATGTCCATGCTCTCGGTGTGGGTATCTGCCAGGAGCAGTTCTTCCAAGTCAGCATTGATTAAGCTGATTGGCTTTTGGTTATTCTTTGTATTGATTGTTCCTAAGTTATCGCAGGTTACAGCTCAAACTATATACCCATCTCCATCTAAGATAGCTTTTGATACAATGGTGGAGGACGAACTGAGAAAATACCAAGCTGAATTAATTAGCATCTACCAGCAGCAAAATAGAGTTGTGAATTCCATGGCTATTCTCTACCCTTATTTAGCGATTAAGAATATTTCGATGACGTTTTCCGGGTCGGATTTTGACGCTTACCAAATCTTCAAAGAAGAGACGGAAGAGTACCGATACAACTTGGCTCAGACCATGAATGACCTGCAGATAAAGTACATCAGTAACAATACGACCAGTTCGGCGGATAAGGGCGCCGTAATCAGCCAGCAGCACTGGAAGGACTTTCCCACGTTTGAGCACAGATTCTTAACAAAAAAAGAGATGGTTCGAGCTAGTGCTTACTCGGTCTTCACCTTATTTATGTGGCTACTCGTATTAACTTTTAGTACAATCTTCCTGACCAAAAACATCAAAGCATTTTAAGATGATCGACTTACTGATAAAGCAGTTATTTAGGTCTAGAGGATTGATGATTGGTCTGTTTATCCTATTCATCACTGGGGTGTTGAGCATATACGTAGGAAAAGTGTTTGTGGATGATCGGAAACAGATTATTGAGTTAACGGAAAAATCACAAGAAGAACACCTACAAAGACACGTTGAGTATGGTCATGGTCACATTGGCCTTTTCCTGTACTACGTGAAATTTGGTTACGCTAATGATCGATCACCATTGGCGAGCTTATCCATCGGGCAGAATGACATCAGACAAGCGGCTCAACTGGTTAATATTAGGAACCTGGAAGAGCAAAAGAACTCCTACGAGTTGATGAACCCGTACTTTCAGTTGCTGGGTAATCTCGACTTTAGCTTCCTGCTGATTTATTTATTCCCTTTGATTATTATTGCTCTGTCCTTTAATCTGTGGTCCGAAGAGAAAGAAAGTGGGAGGTGGCCATTATTATCTGTTCAAAGTGATAGTCCCAACAGGATCATTGGAGCTAAATTACTCCTTAGATTTGCTATCATTCTTAGCATATTTTTTGCGTTGTTGGCCATTGCAATTTTGTCTTTAGACCTTCCCTTAGATTCGTCGCTATTCATTTTTACGTGTGTATCCGTCCTGTACATTTGTTTCTGGTTTTCGCTCTCTTGGTGGATGATCAGTTTAGGAAAGTCTTCCAGTTACAACGCCATAACTTTACTGATAGCTTGGATATTATTGACTACCATACTACCAGCAACGGCAAATAGCGTAGTCTCCTATATTTACCCAGTACCAGAAGCTTACGAAACTACAATCGATAGTAGAGATGGTTATCATGTTAAGTGGGATCAACCTAAAGAACTTGCGATTGATCCCTTCAAGAAACTCTATCCAGAGTACGAACAGTATAACCATCCGGAGGATGCAAGTTTTAGCTGGTTTTGGTATTACGCAATGCAGCACATGGGAGATTTCGAATCTCGAGAAGCAAGACAAGCAATGAAAGAAAAACTCCATAAAAGAAATGAACTGACTAAGGGGATTGGTTACTTTCTACCTAGTGTTCATGCTCAGTTGAGTATGAATGCAGTTGCTAAAACGGATATGACTAATTATCTAAACTACCTAGAGGCTCTGGAGTCTTTCCACGAAGACTTAAGGCTATCCTTCTACCCCGAAATCTTTGAGGCTACCCCAATAGAAGATCAAAATTGGCAGGACTTTAAGTTAGACTATTCTACGGATCGCAGGGATATAAGCTTATTAGCGTTGCTGCCACTATTCCTTGTCAATGTCATTTTGCTAGGATTGACCTATCTATCCTATCAGAGAAGTGACAGTTTGTAGCAGTAACCAATGAAGTGATTTCAAAGTGACCAAAAAAGCAAAGGCCCGAATAGGCAGGATTACCGTATTGACACTGTTTCTTTCTATTTTCGGCCTCCTGTGCAATAGGTTGCGTGTAAGCGCTTAAGCACCAATGAAATTCTTATCTACAAATACGAAAACCATGTTAAACGAATTGAAATTCTCTGTTTCAATCCTTGTTTTTGGAATGCTCACTATGGCTTTCCAGCTGGTTGCTCAAACCGAACCCAACCACGGTACAAAGTTTGAACAACTGGGCCCCATGCTGGCCTCACCCAATGATTACCGTGGCGCAGACGGAGCCCCCGGCCCGGAATATTGGCAACAAAATGCTGATTATGTCATCGAATGTACCCTTGACGTTGAAAACCAACGACTGGATGGATCAGAGTTGATCACTTTCCACAATAACTCTCCCAATACCCTTAGGTACATCTGGCTACAACTAGACGAAAATCAACACGCGGCAGACGCCGACAACCACAGATTTAACTCCAGCAGTATTTCTCCTGCTATGAGCGAACAACAACTACGTTCGCTGGAACCTTGGCGGGAGCTTGATAAGTTTGGTGTGAAGATTGAGGCCGTAACCAGGAAGGATGGTTCACCACTGGAGTATTCCATCAATAAAACCATGATGCGGATACTATTACCCGCACCGCTTAAGTCTGGTGAAAGTTTTTCCTTCAATGTAAAATGGCATTATTACCTGATCGATCGGATCAATTCCGCGAGTTGGGGAAGAGGGGGGTATGAATACTTCGAAGGGGATGATAATTACATTTTCACCATGACACAATGGTATCCGAGATTGTGTGTTTACAGCGATTTCGAAGGATGGCAGAATAATCAGTTTACTGGACGGGGAGAATTCGCTCTGAACTTCGGAAACTTCGATGTAAAAATGACGCTACCGGAGGATTTCGTCGTCGGCAGTACCGGCAATTGCCAGAACTATTCAGAAATGTTGACGCCAGCCCAAATGGATAGGTGGAACCAGGCACAGTCTTCCACTGAACCTGTAGAAGTGGTCACCTTGGAGGAGGCAAAAACCATGGAAGAAGCAAAAAGGTCTAAGACGTTGAAAACCTGGCACTATAAAGCTGAAAATGTCAGGGATTTTGCCTGGACCGCCAGCCGAAAATTCATCTGGGACGCCATGACCTACGCAAACGAAGGAGGTGAGCCTGTGATGTGCATGAGCTACTACGCGAAAGAAGCATACCCTATTTATCGGAAGTATTCTACCAAGGCTGTTGCTCACACCTTAAAGACCTATTCCGACTTTTCCATACCGTATCCTTATCCCGTTGCCATTTCGGTAGAAGCGGCCAATGGCATGGAATATCCCATGATCTGTTTTAATCCGGGAAGAGCGGAAGAAGATGGCACCTACACCGAACAAGCGAAGCAAAGCGCCATATCGGTGATCATCCATGAGGTAGGGCACAATTATTTCCCTATGATCATCAATAGTGATGAAAGACAATGGGCTTGGTTTGATGAAGGCCTCACCACCTTTGTCCAATACATTGCGGAGCAGGAATGGGATAATAATTACAAATCCTGGGTCGGTGCGCATATGATCACTAATTATATGTCGCTGCCCAAGGATAAATTGGAACCCATCATGACCAATACGGAGAACATCGTGCAGTACTTCCCCAATGCCTACCTCAAACCGGCAGCAGCCCTAAACATTCTGAGAGAAACCATCATGGGCCGGGAACAATTTGACTTTGCCTTCCGGGAGTATTGCAGACGCTGGGCGTTTAAACACCCCACTCCCGCAGACTTCTTCCGTACGATGGAAGATGCCAGTGGCTACGATCTGGACTGGTTTTGGAGAGGCTGGTTCTACAGTACCGATGCCGTAGATATTTCCTTAGACAGTATCAACTGGTACAAAGTCGATCTTGAAAATGATCCGGAAAGAACAGAATACACCAGCACCCAAAAACAAGAGCCGCTGTTCCAGGATATCACAAGAATCCGTAACCGGGAAGAGGGTATTGCCTTCCCCGTCCAGGAGGATCCATCGCTTCGGGATTTTTACAATGATTACAAACCCTGGGAAACGGAGGACAGCATCAAAACCAACACCACTTTGCTCTACGAAGAGCAATTCACCAGAAGGGAAAAGAAGAAGCAGTTTGGCGATAATAATTATTACGAACTGTTCTTCAGTAACAAAGGCGGCTTGGTCATGCCAGTGATCATTGAGTGGACATATGAAGATGGCTCCACCGAAATAGAGCGCGTGCCGGTTGAAATCTGGCGGAAAAACGAAAATAACTTCCAAAAAGTCTTTGTGAAGGACAAAGTGGTAACGGCTATCCGGATCGATCCTCTCAAAGAAACGGCTGATATTGACGAAAGCAATAACAACTGGCCGGTAAGGGAGTTACCGAGTAGATTTGAGGTATTTAGAAAACATGTACAAAAAGAACAGCCCAATCCGATGCAAAAAGCTAAGGATAAGGTGATTAATCCGTAATACGAAAGACTAATAATGTTTTTAGGGCCTATTTGGACTTTGACCAAATAGGCCCTAAACATATCTCTATCCAGCACTTTATTCTACTTTCGAACTATCGAAACGAACCTTCCAAAAGCAAATGTGAACTTATCTTAACTTTGGTTTAAATCACAAGCTAAATACAGCTCCATGAAGACACTACAGCTACTCCTTATCTGCTTGCTTTCAATTCCTTTTATCAGCCAGGCCCAAGAAAGAAAAAAGAATACCGAAACCCCTGTATTACAACTAGAAGATTCTCTTTTTCACGGTTTAAAGTGGCGAAATATTGGCCCGTTTAGAGGTGGTCGCAGTGTTGCTTCTACTGGTGTAATTGGGCAGCCCCACACTTACTATATGGGTTCTACCGGAGGTGGTGTTTTCAAAACTACCGATGCTGGAATTACTTGGAAGAACATTTCCGATGGTTCTTTTAAAACTGGAACGGTAGGAGCTATTGCGGTAGCCGAAAATGATCCTAATATGGTAATGGTTGGCATGGGTGAACATGCCGCCCGTGGAGTGATGACCTCCATGGGGGATGGAGTATACAAATCAATGGATGCCGGCAAAACCTGGACCCATTTAGGATTGGAAAAAACCCGCCATATATCGGATGTGATTATTCACCCCACCAATCCAGACATCCTTTACGTAGCGGCCCAAGGTGCACAATATGCTCCAACGGAGGAAAGAGGGATTTACCGAAGTGTAGATAGTGGCAAAACCTGGGAACGGGTACTATTTGTGAACACTTCTACCGGAGCATCTTCCTTGTCTATGGACATGGCCAATCCACGCATTCTCTACGCCTCAATGTGGCAACACCGTCGCTACCCTTGGTATATGGAATCTGGTGGAGAACACTCTGGCTTGTACAAATCTACCGATGGCGGTGACACCTGGGTGAAAATGCAAACTGGCCTACCGGAAGACTTCGGCAAATCTGGAATTTCTGTTTCCAGAGCCAATCCAGAACGCGTTTTTGCGGTCTTGGAAGCCGAAGGAAAAAAAGGAGGCGTCTATCGTTCTGATGACGCTGGAAAGACGTGGAAACAAGTCAACAGTAATCGGGTGAACATCGCCCGATCTTGGTACTATATGGAGATTTTTGCGGATCCGCAAAATGAGAATGTTGTGTATGTCTTGAATGCCCCGGTAATGAAATCCATTGACGGTGGAAAGAGCTTCTCGAATATCCCCGTCCCGCACGGAGACAATCATCATCTGTGGATCAATCCACATGACAACAGCAACCTCATCAACTCTAATGATGGGGGTGCCAATATTTCCTTTAATAGCGGAAAAAGTTGGAGCACGCAGCAGAATCAGGCTACCGCTCAGTTTTATCGGGTCATCACGGACAATCTGGTCCCTTACAATGTATACGGTGGACAACAGGATAATTCAGCCATAGGAATTGCGAGCCGGACTAGTGATGGAGGAATTGATTGGAAAGATTGGTATTCGGTTGCCGGAGGGGAAAGCGCATTTATCGCTTTTGATCCTGATAATCCTGAAACGATTTACGGTGGAACTTATCAAGGAAATATCAGTAAGTGGACCAAGTCATCCCGCGAGCAGAAGTCCATCAAAGAGTATCCGGAACTGGGATTAAGCATAGCTCCAGAAGATTCCAAGTATCGTTACAACTGGAATGCTCCAATCATCTCCTCGCCGCATAATAGACAGACCATTTATCATGCCGGAAATGTAGTGTTTAAAACTACTGACGGAGGTATCAGTTGGACCACGGTTAGTCCTGATCTAACCAGAAACGAAGCTGATAAACACGGCCCGGGTGGAGGCCCTTATACCAACGAGGCCGCCGGTGGAGAAAACTATAATACCATCACAGCTTTAGTAGAATCTCAACACGAAGAAGGGGTACTTTACGCCGGCACAGATGATGGTTTATTGCACATCACTAAAGACGGTGGAACATCTTGGGTGGATATTACACCACAAGGGATTTCTGATGGAATCATCAATAGCATTGATGTTTCTGAACATGATCCTGCGGTGGCCTACGTGGTAGTGATGCGCTATAAATCGCTGGACCTCAGTTCTCACGTCTTCAAAACACGGGATTATGGAGTAACCTGGACTAAGATTATCAATGGTCTGGATGACCCCAATGGATTTGACCGGGTAGTGCGTGCAGATAAAAAACGGAAGGGTCTGCTCTCCGCTGGAACCGAAACCGGCTTGTATGTTTCCAATGATGATGGAGCATTCAGGCAACGCCTTGATCTAAACCTGCCCGTTGTTGCCATTAATGATCTGATCATCCAAGATAATGATTTGGTAGCTGCCACTTCGGGGCGTGGATTTTGGATTTTAGATGACTTGAGCGTACTGCAAAATATGACTGCTGAGCAAAAAGCCCTGGCACTGTTCCCACCTAAGGACAGTTATCGCATCTTCGGCGGTACTTCCCGAGCAGTAGGCCAAGGCCTTAATCCGCCTAGTGGTATTACAATTGATTACTACTTGGATCAAGACGCAGATACCTTAGACCTGCGGTTGGATATCTTGCAAGGCACAGCGGTAATCAGATCTTATTCCAACAAAGCACCAGAAGGTTTTAGATCTTGGCCCGGTGGACCATCTAAGCCTAAGGTTTTGCCCGCAAAGAAAGGATATCATCGTTTTACCTGGAATTTTAAGCGGGAATCCATCCCGGCCATTGATAAGGTTTTCGTCTTTGGCGGACACTCCGGGTCTAACGTCGCACCAGGGGAGTACACCTTGAGATTAACGCTGGAGGACGAGACGGTGGAAACAGTTGCTGTTATTCTTCCAAATCCAGCTGTGCAGACCAGTCCAGAAGACTTTGTAGAACAGCAATAGCCACTTGTTCAAATCGAAATAACGCTGGTGGAGATGCACGAATCTGTGATCCAAATGCGGTCTGCTAAGACCCAACTGTCCAAGTATGACAAGCTCTTGGAAGGCCATACTGAAGCCGAGCCACTGATCGAAAAAGGAAAGGAGCTGTTGAAACGGATCAATAATTGGGAAGAAAATCTGATACAAGCGAAACAGAAGACTTTTCAGGACGTCATCAATTTTAACAATAAACTCACTGCCCAGCTCATTGCACTCCTCAACTACATAGACCAAGCTGATCCTCAAGTAACCGCTGGTGCCAAAGAACGCCTGAGCGATCTTTTGGACGATTGGCAAGTCTATAAAGAAGAGCGAGATGCGATCATGAGTACGGAGATGGATGCTTATAATCAGCTTTACAAATCGTTGAATATTCCAGCGTTGATTATGGAGACCAACTAGGAGGTTACCCACAAGACAGGTTATGACCTCTATACACCTGGTCTTATAGCGCATGGTTTCGTTTTGCTTGATACTAAACGAATGAATATGAGATGTCTACAAGCTTCAAAATATTGCTGTTTTCTGCTGCTGCTATTTTTGTATAATTCAGGCTTTGCCCAGGGCTTAAAGCAAGAAAAGATGGAACTACTCAACTTTTTGGTTGGGGAGTGGATTGGTACATCAAAAATTTATAAAAATGGGGTGGTGACCAGGCAATGCGCAGCCTACGAAAACATCTCCTATGATCTAGACAAGAGCATTTTGGTAATTGAGTTGAATACCGAGTTTTTGCAACTCCATACAATTGTCTATTACCACGAAGAAGACCAAAAATATTACTACCACCGATTTTCTAAGGAAGGTGCAGCTACATATCCTGCGGAATATAAGGATGGACAACTCATCGTATGGAAAAATGAAAAGACCAGATTCTTTTTTGGCAGCACTGCCGAGGGGGGCTTTCAAGAATATGGTGAAAAATTGATCAACGGAGAATGGGTAAAGACTTTTGAAGATACTTTTATGAATACACAGTAAGCTGAACTTCTGCCATTAATGAAACTGCTTTTCTTGATAAACAACCATAACATCATCATCGAATCTTTTAAAACCATGACAATGAGAAAGATCTTGATCCTAATACTATGCTGTATCGGTATTACAGCCTTTGGAATCAGCCAATCCAAAGTAATGACTCCAGAGCAACTCATTGAACTGAACAGAGTTTCTGCGGTGGGCATAAGTAATGATGGAGAGCAGGTTATTTACCGAACATCAACCTTTGACCTGGCAACAAATGAGCGCTCCAGCAAACTGTTCTCCGTTGCGGTAGCTGGTGGAGAGGTTGCATCTTTGGCAGAAGTAGGAAATCAGGTAAGTGATAAGAATATATCCCCGGATGGAAAATGGAAACTAGTAACCAAACAAGTAAAAATCCAGCAAATAAGTGGTAGTGATCACTATAAGGATGTCCCTCATTCCAATGTGTTCATTTATGATCAACTCAACTACCGGCACTGGGACACTTGGGAAGACGGCTCCTATAGCCATCTATTTGTACAAGCAACCAATAATGACCAAGATAGTGGCATTGACCTGATGGAAGGAAAACCATTTGATTGCCCGCAGCAACCATTT
>ERZ1740059.1922-NODE-1922-length-10360-cov-9.097914_pt1 | contig 10360 bp, 6 predicted proteins | sample MGYA00581744_ERZ1740059 | MGnify/ENA primary metagenome ERZ1740059 (study PRJEB43018, sample SAMN04849738) | marine metagenome | isolation source: floating plastic debris | place: Pacific Ocean | collected 2008-08-28 | study: EMG produced TPA metagenomics... | reverse complement strand
CCTTGTAAATTTTCCGGTTCCAACTGACGTAAAATCCGGGTTGTCTGGCGATTGAGGCTTTGATCCCCTTCAACTACAACTATATATTTACCGGCATCCAAGCGGTTGCGATAAGGTAAAGCATCACCACCACCAACAACTAAACCGACTCCTCCACCAACAAAGATGCTACCCATAGCGCCACTACCGGCACCTAATAATCCTCCGATAAAATGATTGCCGATTTCGCCAGCCCAAGCAAAAGTATTTAACCCGGTAACTAAACTGAAACCAACTCCAGCGAAAAAGCCAAACGGTACTAGCCAATAAGACATAAATTTCGCTTGCTTTTTAGCTTGTTCTTTAGGATCTATCAAACCAAATTCATCAGCAGATTTATAACCTTTACCAAGTATGGTACTTTTAATGTTATTTTTTTCTAAGGCGGTATAAGCTTCTTCTGCTATTATCCTGTCAGGAAATATTGCAACGAGATAGTTCATTTATATAAGACCTTGAGAAGGAAAATATTTTCGCTATCAATAACAGCGTAACAGTCCTACCGGCATCAATCCTATTTTTTTATGCCCAATTTCCATCATTCCCTAACAGAATCTAAAGGTTCGCAAAAATCCGCTATACCCTGCTTGAAAACATAAAGTAAAACTGGAGTGACTAATACATTGGGGAATGTGGGCATTTTTTGGATTTTTTCCATAAGTTTGTCAACAGAACCGGATTGCAAATCCTCACGTAATTCTTGCTGACAAATGAGCGCACGCCATTTTTTCGCCAAACTATCCAACCATTCGGAATTACCAATTTCTGGCTGTTGTCCGGCTTTAATAGCCAGTGTCATTACTGCATCTTCTAAGTCTCCCTCGCAATCTTCAATTAAATCCAGTGCTTGCATGCCTTGGGGATAATTGGCAAATGTCGAGCGAAATTGTGCAATTTCTTGTGGTGTAACTATAGTCATAGGAATATTGTATTATTAAATAATTTTACAGTATTTCCGGTGCCAAAAGTTATACAATCTTAGATTATGTGCATAGATAATAGACGAAAATTTAAGCTTTCCATTAATGAAATGTTTTTTTACTTTGACTAAGCTTTTCCAGATATAAATTATATAATTTGGACCTATCACAGGTTCCAAACTGCAATTTCAAAAGCATTAAAAATATGTATACTAAATTAAATTTTATTTAAGAAACCCTGATAACTCTAGATAAATGAAATTAGTCAAAAGCCCATAGTTTAAGGCTAATAAATAATAACTAATGACTAATGACTAATGACTAATAAGCAATGACTAACGATTACGGAATCCACGGGAAGTAACGGCTCTTTGCAAACTAGCCAAAGCGCGATTGTAATCTAAGATTGCGTTAATTCGATTACCTTCGGCTCTAGTAAGAGCATTTTCGGCATTAATGACTTCGAGTTGAGTTCCTACACCGGCTTGAAAGCGCAAACGAGCTAACCTTACAGATTCGTTAGCTTGCCCTAAAGCTGCTTCGGAGGTTTGCACGTTCTCCAAGTTGGATTGCAAGCTCGAATAAGCTTGCTCTACTTGTAAGCGGATGTTATTGCGCTGCTGAGAAAACTGAGTTTCGGCTACCTCAATGTTGGCTTTTGCTTGTGCTGCTTGAGCTCTAGATGCACCGCCATCGAATAAATTGAGGTTAGCTGTCAATGCAATGCTGTAACCATCAGTTACTCCGACGCTATCGTCAAACTGATCGAGCAGGTTATAGTTAGCAACAACACTAACTTGCGGACCAAGTGCAGAAAGTGCCTGCCGTCGCTGTTGTTCGTTAATATTGCGCACCGCTAACTGCTGTTGGAGTTCGGGACGGTTTTGATAAGCTAAGACGATACTATTTTCCAGTGGTGTTCTCCACAAACCAGCTAATTTTACCGGATCTGCTGCTGTAACAGTTGCTGATTGTGCCAAATTTAACCGTGTAACTAGCTGACGGCGAGCAATTCGCTGACTGGAGCGAGCATTAGTTAACTCTTGCTGAGCATTTGCTAAGTTCACTTGAGCTTGTAAGGTATCAAATTTCGGTCGGACACCAGCTTCTTCCAATGCTTGCGCATCACGTAAACTTACTTCGGCGTTCTCTACAGCAGACCGAGAAATCCGCACTTGTTCGTCTGCTTGTTGTAAGTTGTAATACTCAGTGGCTACGTTAAGGCGAATTTCTTCAGATAGACGCTCAACATCTAATTCTTGAGAGCGTAGCTGTTCTTCGGCTTGTCGAATGGCAGCGAGTCGCGCTCCAGAGGTAAATAAACTGTAATTCAGTTGCAGCCCACCGTTGAACGAAGTAGTGGGTGCATCATTGTCCGGGTTTGGTATTTGGCCAGCATTAGTCGCAAGTTCGTTGGCACGTTGGCCTCCCGCAGTCTGTGAGCGAGTAAGTTGAGTGTTTAAATTCAAGCTAGGCAATAAAGCAGCTTGTTGTTGTTTGACTGCGGCTTTTGCGACTTCTAGCTGCAATAAACTTACCTGTAGCTCTTGGTTATTACGTCTTGCTAGTTCTAAGGCCTGTTCTAAAGTAATTGATTGAGTTTGCTCAACTCTTACTTCTTCTGGCTTGGTGGGATATTGCAGGGGGTTGGCGCTGGGATTTAGACTGCTAGGAGTTGAAGCCGCACCTCTTTGAGAAAGTCTTTTTGGCGCTACAGTCGGATTGGGAGCCCTTGACTGAGTTAAATTATTATTAGAAATAAAATTAATTCCTCGGCAATTTGAAGAAGCCGAAGCTGATAAAAGAGTTTCTGGTTTTGAATTGTTTTGTCCTGTTTTTTTACTATCCTCCGGTGTAAGACAGCTTTTTTCCTTTAATAGTTCCGCTGCCGTCGATCTGGTCGATATTTGCTGTAATTTTCGGAATACTTTTTCGTCGGGATTTTTCTTTATTGCTGCTGGGGTTCGAGATGAATCATTTTTCCCATCGGAAATGTTTAGGGAAGAAGGTTTTTTGAGTACTTCTCTCAAACCAACTGTCTTAGTTTTTTGATGATTTGGATTTAATGGTTTATTTAGTACTCCAGTTTCATCAGTCACCATCACCCCGGGCATGCTATTATTAATTGGCTTTAAATTGCCCAGGTCAAATCCCGCAGGTGAAAACTGCATCGAAGGCTCATTGTCAACCGTAGCCTGAGTCAACATCAAAGTATCCTTTCTAGCATTTTTCATACTAATACTGGTAGCAAAGACACTGTTGTAAAGACTCGAATACGAATTATCCACAATCAGCGTGCCAGCCCAAGTAGGCTGAGTCGTTAGGACTGCTGCTGTCACTCCGGGCAGTAAACTATTTAATATTTGCTGTGCTTTCACCGCATTTCCTCACACTACAACCAAGCGGCAGAAACTGTTTTCTCACCACTGACAATATCACTAAAGAAATTTGAAGATGTCAACTCAACTGCTATCATTCAGGTGTTTGGTTATCTTCAAAACCTCTAACAATACGAGAAAGTTCCGCCTTTTCATCGATATTAACGCGGCTCGGCACGCCACTGATGATTCTTTCGTAATCTTGGAATGAATTTTTAATTTGAGGTCCTTCACGAGTGATATTGTATTCGCGAATACCTTTATCGTGCCAAGAACCGCGCATTTTAAATACGTTTATTGCTCGCGACATTTCTCCACGAATTTCGACATACTGCAATAGGATAATCGTGTCGGTGATGGTGGAAATATGAGAATCGGTAATGGAATTTGAACCCAAAAAGTGAGTTGTAGTATTAGTAAAAAAGCCGGTGATTTCTTCTTGCTTGGCGTAACCCGTTACACCAATAACAAATTGCCGAAATGCATTATTAGAAACACCTCTCGCTAAAGCGCTAAGGGAATCTATGGCAATACGAGAAGGTTTAAATTCAGAAATTTCTGACTTAATTATTTGCAGGTGATCTTCTAAACCAGTTGATTCGGGATAAGCACAAATAATTTTGAGTAATCCTTGACGCTCTAATTCCTCAAAGTCAATTCCCCAGGAAGTGGCGTTACGGGAAAGTTGAGCGCGTGATTCTTCATAGGCAAATAATATAGAGCGTTCGCCTATACGACAACCTTCCTGTAAAAATTTACTGACTAACAGCGTTTTACCCGTACCTGTAGCCCCTGTAGCCAAAATAATCGAGTCTTTGAAAAATCCACCCCCGCACATTTGATCTATGGATTGAACTCCCGAACATATTCTGACGTTTGAAGAACGCTGAGTCAAGCGCATGGCACCCAATGGGAAGATATTTATCCCTTCATTAGTAATGGTAAAAGGATATTCGCCCTTCATATGAGTCGTACCGCGTAATTTGAGAATTTCAATGGTGCGCCTGCGACGTTCGCCCTCTAAAACATTGCGAACAATTATGACATTATCCGATACAAATTCCTCTACACCAAATGTTGCGACTGGGCCATATTCTTCTCGTCGCTCGGTTGTCATTACGGTGGTAACGCTTAAATTTTTTAAACGCGCAACTAAGCGAAAAATTTCTCGTCGCACCAATCCTGCTGCTTCGTATTGTTGAAATATTGCTGTTACTGAGTCAATAGAAATCCGTTTTGCTTGATATTTTTGAATTGCGTATTGCAGGCGCTCTATCAATCCGGATAAGTCAAAATTACCAATGACTTCTTGGCCCTCGGGATCGGGAGAAGCATCGAGAATAAATAATTGACCGTCTTCGATTAACTGCTGTAAATCCCAACCAAATATATGGGCATTTTTGATAATATCGCTGGGAGATTCTTCAAAAGTGACAAATATTCCTGGCTCTTCTAAGTAAGTAATACCATTATATAGAAATTGTAGAGAAAATAATGTCTTACCCGTACCAGAGGTACCACTGACCAAAGTTGTTCTACCTTTTGGCAATCCACCATGACTAATATCATCAAAGCCTTCTATCAAAGTGCGAATTTTTTCTACACCCCGTATGATAGGCTTGTTACTTTGTAACGGTTTTTTTTTTTCACTCATTGCTTGTTAATTACAAATAGTAATTTAACTCTACGTTTTGATAACTAGAGTTCGTTTATTAATCTCTATATAGTTTACTCTTCCAAGCTGTTTTCTTGTTCGCTTAATTGCGCTTCTAGTAAATTTAACCCAATCAACACCCTTTCTTTGTCTGATAGATCCCCGATTATTTTACGAACAGGTGGCGGTAAAATTTTGGACAAAGTTGGTATGGCTAAGACTTTGTCATCTTCCGCTTGCTGCGGATTTTTTTGAACGTCGATAACTTTTAAGGTATAAACTCCTTTAAATTCTTGTTCTAAAATCCCTTTAAGTGTCTTCAGCGCCCGCACGGAGTTAGGGGTATTACCTGATACATATAGCTTGAGCACGTAGGTTTGACCATCTTGATGGTTCATACGAAAATTATGGGTAGAAAATAAATCTCTCAATTAAGCGTAAGGTTTCAATAACAATTACTCATTTTTCTATTATTTATCTTCTGATAAACAATAGAAAATATCAACCTTTAGAACCATGAGAACGCCTATAAAGCTCGCACAAATGAGCTAGCATATCAATCAATGTTAAACGATAATCAAGAAGTAGCGAACTGTAATCGCTTCTTCCTTCTAATTTTAACTGCTTGGAAAATTCATCTACTAACTCCATGTGAATTTCAATCATTACAGGCACCGGAATACTAGCACAAAATATTCCATTAATAAATTTATCTATTTTTTCCTTTAGATTTATATCATTAGTGAAGTATTTAATCAAAATCTGACGATACTCAGATTTTATTTTTTTTAATATCTCTTTTTTCTGACTTGGATTCATTTGCTCAAAACAGAGCATTATCTCAGATTGTGACATCTAACTACATATCCATTTTTTCTCCTATGGTTATCTATTAATTACAAACTATATACAGAAGTTCTATATGCTTTTCTGTCAATAAATGCTCGATTATTAAAGCTAAATTTATTTTTTTTCCCCGATGGTTTAACAACATAATAATATTTTTTTATACCAAAACAATTGCTTTCTTTTTCGTTAATATTAATTGACTTTTCTCGTTGTTCATTCGACGGTCAACTTAAAGTTTCACACTTCATATTTGTTTTCCTCTAAATAAGGACGGTCCCTCGCAATGCTATCAAAATAATTATCTACCCAGTTATTATTAAAAATCATTCATTCTATTTATCATCTTTACATAATTAGATCAATTTTGAATCAACAGAAACACTCATCGGATTACTAATGAGAACAGAAAAACTTAACTGAAAACAATAATAACTTTTGTAAACATGATTGATTACTATTATTGCATTTTGACCTTAGAAGGCTTATGCTCGTTTAATAATTAAGTACGACTTGAGATATATATTTTTTTCACTGAAGAAATGATAAGATACATAAATAATTTTTAAAGAATGTAGTAATTTAAATCATTATAATTCCTAAAGGTTTTTGAGTGAATTTTGAAGTAATAATTAGATAGCCGCCATTGATGCATCCGTCAGTTACCGAGCTAGCTTATGCTTGTTACGGGCAGGTAAGATGCATCCGATTTAGTAAAGGAATAAGCGCCCGCACGGAAAGTTAAAGTATCAGCAGGTAGCTGAACGCGAGGTCAAGGGTTCCCATGAGAATTTATTTTTCATGAAAAAAGTTATCATGGGTACCCGTCAATCTCTATTGCTTTACATAAGCTATGGAGTTTTGGTTAAAATCGCCCTGTAATGTCCCTGCCCGATTAAAGGCAAGTTGCAATCCCTTGTAAAAGGCACGGCACAGGAAACTAATTTAGTGATGCCGGATGCTTCCTAAGGAAGAAAAACTCCCGCAAAGCATATGTCAATCCAAGATTACCCGCTTTACGAGTTTGTAACTAGAGTACCCAGTTGCTACGATACAACTCCTGTAAAAAAGGTGCTGTCTATTTTTGATCGAGAGCAGCACTACCAGCAGTTAGTAGTAAACAACGAGCAGCAAATTCCCCTAGGATTGCTTAATTCAACGAATCTGCTAGCACAAATCATTTATCGAGAACAGGACGAACTAGGAAACACAGAAAAATTCGATTGGTCTCAACCAATCTCTAGTTTTGATTTTGGTTTGATTCAACCTATCCAAACTTTCAGTTGTTCTTTAAGTTTAGAGCAATTTGGCTCCAAATTGCGTTCTCAAAAATTGCCAAAAAACTCTCCCAACTGGGTGCTGGTGGATCGATATGGTAAATTTTTAGGGCTTTTAGATAGCTTTCGGCTATTGCGACGTTTAGCTTTATCCGATGACAGAAGCGAAAACAAGGCGATAAATTCGGGATCTGGGCAGACGGAAGTTTATCAAGAGGCGGGTAACTCTATCTCAGTTATTTCCAGGACAAAAATAAACAACCTCCACGAGAGGGATGCCTCAGCCTTTGGGGAACCCGATGCGAAAAATAAAATTCACTCCTCAAAAAGTAGGGGCGCGAGCAGCGAAGGAGCGTACAAATATGCGGCACAATTACTAGAAGGATTACCTTGGGCATTAATGCTCGAGACTGATACGAAAGAGGTTATATCGCAAAATCCACTTTGGTACGAGCAGTTTGGGGAATTGAAAGATCCAGAAGGTTTAAAAGAACTTTTGGAGCAGACAATTGAAGGAAATTTACAGCCGCAAACCGATGTTGTAAATCCCCCCTCAAAACAGCAACCAGAAGTTTCCGCTTTGAATCGCTGTTTTATAGATAGGGAACCAGGTAGTTGTGTCTGTGTTGTGGAAATGCAAGACGGGCAAGAAAGAGTTTGGCGATTTGCCAAAATACCCTTAGAGCTAGACCATAAGAACATTCCTGACTTAGCTAACTTTTCAACCTGGAATAAAGAATTAATTGCACGAGAAAATAACCACTCAGAAGAAGATAGACGGTTGTGGTTAGTTTTGGCTACCGATATAACTGAACAGCAGCAATTAACTCAGGAATTAGCGGAAAAAAATGCCGATTTAATTCAACTGAATCGTTTAAAGGATGAGTTTTTGGCTTGTATTAGTCATGAATTGAAAACTCCTTTAACAGCAGTGTTGGGATTATCGCGCTTGCTATCGGATCAGCAATTAGGAAAACTTAACGATCGACAAGCACGGTACGCTCAATTAATTCATCAAAGTGGTCGTCATTTGATGAGCGTGGTTAACGATATTTTAGATTTAACCCGCATGGAAGCAGGGCAAATGACGTTGACTCCCACAAGAGTCAATATCAAGAAGCTATGCGATCGCGCAGTGGGCGAGGCAAAAGCGATCCACCTTCAAACTACCAAAGCGAAAGCATCGGAGTTTGAGTCGGAATACCAATTGATCCTTGATATCGAATTGGGATTAGAAGAAATTATTGCCGACGATTTGCGTTTGCGTCAAATGCTGGTACATTTGCTTTCCAACGCTTTTAAGTTTACCGAAGCAAATGGTGAAATTGGTTTGCAGGTAAATTGTTGGGAAGGTTGGATTGCTTTTACGGTTTGGGATACAGGTATAGGTATTCCTGAAAATCAACAACACTTGATATTTCAAAAGTTTCAGCAACTCGAAAATCCCATGACTCGCCAACATGAAGGTACGGGTTTGGGGTTAGTATTAACCAGAGCTTTAGCTCGACTTCATGGCGGTGATGTCAGCTTTTTATCCAGAGAAGGTTCGGGAAGCCAGTTTACACTGCTGCTACCGCCATCGCCTCCGAATAAAATAGTTGGAGAAATCGGTTTAAATAATACTGAAGAATACTTCCAATCAGCAGATTCACAAGTTGTAGAAGATACAGTGTTGCGTCGTTCTGCTTCACTTAAAGAATTATCTGTAGACAATATTCCTATTTCCCAAAATAATTTTAAATCCTCAAGCGATAGAGCAACTTCTATTCCCAATCTGCAAACTTTTCCCAACAGCTTAGTGTTAGTTGTGGAAACAGTAGCCCGATATATAGAAGATTTAACGAGGAATTTAAGTGCTTTAGGATACCGGGTAGTAGTGGCTCGTTCTGGGTGTGAAGCATTAGAAAAAGCCCGAAGACTACAACCCACTGCTATTTTTATTAATCCCTTGCTACCTTTACTTTCAGGTTGGGATGTATTGACATTGATAAAATCAGATGCTGCAACTCGCGATATTCCGGCGATCGTCACGGCTAGTGCAGCGGAAAAAGAACAAGCATTTAGCAAACGTGCCGATTATTTCCTCAGTTTACCAGTACAGCATGAAGCTTTGGCGGGACTATTAGAAAATAGCAGTGCAACACCGGAAATTAAAACACCTTCGGCTAACATTTATAAAACCGCAGAAGCACAAACGCCACTAAGAATTCTGAGATTAGTAAAACCCGAAGCAGAATCTTTAAGTTATCATCCGTCTTTGGGAAAGCATCGAGTAATAGAAGTGGATGACATCGAACAAGCACAACTTTTAGCTCGTGTTTGGAATTTCGATGTAATTTTACTAGATGTAGAAATGCCACTCGCTCAAACTTATCTGACACAAGTTAGTCAAAGTAATAAATTAACAGCTTTACCCTTAGTAACCCGTAGTGTAGAAACTACACAAGCAGCATCGAAAATTAGCCAACTATCCGTATTTCCTTGTTTAACGCAATTAGGTAAAGACAATAAAATTGACAAGGAAAAAGCACCTACCTTGTTGTCTGTTCTGCAAATTGCTGCTGGTGTATGCTGCCCGCCAAATATTTCAGTAGTGGATTTAACAATTTTACCAGATTTACCGAGAGTAATAATTAACTGCGAAACAAAGGAAATTAAAGGCAACGAGGATTGCAAAGTTAATTTACCATGTAGCGATAAACTTCCTTGTTCTTTAAGAAACGAAGAAACCCAAACAAACTCTCGTCCAACAGAATGGTTTCAAGCTTTGGTTCAATACCTACAAACAGCAGGCTTCAAAGCAGCCATGTGCCATTCTTGGCAAGAACTATTACAACAATTACGTCATGAAAGTGTAGATTTACTATTAATTTGTTTGGGAGAATCCACTATAGAATTAAAAGTTAAATCGGTACTAGAAGCGTTAGAACAGACGGCTTTGGATTTACCACCATTGCTATTACTTGACCAACGATTAAATTTCGATGGAGTAGAAGAAAAATTTGAAACCTCTGGAAAAATTTCAGAAACCATCGCTACCCAAATGTTACCTCGTTCAATTTCGATGGAAAACTTGTTAAATCGAATTAATCAAGCTTTATCAGTGAACAGTGAACAGTGAACAGTGAACAGTGAACAGTGATATTTGGCAATTTAGAGCTTAATAACTCAGAATTAATATCAAGCCAAAGATAATTAGGGCTTGCTGAAAAAAAGCGAAAGTAATCAAAAATAAGGGTTTGAGGC
>ERZ1740059.1921-NODE-1921-length-10361-cov-8.788958_pt1 | contig 10361 bp, 5 predicted proteins | sample MGYA00581744_ERZ1740059 | MGnify/ENA primary metagenome ERZ1740059 (study PRJEB43018, sample SAMN04849738) | marine metagenome | isolation source: floating plastic debris | place: Pacific Ocean | collected 2008-08-28 | study: EMG produced TPA metagenomics... | reverse complement strand
TCATATGCATACTAATGGGTAGGGCTGCTTAGGTTTGAAACAATGACGCATTGCCAACACTTCCATGTTGATATTTATCATCATGGGTGGTCATGTCATTCGACTGTTGAACAAAGCACTTTTTCAGACTCTCCATACAATTCTCCATCAACAAATTCTAGATACACAGTTAATCTCAGTCACTCATGGCCGGGGGAATTTCACAAAAGTGTTAGCTGTTGTTTGGTAAAACTGATTTTGATTTCAGTGATATTCACGGGTGAAGCTATTAGTTTCAAGTGTTGAAGTTGTGTGATTGTTGTAAAGCATAGGTTGTGAGCTTCATTAGAGCGCATACGGAACTTTCCAAAGAGGCAACAATTTCAAAGTGATACCATTTTGCTTATAGTAATGTATATCAATATCAATGAAATTTTGTAACCATCTGTAAAACATAATCAATTTGGGATCATGGAAATTTGAGATCAAAACTCTTAGCCGAACAAAAGTTATGAACAGTCGAAGAGGCGTGGCGTTTTTTTTAGGACATCCAATATATAAGGTCACAGTACAATGATGTCGTCGGGACTGACTATGTGAGTCCAATGGGAGAGGTCTGATGGTCAAGGGTTGAGAGACCCGGTCCACTGCAAGTACAGAGCTGAAAAAGCTCAAGACAAGACTTGTGATCAAGATCCATAGATCCAGGTTTGATTCTCAACACAGACGGTCATTCCTGATTAGGTTGTGGTGTGCCATTCATCCTAGCCAGATCTTTGTGGAACGGGACAAAAATACCGGAAGGTCAAATGTGTGTTTGCACACACCATATGCAGTCTAACTAAAAATCCCCCTATGCCTCTTCGCAAAGTGTAACGGAGTTCGCAGGCATGGGCCTTCGAGTTCTATGGCTAATGCTGTACTCTAGAGAGGACAACTCTCTCCGCATTGAAGGCATGACATAAAAAACTGACTGAGGCGGAAATTCTAGCTCTCACAGTTTTTTGTTCCTGGTGCATATTGTGGTCACACCATGCATACACAGCCCACCATAAGTACCTTATATTATCCTCCAAATTGAACCATCTCTAAGGAATGAAATAGAACAATAATTTATTAAAGCAATCTGAAGTCGTGCATTAGAAGCTGCAGTAACACCATCTGTTGGTTAGGGTCGATAAGTCGAGCTCATCACTTGATTATGAGGGGAATCTCATTATGATTATGGGATTAAAATCTTGTTATGGAAGTAAACTGCTCCGCCGGATTTATTCGAGTACTGTCGACTCCCATGACTGCTACCTAAAAGTGGACAATTCCTCCAGTCTCAAAAAATATGAATTTCAAACTCTACTTATTTTATCAAACAGATGGTCTGTAAAGGGGTAATTGACCCTGCTGAGTACAAACCTGGTTGTTTCTCAGCAACATGTAAATTTTCTCTTTCACTGTCATATTGGCTCTTTTTGTCAAAATTCTCGATACAATCTCTTAAACTGCAGCCATGCTATAGATTTATTGGAGTGATTTCACGGTCATTTTATTTTTTACTGTCGTAAATACTGCAAAGTTAAAATTCATAAAAATTGTACGACATGAGAAAATGGTGAATCACAGTAACATCAGTTGAGGAGCACAATCAGCAGCAAACACACAATCAAAATATTTGATTCATTACAAAAAAATTACAATTTCAATGACAAACCAAAGGAAACAGAAATTAATACTAATATTAATAACCTCCTTGCCTCCTAAATAACAGTAAGATAGGGTTACAGCTAGATGGTATGATGGAAAACTATTTTAAACAATTATCATTACATCGCTGTCTGTTGTCTATGTGGTAATTTTTGTTAGAAACGGTCTCAATGCTCAACTCAATTTAACAATCTACCTCCTTTCCTAGATGAATTATTTTGAATACTGTTCACAACTATTTTATCTCCATATACATATACTTTGCTCCTACACCATAGCAAAAGTCTGACAACCATTGAGAAAATTTCTAAGAAAAATTACCATAGACACAACAGCCACCATTTTATTGATTCTATATACATGTAATTACTCAATGACATAGCTGGGTGGATTACTCCCATGAAATAGGAGAAGCAGGCATCATTTTTTCTTTTATGTTTATATAGAAAGCCCCAACCCAAAAAACCCAGAAGGCCCCACACTACAGGCCCCAAACCCCATCAACTGAAAACCCCAACCCCAAAAACCCAATATGTTGTTGTATTATAATACCCCAACCCCAAACCATAAATGATCAAAACTTATAAAAAATTATAAAAAATAACCCTGGGAAAAAATATAGCGAGAAGCAGGCATGATACTGTGTATTGGTAATTTAGACAGTGCTATATCTCAGTCCATATATGCATAACCTCAATGATAATAGCAGATTGTGATACAATATCACCTGTCTTGATTTGTCAGACCTGTAAGAGAAAAAATATACTTAGGCTAAAGACAACACAAAACTGAACAGTCACTTTAACATTTTCTTAGTCTCTCAGGTCACCCCCCCCTTCCCTTCGTAGTACTTACAGTTCCCTGTGCCAACCAGTTCTAGTCTTATGTTTGTTTTATGAAATCTTTGACGTTGCGAAGTTTATTGAGGGGATGCCATAGTAATATAATAACTTTATATATGCCTATGGGGATGCAAACGCACAGTAGCAGAGTTTTCTCTCATCAAGGTGCAGCATCTTATAGATGATGTATCGTATTTTTAATCCCAATTCCAATTGATTTTGAAACCTGCTCTGTGTTTTACAGTATCAGAATGGTATACTTGCTTCAGCTAGCAGCGGAGGAGGTGTGTATGTGTATCAGCTGGATAGAGGCACCGGGGCAATACAACTTGAGCAAGCTTGGCCAGCATTGCATCATTTAAAGTCAGGTACAGTACAGCTTGTGAAAAGAAAGGCAATGTATATATATATACATGACCCGTCTTGTTTGAACTATGAGGATTGGATATCAGGAACATCATTAGGTTGTGATTTGAGGTAGCTGTAGGACTTTCAGCCATTACGGCAACATGTTATTTATATGCTGGATACATGGGGATTCTGCTTTTCTGACTCAACTCAGGTCTCAGGCTTCAACATATTGGTAAAGTTGCATTTTGATGATTCTGGTTCTCCATGTATATACGGCAAGTGCGATGGAAAGTTCTGTGATGTGACTCTGTGTTCGCTGTCATAATTCTCTTTAAGGGTACAGGTATAATAAAGCAAGAATTTTTCATGAGTGGTTTATACTGTGCAACACAATAATCCTCCGCTGATTTTCTCGTCGTTTCCTTTAGCTAAAATACTTTTTCCTGATGATGAAAGTCCGGTCAACATGAGGCACCATGATAAATTGAATCAGAATGAATAGTACAATAACAAAGCCTTATATAGATTGGATATCGGGAGATCCTAAAAGAACACTGATTTTTGAAACAATGACATTTACACATTCTTTCTCAAAAGTCATGAAAATTCAGAATTTAACACTGAGATATGTTTTCGGTGATCTGGCAAAAAACACATAGATTTGGAACTAAATTGATTGAGCTATGCTATTTTTAGTGTGATCATGTCAAAAATAAAATATTGGATTACAACTACTAAGAAATGAAGGTTCAAATAGCAAGTCTTCATGTGGCAAAAATGTGGTGCTAAATTTGGATGGTCATGCAAGGATTGTTCCCTGCATATTTCAAAAAGCAACTAAAAGTGATGCCAAGTCAACGAAATTGTTACCTGAAGCATACAAATGATGTGTGTTGTTGCATGGCAAGAAGTTCGACTTCTGGTTGTCCAAACAAGCATATCTGAGAGGAAAAAGTGACTGACAATCATAACCGTAGAAAATAGGGACATATTGAACCCAATCCTAAATGACAAGAGAACAGTAGATTTCCCGATTTTTTGTTTTTGAGATGCTCAAGCCAAAAGAAGCATTGTTTGACGATTTTAGTTGATGCTATTTTATTTACCACTGAGTGAACACAAATATAGCTGGGCAAGAATTTGTGAATTTTTATGAATTTCGGGTCAATAATGACAAAATGGCATTGTTTCAAATCTTGGAGAGTCTTTTTACTTCACTCATATTTTTCTCAATGCATGAGCGTTTTCCCCTACAGAGTATGCATATTACTCCACTCATTTCAATCATCTACCAGACTGATGTTTGATCATATTATATTATTATTTATCCCTTTGGTCTCTGTCTCAGTGTAGATGCATTGATGTGTCAATCCCTACCAGAAATTAGATATGTAGTCTGTGTTGTAGACAGAGGACCGCCTTCATATTCAATACATGCATGTCATGGTGACATATCTACTGGAGGTTTTTTTCTGGTTGAAGGTAAAACAACTCCTTGTACTGATGTATCGGTTGGTGATAGTAGATGTATAGCCTCGTGCGGTGAAGATGGGACTATTAATATTCTGGACATACACAGATCAGATCCTGTCAAAATGCTAGGTAATATATGCTGTTACTTTGATTCCACGAGGTGATAACGGCCAATTAAAGTACACCAATAAAATGTCTCGATCTAGATTACATAAGCTAGTACACATAAATAAAGTGAAATTAAGCTGGAAGGCTTGTCGTATATTTGTTTCCTCTGTTTAATAGATGTAAGGGCCATGGTAATGGATACCGAAACAGTGCCTGTATTCAAAATCAAAGGTCAATGTGCTGGCAACACACCTTACAGTTTGATCTAAGCCAACAGGCCAATAGACGGTATATGGGTTTCATTTTGTGTACCTCTTTTTGTTGTTGCTCAACAAATTTGTGTCTTAGTTGATTCTTTAGATCTGGAGCTACAGTCCATTATTTTTCAGTCCTGTGGACTAACCATAGGAACCAAAAATACATAGGGCTATTGTATTTGCCTTTCGTTTTGTATCTTAAAGGCCAATATATCGTTAGACAAACCACAATTAAAATCAGGGGCGTATGTAGCCACCCACAGGTCACAAAATTTTGGGGTAACCTCCCAAATTGAAAATTTGAAATTGACAGATTTTGACAAACCTTATAGTCTTTTATGAGTCCAAACTTGGCCTGATTTCTGAGCTAGGCTTGCTCCTTCACTATCATTTTGGCATTTTTTGTCAAAAGTCTTGAAAAATTCCCAAAAAAAACTAGGGAGTCAGGTTGACAGCCAAATATACCCCTGAGTAAAAGGGAAGAAAAAGGGACAGCTGTTAGTTTTGCCGGAGTCCATTAGTTACTTATTGCCATTTTTACACTCCAAGAAACCTCTTAAGTGCCAGACCCCTCTCGGGCACTGCTATTATTTGCTTAGGCCCTGTTGTGAAATTAATATTACGGCTTTGAATAAATAATCATCATGAGTGATAACTAGAGTGGTACCCTTGCTTCTTGATGCATACAAACTTGATAATACTGGAATATTCTTTTACAACTGTTTTGATATTTCACAAAAAAAGTGTCAGGTCAAAGAAACAACTAGGATATATTTACTGAACTAACTAACAATCAAGCTAACGATTTTTTACAAACTTGGTAATGAGGGTACTTTCACTAACATTTACCTTATTTATTTAGTAAATGAACTTACCACTTCATGCACTCTGATTGTTTTTGATAAATAAATACCATTTCTTGTTTATTTACAGTGGGATGCGATAGCTCCGTACTTACATCTGTTTTATGGGTGTCACCCAAATGTGTAGCAGCTGTCAACACAAGTGGTCAACTTAAAGTCTATGATATCAGACAAAGTGGTTGTCAGGCTGTACAGACATTTTTGCTGTAAGTGTTTAAACTCAGTACAAAACGACATCATGCTTCGTTTCCATCAGGACTACTTTACAACTTGAGTTATTTTGCACAGTTTAGTTTCTATATTTTTTATAACCGTTGTGGGTATCTCTAGCATATTTCTCAAAAAACTTTTTTGATGAAGAGCCACAAAAAAATTACCAACAACAAAAAGAAATACATAATGAACTGAAATTTCCAATGTTACTTTAGATAGCTATTTTCATAGTTGAATCAAGTAGAAACAAAACACATTGTGCTGTGCATGGGCATGCATTCAAATATCCTTCCTTTATATATGTATGTACGTGCCCATGGTGATGTGTGTGTAGATATGTGCATGTGGTGTGTTGCTTAAACAAACTACTTCATAGCCCCTGTGAATTTGAGCCAGGAGTAAAGGGGACTCCAGTGTAAAAAATGTGAGATATGGCATGTCTGATGAAGCCTAACATGAGTATTGATGACCACAGGTCCACTGCAATGACTTTCCAATCTCCCTAGAAGGCCAGGATTTTAGGTGGTTTCAGTATTGAGGAAGGCCGTTGATATTGGCCAATGGATTTGGACTGTAAGCCTGTGGCTCGGAAAAGTCCAAGAATGCTGGAGTTTACAAACATGACCTATTTTGCCACCAGATCAAAAATCCACAGAAAGCCTCATTGATCTGGTAGCAACTCAGGGCATGTTTGTAAAATTAAGTAGCCCTATGGTGATGACCTGCTACAGCTCGAATTAACTAAGAGACTTGACTACATTAGATGAATAGCTAGCTACTCAGTTCCCTCAAGGAGTTAGAAAGAATGATGTAACTCTTTGGTTCCTTATGACTTACCAAGCCAATAAGGAGGTATTTTTAGAATAAATACTGCAAATACTGTCTTACAGAGTTATTGCCATTCATTTTTGGACTAGCATGTGGGTCATTTCACCAAAAGTTGTACATATCGTGTCTCGGTCTGGTATTGTACAATATCACACTGAAAAAGATGCTCTCTTAGCAAATGCGGCCCAATGATGCCGAATCTGGAGAAAAAATTTTGGGTCCCAATACCATAAGATGGTGATATGACGTAATGTCGCCAGCACTGTTGATATTGCGTCATGAAGATGAATTTATTTCATACATTATCTTTGATGTGATTTTTTGATTTGGCATGGCAGAATTACCTACCGGTACCCTAGCCTCAAATTTTTCTCCACTTTGTCTCTTATAAAAAGGAATATGTTTGGCAATAAAGATTGCATTAAATCGTTATAATAGGAAGTCTTTTGACCAACCAAATCATATTAAAATACATGTATATGATTTGGGTGTTTTTTGCCAGATGTCTTCGATAAAATTGGAGTGAGATTTATGAAAATTGGCGCATAGGGTAAATCCACCATGCCAAATCCAGCCATTACAACAAAAATATGGTATGAATCCATCACCACCCTATGGTATTGAGACCCAATTATTTTCTCCTGATTTGGCATCAGCGGGCCATATTTGCTTAGATTGATCTATCTTAATTGTGATAATTTACAAATTTACAAAACCAGACTGAGACATTATGTGTGTGTACTACTTACGGAGAAATGGCCCATGTGAGGGTTCCACAAAATGTATGCTAAAACCGGTAAAACTCACAATATAAATAAATACAATATGTAATATATACATACATATATAATATATATATACATATAGTATATGTATATGTATAAGTCACATATATATATATATATATATATATATATATACATATATATTACACGTATACATACATGTATATACATATAAATCATTGAGTCCATGCGCCCCACGAATTTTACTACTGCAAAATATAATTTATGTTTATGACAATATAGCATGACACATTCTTTATCAATAATAGGCAATCATAAAATCATAAGGTTTTTTGGGTTCTTTTAATAGATCCCGAGAGCTGAGTATATTGACTTGTATGGATAAACACCCATCACAAAACCATTTAATTGCTACTGGTGGGGTTGATGGTATTCTCAACATCTATGATCTGAGACAAGAAGGTGTCCCAGTAACTATAATGGAAGGCCATCATGGAAGTACAAGTAAGTGGTTTAACCTTTTTACGACTGGTTGGATTATTTTGCGCCTAACACATTTTGATAATAGGGATTGGGAAAAAGCACATACAGGCATTGACATCGCCCCCGCACCTGAGGCAACTTACACTGACCAAAAGTGGGTGGGTGCTCTTACCATCATACGGCAGGTAACTGGTATAACAATGGGTCAGGCACAAGATGAAGATGTCAAACCTGTAGCTGCTTTTGTTGTAAGATGAGGATTCATGAACATGTTGGTTATAATTTTATGGTTGCCTGCTCCATCTAGTTGTTACACAATATTGTAATAAAGCGTTTTGGTTTTTGTTGCTCACTGAAAATACCTGTATTTTCTGATTGATATTACAATCGCATTTAAATCAATGAGACTGGCTAATTTGAGTTTTCTTTACAATCAACAAAGTTATAATCTATTTGATCTTATAAATTACCTCGATATTAATCTAAGAAGAATACAGAACACGAAAATAACAGTTATGAAACAATTGCGTAAAATAGCTAAATAGTACTTAACATTACTTCTAGTCAATCATAGCGCTGTTAAGGTCAGCATGTGGAGATCTGCTGTCATGTCTGATTCAGGTCATCAGCCACAAAATGAGACTGGTAGATGTGTGTCGGTGTTCAATTGCGGTACGCCCAGACTCAGCTACCCACTCGACCTAGAGTATGGCTTATTGGAAGTGTTTACAAGCCAACCAAAATAAACAGTGACCAATTCCCAACAGGTGGCTTGAGACAGGCTTACTACTATGATGATCGCATTTTGACCTCACTTTAAAAGTCTATGGAAATGTGGCTTCTGTCTTGAAGACCTGTCTACAATAGATTATACATGCATCTATATTTTTTGCAGTCAATGACATCAAGTTTCACCCTCAAAGTCCTGAGAGTCTATACACCGCTGCAGCTAATGGTACTATCTGGCATTGGAATGGAGATAAGGAAAATAGAGGTGTGTATATTAAGATGTTGGGCTGATATTTGTATACACCGTTTTAAAACTGAGTTTTGTATCTCATCCTACATACATACTAAATTAGCTACCTGTGGCGTATCACCAGTTCTTCATTCTTCTTCTTTTTCTGCTCCATGCGTTTCTGAAAACCAAAAGCTGTAATGCCTGTGAAGTCGGGTAGGGAAAACTTTGCTGGGCCTATGAAATTGTCTGTAAGTTGGTTATTTGTGACATTACAGTGCGGGAAAACTCAGTTGTTCTCCATTCATTTATTCTTTTTCAAAGAGCTGAGTCATGAAGCCGACTGTAACCATGTATCGTATAAACATGCATACTTAGTAGCTTGTGTGCAACCTGCAGACAGAAATTCTCCCGCTGCCCTTTCTTTATCCAATATATAAATTGTGTGATTATGTAAACTACTTTGGTTTGTATCTCAATTTGTTGGTGCAGAAGCTTCCCCATATTTTAGTCTTATTCCAATTGGTCTGTGCAGTAGCACATCAATACTAGGTTGTATCGTCCTTGAGGTTTCTGCTGTTGTTTCGCCCCTGTCCACCTCACCTTAATTACATGCCCAGTGTCTATTGATGGCCAAATATGTATTAGTCCTCCCCCAATCCGCCTGTCCCGGGAGGGGGGGGGAGATTGGTGTTTCCGCTATCATCGAGATTTCAGGTAAGGAAATAAAATGATAGTCTTACAAGAAATGTTGGGAGTGTTTTTAGAAGAACTGGACACTATACAGACAGTGTAAAGATTTTTATGAAGGTGACACATTTGAACAGACAAGGCCTATCACAAATGAACATCATGTATGCTGGGTTGCCAAAACCAATTTGGTGATTATATCCCAGAGTATAAACGATTATATCTGTTGTGATTTTTAGGTTATTTCATAATCGATATTGTAATAGCTAATTAAATTTGGATCCATCATCTACTCTATCATAGTCAATAACTTTTGAGATATCAGTTATGTAATAGATATTTCACCATTAATTGTCTTTAGCCAGCGTAGCTCAGTGGCAGATTTTGCGCTTAGCATGCGAGGGATGTGGGTTTCAGTCCCAGTGGGGGATGATTAATGTCAGTTTTGATATGCTATTATTTACTTGCGGTTGTGACCCCTTTAAACAGGGGAAGACAATTCAAAAATAGAGTCTAATAAACTCCAATCCAACGATGATTTGGTGGAATTAAAAGTTATTTTACAGGTTTCTTAGCATGCTGATCCTCTATTTTGGGCTATCTTTGGTCCTTTAGTTAGTTTCGGTCATTCCTTGTCAGAACTCATGACTGTTGTCTATCAGGCCCTTTCAAGTGAAAGAGTTAGGTCTTAATTGTTCTTTTATATATAGAGAAAAAATGGAGACTTAGGTATTGTGACACATATTGAAGTTCGTGATGCGCGATGTTTGTGTTCTATTATGCTCCCAACTACTAACCACATTTATCACTCCATTCAGACGTTACTGTTATAATCGTGTACCATTTGGTCTCATCAGCTCAGGAGATATCTT
>ERZ1740059.1920-NODE-1920-length-10362-cov-3.477151_pt1 | contig 10362 bp, 5 predicted proteins | sample MGYA00581744_ERZ1740059 | MGnify/ENA primary metagenome ERZ1740059 (study PRJEB43018, sample SAMN04849738) | marine metagenome | isolation source: floating plastic debris | place: Pacific Ocean | collected 2008-08-28 | study: EMG produced TPA metagenomics... | reverse complement strand
GGCAGAATCCAGCTGGAGGTGGGGGTATCGTGAATGCTGATTGTGAATGTGAACTCTTGGATGTAGACTGCCCCAATTTAGGCCTGAACATCGGTGATCAGTGCGCAATTACTGCTACGTCGGTTGGATACGTGTCTGATGACTGCTTCTGTGAGTACCAATGTCCAACTCTACAGGCTAACATTGGAGCTGACTGTGTTACCGCAGAGGGCGAAAATGGTGCCATCAGTACTGATTGCGAATGCGAAACCCCGGACGAAGATTGCCCTGGTTTAGGGAACATTGGCGATCATTGCATAACTGCTACGGGCTGGGAAGGAACCGTCGCCGAAGACTGCCAGTGTATTTCCGACTTTGTCGATTGTCCGGATTTAGGACTAAGCGTAGGTGATGAATGTCAGAGAATCTTTGGTCCCAGCGGTACCGTATCCGAAGATTGCGAGTGCGACCGCGATGGGGCCTTTGACTGTCCAGACTTAGCAGCCTACTGGGGTGATCCATGTATTAAAGCAGATGGCTCGCCAGGGGTTATAACTCCTAATTGTTTTTGCTCCTAAGCAATAATTGCTGTCAAACGGCTTAGCGAATTCGGTTCAACAAAAGAATCGAGTTCGCTAAGTTATATTATCGGATACTCTAAGCATATACAGGACTGCTCAGGTAAATATGAACATTAGTATACAGCTCATAGAAAGGTGTTTGTCTAATGACCGTACAGCTCAAAATAGCTTGTATCGGCAGTTATTACCCTACCTGAATGTGGTCTGTACCCGTTACCTGTATCACCAGGATCAGCGGCAGGATGTTTTGCAAGAAACCTTCATACGTATCTTCCGGCACCTGGACCAATTTGATGTTCAGCATGCTAGTTTCAAAACCTGGGTGACAAAGATTGCCATCAACTGTTGTCTTAAGCATAATGCTAAGCGAGAGAAGCGTTCCACGCAAGAACTCATCTTGCCGCTGCACGAATCCTTAATTAGCCCGGAAGTGCTGCGCAAGATGTCAAATGAGGACCTAATGCACTGGTTGCGAAAAATGCCACCGGATTACTACCAGGTCTTCAACCTCTTCATGATTGATGGTTTTTCCCACCGGGAAATTGCAGAACTATTAGGGATTGACGAGGCACTTTCCAGGCAAAGATTAGCTCGGAGTCGTGCTTGGATCAAGAAAAAATTACCGGAGGAGTTCCGTTCCCGGTTTCGAGCAACCATGAATTAGCGCACGTTTTGGATGAAAGAATTGTAAAGGATATGCATTACTTCGAAGAAGAATACCAAAGGCGGTTTAAAGATGCGGAGAGCACCGAGGGGATTAACCCAGATCAGCTCTGGGAGGGTATTGCAGAAGAGTTGGAACCAGAGCCCACACGCCGCTTTGTCTGGTGGTGGTTGCTCATACCGCTCTTGTTGTTAGGTGTGTCGGTCAGTCTCTATTATTGGAATTGGAGCACATCAATTGAGCCGGCGACTATTTCTACTGCTAAGTCAAATACAGAAGCACAAGCAAATACAGAAGCGATCAGGAGCATAGATGAGTCATCGCTGGAAAATAAAACTGTGGTACAGCGCACAGAACAGATACCTGTGACAGAAGCACACACTACGCTATCTGTTGGTCCGCAATCACGAACTAAACAGTTTAAGTATTCTACTTCTTTAGTTGATCCCCTATCACAAACATTTACTACACCAGAAACAGCTAAGCATCACAATGAACTATCCCTATCGGAAGAACCAATAAACACGGAAATACTTACTACTCCAGTTCATAAGGAGGAAGCACAAGAAAACCTAATGACAACGGCAGCGGTAGCAGTGGTCTCGTCTCTTCCTCGCCTGTCTTTTTTTCCTGAATGCAATGCGCCTGAGCAAGGAACTTCCACGATAAGTTCCACGAATACTTCGTCCACACCTGCCGCAAAATCTATCCAGCTAGAGGTACTCGCTGGCACCGTCCAGTGGCATGATCGTTTTTCCGCTGATGGAGCTACCAACGTAGAAGCTAGTACCCTAAACGATGCCAAGCGTGCCTTGGGCGGTTACCAATTAGCAGTGCGTTTGCGCAAGGAGCTGCCAGGAAACTGGTCAGCTAGTACAGGACTTCAGCTCAGCCAAGTGTATAATATCTTTGATTGGACTCGGAATTGGGATACCCTAATGTATCGAGACAATATTCCGGGTTCTGACCTCATTGATGCTACCGCAGAACGTAGAGTAAAACACCAAAATGAATTGCGCTGGGTACAACTTCCGGTATTGTTAGCTTATGAATCGGGCGGAGAGAAATGGCGATTTGGGGTAGAAACCGGGCTTGGTCTAAATTATCTGCTTTCACAAAGCGGCAGAACTTTACAAGACGAGACCACCGTTCTGACCTTTGATAAAGCTAGTCAAGGTCCCTACAAGCGTTTTTTCCTCAGTACACAAGCATCACCTTTTGTGGGGTATCAATTCAATGAATGTACATCTATCCGGCTTCAGGGGGGCTTGCACCATCAGTGGCATGGTCGTTCTGCGGTTTATCAGTTACGGCATCAGTCGGTATTGACTACTTTGAGCATCGGGGCAAGGATGCGTTTTTAAAATCGTTTTGGTTTCGCAGAATTCATTCCGCTGCGAAAAGAACACGGCGCGATGAATCACGCGAAACCAATAAATGGGGCGCATTAAAAGTCAAAGATCTCCACATGACGCGAAGTGGATTAACTACGCGGCTCCTTCGGGCTAGGCGACGCCCATACCGCTTCGGTCAGTATAAAAGCAAAGGCGGAAGCCGGAATTAAGTTCCAGCTTCCGCCTTCTTTAGAAAGATCGTACAGGTAAATTACCTTTACTTACCCTCCGTCTCTTCTTCTGGCTCTAACTCTAAAAGGCGATTAAACAAATCTTCCAATTGCTCCGCACCCAAACGCTTGGAGATAATCTGCTTATTCTCATCCAAGACATAAATTTGTGGAGTAGACTTCAGATCATAGGTAGTCATAAAGCGGCTACGGCCGTGGTCAACTACATGAATCCACTCGCCGATCTCGTTTTCGTCGATGTAATCCCAGCACTCGGGTACTTCATCACGTAGCTTGGCGCAACCCGCAAAGATGGCAATTCCGTGCTCGTTGAATTTGTCATAAAATTCCTTTAGGATTGGAGTCGACTTTTTACAGTGACCACAGTCGTAGCGCCAGAAATAAAGCACCGTATAAGGAGCGTCAACTTCACTGAGGCTGATCATGCTACCGTCACGTCGTTGCATACGTAAGTCTGGAGCAGTTTTGCCAATTAGTAATGGTTCTAGTCTACGAGCATTATCGATAATCTTCTCCAATTGCTCCTCTTCTGTCCAGGGAGCATCACCTTTAGAGTAGTACTTGTTGACCATGTGCACATATACGGCGTCCATCCCAACAAATTTAGACGCAGCATAGAAATTGAGAAAATGAATCAGGTAGTATTGGAAGATGTCTTCTGAAGGGCGCATTTGCTCCATCAAGTAATCAATTGCGATAGCAATACTATCGGGATGCTGAACGTGTAGCTTTTGCACGAAGTAATCAATCCGTTGAAACAGGAAGGGCGTGCGCAGCATACGGGTATCACTTAAGTCGATATTATCGAAATAGTGCTTTTGCAACCAACGCCATTTCTGCGTATTGATCTCCTCATCTGTTCCAACAAATTCGGGAAAGTCGTTAGGTAAATTGGCCTTGATAATAGCTGCTGGAAGGCTATTTGGATGCTCAGCGATAAAATTGTTCTGGTACTCCATCACCTGATCGCCCAATCCATCCAATTCTTCTTGCAGGTTGGCTTTCTTACTTTCGTTGGTTTCTCCCGTGATTTGCTCCTGCAGACTATTTCCCTTCTCACGCTGTTCTCCTAGGTATATCAGGTAGTCGTAGAAGTTCTGGTTATCAGCCGAATGCTTAAAGGAGGTGCCTTCTAATTGTTCTGCACCAATGGTGGTGTGGACCTCAAAGCGCTGATTACTTTCATCCACCAGAATTTGGAAGAATTCATTATCGGGTGCCATAACCACCAGGTAAATTCCTCCCGGTAGTGCTTCCTCACCTGTAAAGGTGAAACTATCATCTTTCGCCCGTTGCACCGTATCTTGGATGTATTGCTTATCACCTAGGTAATAGGCCAGATACAGTTCGGGTTGCTCGTATCCTTCAATTTCTATCTTGATCTCAAATCCATCCTGTGCCCAGGTCGTTACGGCGAACAAGGCTAGAAATAAAGTAGTTATTAATCGCATAGTTAGCGTAGATTTCTTTTGCGCAAAAATCTTATTTTTTTATCAGACGAACTTATAACGTCAGCGTCATTGACATGATTTTAACAAAGGCCTCTTTTGTTAGAACATCTTTGATAATAACCATTCTTTCTCAGATAAGATGGGTTCAGCCTCAATAAGGCTGCCTAGACGTTGCCGTTGTTTTTTCATACTTGGTGCCAGATTGATCAGTTTTCGAGTGTAACTTATAATATTACTGAAGTTGGTACGGTGATAATCGCTGACTTCCCGACGGCGAATGAAATGGCGAAAGCTATCTAAATGTGATTCCAGTAGACTGATCTCATCCGTTTCGAAGTAAATCTTGAGTTGAATAGTTTTCAAGATGAGTTGATTGACTAAGTCTTTGGGCTTTGCGTGCTGGAGGTGGGTGAGCGCTTGTGCGTAATTCCGTCGGCTGTATTCCAGCCGTGCATAATTAAAGTGCACCGCACTTTCCCGGTAGGCTAAGGCTACATATTGCTGATAGTTTTCAATGAAATCAATGACCGGATCAAAATCCTCCAGGCGCAAGCCAAAGCCTACTATATTGTCAAAGGTGAAACGAGAAAGTTGTTGGTTTTCCAGAAAGAGTTGCTGGGTTAAGCCATCTTGATACAGTTCCCAACCCTCGCGCGTGAAGTCGAGGCTACCTTCATTGAGTTTGCGGATGCAGAAGTTGATCGCTGCGCGGTACAAGTCCTTTAGTTCATCCTGCGGAAATTGCTGATAATGCGCTTTGAGCTGCTCGCGAAACTTACGAAAGTACACCTGACTGTAAGCTTCGGTCAAAAAGCGGTAACAATAGTAATACAAGGCAATAGCCGGAACGGAGAGATAAGGGCTATCTTCCAGTTCGTCAATCCACTGCGCTAGCAGTCCAACTTGGTAGTCTGTTTGATAGACAGCCCGATGCGACAGTTGAGAACAAACGTGCCGATGCTTCTGTGCTAGGTACAGTATGTCCATGGTATCACCTATCTCCTGTTGGTTGAGTTTTCCCGTACGCTGGTTAGTGGTTTGAAAACGGTTGGTCTCTATTTGAAAAAGGAGCTGTTGCTGGTAGTAATCTGCATTGCGGATTGGAGAATCCTGTAGGTACTTGTTCACGTTCCGACTGGTTCGCTGAAAATGACGATTAAGCCCACGTTGACGATACAGTTCAGCGAGGTGGATATCCGCTATCGGGCGCTTGTTCTCTGAGCTGCTCCAACGCAGAAAACCTTCTACGCGCAAGTGTAAATCACTCATCAGACTGCGCAGGCGTTGATCATCGTAGGCATCGTTGCCAAATGCCAATTTGTAAAGCTCTGCTTTAAGGGGGAACGCTTGTTGCGTATAACAAGCCTGTATCAATGGTTCACACAGCAAGGCCAATTCTTTCCGATGAGTCACGAAAGGGGATCGGATGTATTTCTTAAGCATCCGGAGCTCTGAATGTGATAGTCCTCGCAATAATTCAAATAGTAGCGGCACTTGTTGTAATGTTAATTGCCACAAAATATATTAGAAATATAAATAAAATTAGATGATAAGGTTGATCTAATGAATAATAATTGCCACAAAATGGATTATTTGATCTTGTCTTTGCAGGGTATTCGCCGCACTTTGGAGACGTAAACCACAGCTGATTTATAATTCCCTGTTGTAGTTATGATGAAAGAACAAAAAAATAATTGGCGCGCACTCTCTAAGTTTAGGCCAGTCAGTATCATACTAGCCCTTTGTCTACTTACCCAAAATGGACTAGCACAAGGATGGAGTTTTGTAATTGCGACGAGCACGAGCGATGCCCTAAACAGTTACAATGATGTTCCGTATATACCTGATTTTAATGGAGAAGATCTGCATATTGCTATCTACGCTCCGGATGCTGCTGGTACCAGTTTTCAGTTTGTAAGCTTCAATGAAGCGCAGGGCTGGTTAGGTTTGAGAACCCAACCTAATCCTGCGGGTGGGCAGAGTGGCAAAAGTCATATTCCAGTAGCCAATTATATGCTTGCGCAGGATACTACGCTGGTGCTCACACAGGAGGTTAATTCAGCTACTGGACGGCATTTCGCTTATCTAGGGCGTTACTATAAGGACACCGAAGAGGAGTTTCCGCCCCCAGTTCCAGGTACACAAGATTGGCACCGTCCACTATTGACGGGTTCCACCGAAGATTTTCGGATAACAGAAATGAGTGCTACCGCAGATGATCAGCTTATCCTTGCGGGAACAATTACTCCTAATAGCTCCAACCCCGATAGTACACACAATCCCTTCTTGCTAAAATTTACGGAAGAAGCGGGTATTACCTGGTTCCAGGAACTACCCTTTCCAGGGGAGGAAGAAGAGACGGTCAGAGCCGTACTGGCTATAGATGGCGGCTATTGGGTACTGATCAATACACCAAGCGAACCTTGGATACTCAAGACCGACGCATTGGGCAATCTAGAATGGGAAACCCCACTCAATCCCGGTAGTTTAGACCGGGCTGAGGATATCACGCTCACTTCTTCTGGCGCAATAGCGATTATTGGACAAACGCTAGCGGATGACCTTTATGTAATGATGGTTGATCAGGAGGGAATTCCACTCTGGCAGCAGACTTATGCTGGTTCTGCTTACGCCAGTAGTGCCGGTAAGGGCATTATAGAAGACGTAGCTGGAGATCTAGTAGTTGTGGGTAATGTTGTGCTGCAACCGTCAATGGATCAAAAAGCAGTATTGGCAAAGTTTACACCAGCAGGGAAGCCACTTTGGGAACGCGCTTTCGGGCAAAATGCAGACCGGGCCTATGATTTTCTAGCCATCAATAAAACACCTTCCGAACAGTACTTGATGGGAGGGCGTATTGCCGGATTTAATAATCCCAATATGACCGGTGCTTATGTGGTTAAAACAGATACCTTGGGTTTGGTTAGAGGAGCGGTCATCAGAGGGAATGTATACCATGACCTAGATGCCGACTGTCAACTATCCCCTGATGAGTTACCACTAGAAGGTTGGATAGTACGAGCAAGCAGTGATAGTCTTAATTTTCACGGTAGTACCAATGAAAATGGCGATTTTGAGATTCCTGTAATTATTGAGGAAGGGCAAGAAATAGACTATACCGTTTCTGTGAGTACTCCCAGTAATTATTGGGAAGCAGCCTGTACCAATGATATCACCCTGCTCGTACAATACTTAGATACCCTCCAGGTAGAATTTCCAATACAAAGCTTAGTGGATTGCCCGGCGATGGAAGTGGAGACTAGCAGTTTGACCAACTTCCGTTTATGTGATACTACCAGGCTGTATTTCAGCTATTGTAATAGTGGGACAGCTACCGCAGAAGACGCTACGCTGGAGGTCACTTTACCTTCATTCCTGACTTTCCTTTCAGCCACAGTTGAACCAAGCAATATTGCCGATAGCACCTACACTTTTACGCTAGGTGATGTTCCCTTTAATACCTGCGGAAGCATAGAGATCGAAGTAGCAGTCATTTGCGGTGAAGAAAACTTAGGTGAAGAAGCCTGTGTTGCAGCTGCAATTTTTCCTGATATCCTTTGCACTGTTCCCGGTGCGGACTGGGGGGGAGCATTACTAGTAGCAGATTACGAATGTGAGGATGGCGAGATCCAATTCCGGATTGAGAACGTGGGTACTGGCGCCATGGTTGAAACCTTAGAGTATGTAATTATTGAGGATGCGGTGTTGCTCATGCAAGGCAACTTCGAGCTTGGCCCCGCTCAAATTGAATTCCCTACTCCAGTCCCAGAAGGCAACTCTTTGTACACACTACTCGCTCAGCAGGAGCCAGGTGCTCCCGGCGCCCCCATCCTGAGCATTGGTGCAGGCGCTTGTGCTGGAGAAAATACCACGGGTCTCAATCAGTTTGATCAAAACGACGGTGATCCCTTCACCGATCTTTTCTGCCAACCCATTATTGGTCCCTATGACCCCAACGATAAGCAAGCCATTCCGGTAGGTTTTGGGCCGGAGCATGGCATTCATACCAATACCGATATTCAGTACACTATTCGGTTCCAAAATGTAGGCACGGATACTGCTTTCCGCGTAATCATTCGTGATACCATTACGGACAAATTGGATTTATCTACCCTACAGCCTTTGGCAGCTAGTCATCCCTACTCCTGGCGTTTTGAAGATCGTACTCTTGTCTTTAGTTTCTACAATATTGCCTTGCCTGATAGCACCACTAATCCGCAAGCTTCACAAGGGTTTATTAGTTTCAAGATCGGTCAACAACCAGATTTGCCAACGGAAACCCGTATCGAGAATAAAGCGGAAATCTACTTTGACTTTAATGCTCCCATCGTTACGAATACCACATTCCATACCGTCAAAAAATTCATTGACTTGGTTACTGGTAGTGTGGAGGTAGCTGAGGTAGAATGGCAGGTGAAAGTAATGCCCAATCCTGTCTACCAAGGCGCAAAAATCCAATTGACAGGAGGGTCATTTCTGGGGCAAGTACTCCATCTTAACTTGTATGATATGACCGGAAAACAAGTGCAGTCGGTATCTTCTACTTCCCCTGAATTTTGGCTGGATCGAGGATCACTACCTAGCGGAATCTACGTGTTTCGGATAGAAGGAGAAACGGGGCTTTTGGCAACGGGTAAGCTTATCTTGCAATAGATACTGCCGCTAGTTGGACAAGTTGAATTATACGGGTGTCGATCTGAAGAATTTCGCCTAAGTTTTGAAGGGAGAGGTTTTTCCGATTGATTCGACTTTAATAAAACAATTTTCCTACGTGTCTATACACTGGTTTCGCGGAATGTTTGACTTTGAAATATAGATCGTTCCATGTCTAGTCGTACAGGTTTTGCTGCGCGGGTGGCCTGCCCCGGTACTGTTTGAGTGGAACGAGTTTACCTTCGGTGATCGTCGCAAGCTCCTCGGAGTTAGCGGGGCGAGCATTTTTTGCTTCGTTTGTGTTGCGATTGACAAAAATGAAGGTATCAAGAGAAAAGTGCTATGCAAGCGCTCCATATTCAAGGCAGATTTTGGGTGAAAAAACCTCTATTTGTGCTCTGAAAACGGTGAGACGCATAAAAAATCGAAGTCAAACATTCCGCTGTGAAAAATACGGCGCGATAAATCACGCGGAACCAGTATATGGGATAGTTTACAGTCTTCCTAGTCAAAATTTATGCATTCCGACTAGGAAGACTATAAAAGCCAAACTCAAAAAATCAGGAGGATTTAACCCGATGTACTCGTTATTTTAGAATACTCACACGACGGCTATGCAGTAGCGCTCCATCAGATGCTTGTCGCAATTCTAGGAAGTAAATTCCCGCAGCCAGCTGGCTGGTAGAAAGCGTATGCTGGGTTCCCGGTGCTAGGGTAGCGTTTATATTGGGAATCATACGTCCTTGAGCATCTCGCAATTGTAGCGTCATTGTTTCGTTCCAGTCTACGTTGATGTTCAAGAAATTACGAGCAGGATTAGGGAATACCCGTACTGCTGATGGGGCAAGCAACTGAGTAACACTAGTCGGATCAGCCATGTTTTCCATCCCTACTATGCTTACTGGAGGCGTGTCAGCGTGCTGGCGTACCCGAATATTATCCGTCTCAATCACAAAACTTGAACTAAAGGTACTGACGATGAAATGGAACCCCGACATACTTATATTATCTATGATAAAGGGATCCAAGTTCTCATCGCCAATACTTTCATTCGCGAAACGAGTAAACATAAACTCATTTTGCACGGTGATTTCTGGTGTTACGGAAACGGTATTGAATTCTGAACGATCAAAGCGCAGTGCAGGGTAATTGTTCTGGATTGAGGTACTGTTACTGATAGTATCCAACATGATCGTGATTTGATTAAGCGTATCAAAAAAACCACCGAAATCACGAATGATAAAACGTTCTATGGGGTCGTCCGTACTGCTAAAACCAAAACCATCGGAATTACTGCGCTCAATGACAAAGTCAAAAATGACCTTTTCGCTAAACGACATTTTGGTACGGGCAAATTTGAAACGGGGGCCAGGATTCATGGCGGTACTCGCGTATTGCATGACACCAAAGTTGTTGCGGAAGGTGGCAAATTCGCCCACTGCTTCCCAC
>ERZ1740059.1919-NODE-1919-length-10362-cov-3.592413_pt1 | contig 10362 bp, 7 predicted proteins | sample MGYA00581744_ERZ1740059 | MGnify/ENA primary metagenome ERZ1740059 (study PRJEB43018, sample SAMN04849738) | marine metagenome | isolation source: floating plastic debris | place: Pacific Ocean | collected 2008-08-28 | study: EMG produced TPA metagenomics... | reverse complement strand
CGGGCAGCACGCTGCCGGCAAAAATGAACTGGCCCGGATCGTGAGATCCGGGCCTGCCGAGTAGCTATTCAGGCAGTCGTTCTGATCAGATGATCAGAAGGCGAGCTGCATCTGGAAGCGAAGGGCGATCTGATCGTCATCGCTGCTGGGCACCAGAGCGGTCGTGCTCGAGGGCGCGAGGACGCCGGTCGAGTTGGAGACCTCTTCGGTGAACCACTGGAGGTCGGCGGTGAACTTCGCAGCGTGGGATTCCGGCACGAAGTAGTAGTTGCCACCAACGGTGAAGGTGTGGAAGTCGTCGTCGCCGGCGTTGTCGTCATCCGGGAGGTAGACGTCCCAGCGGCCGAAGAGCTCGAACTGGTCGGCGAGGAAGACACCACCCTGGACGAGGAAGCCGAAGTTATCGACATCTTCACCGTCATCGATGTCGGCAGTCGCGCCGACGAAGGCGCCGTAGAGGTTCCAGCCGTTGCCTTCGACGGAGGCGTCGATGGTGTAGACGAGGATGTCGGCCTCGGCGGAGCTGACCTGGCCAGCGCCGCCCCAAGAGGCGGTGTTGCCGTGGGTCTGCCAGTGGAAGGCGGCGCCGATCATGGCGGCGACATCTTCGGAGTTGCGGAAGCTGGTGAAGTCTTCGAAGCGCTCCCAGTCGCCGGCGAGCTTGAACTCACCTCGGGCGGTCAGGGCGATGTCGGACTCACCGACGAGGGTGGCACCCGCGGCCGGGGCCGCGCCGGCGACGCCGGTGTAGGTCGCGCCGGCGGAGGTGTGGAACGGCGTGTTCGCGGTGCGGGCGCCGTCGTGGATGGCACCGATGAGGCCGATGTTGTCGTTGCGGTAGGTAAACGCAACGCCCTGGGTGCGGCCGGCGTTGAAGATTTCATCAACGACGGAGCGGTCGGCGGCGAGGAGGTGACGGGCGTCAACCATGCGCTCGCGGGTGACGGGGGCCTTGAACTGGCCGAACTTGAGCGCGACACCGTTGTCGAACTCGTACTGACCCCAGTAGGCGAGCAGCGTGAAGCTGCCGTCGGAGCCGAGCGTGCCGCCGTCGGCCGAGCCGTCGAAGGCGCCCTCAACGTAGAAGCTGAGGTTGGGGTTGATGACGTTGCCTTGGAAGATGAGGCGGCTGCGGGTCTGGTCGAAACCGTTGCCGAAGTCCTCGGTGTCACCCTCGCCGTCGTCGTCAGCAAAGCTGAGGACGTAGCGGAACTGGGTGTAGCCGCCGACGTAGAGGGTGTAGTTGCCGTCGCCGCTACCGATGTAGAAGCCACGCTGGTTGTGACCGGCGGTCGAGCCGGACTGGAGAAGGCTGGTGCGGCTGGCCGCATCCGCGGCGATCTCCGCGTTGTATCCACGGTCGGTCGTGCTCTGGGCCACCGCCGCAGCGCTCAGGCTCAGCCCCAGCGCGGCGCCGGCGATCGTGCTGATCTGCTGGGTTCGCTTCATCTCGAGACTCCTTCGAATCGCGATTCGTTCACTCGCGCTTGCGGTTGGGCCTTCGTCACACTCGGGCGTTGTCTTCTTTGACTCTTCCGTCGTGCTGAAAGGCGTTCGCCGCCGGCTCCCATGTCTGCCGACCCGGAACGCCCGGGCCGCCGCATCATGATCTTGTTTGTGAGCCCTTACTTCGTTTCGCGAGGCCGTATTCTACCACCCTTCCAAGACAAGGTCAGGCGGACCAGGCCAAGCTTTTTTTCCAAGGGCTCCTGCTTCGTGCCGCCGGTCGACTGAAAGGTCTGTCTTCGGCGGACACTTCTCCTACCCGAGCGGGTGAATACCCGGCGGGCAACGAGACCCCCCTGTTCCGGCGCCAAAGTGGGCTCCAGGCCTCGCAGCATCTTGCTACGAGCAGAGGGACGGGTTCAGTCACTTGTCATCGCCCTCCGCCGGGGCAATCCATCACCCCGTACGGAACGCGGCCAGGCGTTCGCGACCGGTCATACCGCCGATCCGCCCAACGCAGGGATTGGTCGGCACGTCCCGACGTTTATCTTGACATTCAGGCTGTCTTCCCCTTCCGCCGACCGCGCCAGCGGATCGCCTTATCCATCTAAAGATCGTTCAAAGTCCGTACAAATCGCCGCCTCAAGCCGACGCGATCGCTCTTGCCGTGATCGCATGTTTTTCTGATGCCGCACGGTTGCGCTCAGGTTGTGTGAGGAATGCGCCGGCCCCTTGCGGGGCCTCGGCGGTCTTGGCTACCGTTCGGCAGATCGCGTTCGGTGCGCCCAGGCGTCACCCTCATCTGATGAGTTCAAACGGCCTGAGTCGAAGCGGAGCCTCCCACGATGAACCGATCCCCGAGACCGCTGCTGCACCCCGCGAGCACCGCCGCCGGAGGCCGCCCCGCGGCGCCCACCGGCCAGCACATACTCGTCGTCGATGACGAGCAGGATCTCGTCGAGGTGCTGGTCATCAACCTCGAGCGGGCCGGCTACCGCGTCAGTGTCGCCCGCGACGGCCGGCAAGCCCTGGCCGCCATCGCCAAAGAACCACCCGATCTGGTGGTCCTCGACGTCATGATGCCCGAGCTCTCGGGCGCCGAGGTCGCGAGCCGGCTGCGATCAGACACAAGCACGGCCTCGCTGCCGATCGTCATGCTCACCGCCAAGAGCGAGGAAGTCGACGAACTCGTCGGCCTCACCGTGGGCGCCGACGACTACATCACGAAGCCGTTCTCTGTAAAGGTGGTTCTGGCCCGGATCGCGGCCGTGCTTCGCCGATCCGAGGAGTCGACCGCCTCGACCCCCACGCTCCGTCTCGGCCCGGTGCGGATCAACACCGAGACGCACGAATGCCATCTCAACGGCGAGCCGATCAAGCTCACGCTCACCGAGTTCCGCCTGCTCTCGGCGATGGCGCAGGCGAGCGGCAAGGTGCTCAGCCGCGCGACGCTGATGAACCGGGCGATGGGCCCAGGCGTGACAGTGACCGAACGGACGATCGACGTGCATATCACATCGATCCGGCGCAAGCTGGGTGATTCGGGCGGGATCGTGCAGACGGTCCGCGGCGTCGGGTACCGTGCGACGCCCGAGCCGTCGGCGGACGAGGCCGTCGGCGCTGATTCGAACACCGCCAGCGCGTAACCCGACGCCCGACCGCCCAAGGCCCGAGTGCCCGATCCCGAATCTCCATCCAGCCCAACCAGCTCCGGCCCGAACCGCGATCGCGCGCCGGGGCCGCTGCGTCACCCGCTGACGCCCGCGCTGTCGGCGATGTGGATCGTGGCGCTGGTATCAACGCTGGCAAGGGTGCGCCCGGGCATCGCACTGTGGGCGCTCCCGTTGCCGGTGCTCGTTGTGGTCGGCGCGCACTGGCTGGCGCGCGAGCGCTTCCGTATCTGGCGCATCCACCACGAGCGCCGGCTGCGCGCGGCGGGCGAGGCGCTCGGGCGCCCGGCGGACGAACCCACGGCCGTGAGCGATCGACGCGCGGGCGCGGGCGCGCTCGATGCCGAGGTCGAACGCCTCGCTTCTTCGGCGATGCAGCTCGCACGCAACGTGGAAACCGCTGCTCTTGAAGTCGACAACCTCCGCGGGATGCTCGACGGCGTAGACGACCCGGTGTTGGCGATCGCGCCGGGCTCGCGGGTGCTCCTGCTCAACATCGCCGCGCAGCGCCTGCTCGGCCAGCGGTCGGCGCCGCCCGGGCAAGAAACGCTCCTCGAAGACCTGCTCCCGCAGCCCGACATCCTCCGAATGCACGCCAAGGCCGCGCGCGGTGAAGCGGCGCAGGCGCCCCTCCGACTCAGCCTGCCCGGCGTGGGCTTGCGTGTGTACAACGCCGTTGCGGCGCCGGTGCCACTGGCCGGCCCGAGCGGCGCCGAGGACCGGGGCGTCGTGATCTGCCTCCACGACACCACGGAACTGTCGCAGGCCGTGCAGCTCAAGACCGATTTCGTCGCCAACGCCTCGCACGAGCTGCGCACGCCGTTGAGCGCGATCCGCGGCGCCGCGGAAACGCTCGCCGATATCAGCGACGACCCGGGCGTCGTCAAGCGCATGGTCGAGATGATCGGCGTGAACGTGACGCGCCTCGAAGAGCTGACCTCGGACCTGCTGGACATGTCGCGCATCGAATCGCCCGATGCCCCGGTGGACTACGCGACGCTCGACCTGCACACGCTGGGCGCCGAGTTCGCAGAGCTGTTCGCCGGCGCCGCCGCGGAGCGACGCGTCGGGCTGAAGATGGACCTGGCGCCGGAACTGGTGCGCGTGCGATCGAGCCGCATGATGCTCGAAGCGGCGCTGAAGAACCTGATCGACAACGCGCTCAAGTTCGCCGAGGAGGGCACGGACGTCGTGGAGCACGCGGCACCCATCGAGCCCGACGCGGGCGCCTCGCCGAGCGCACGCGCCGATTGGTGCGGCTGCCGAATCGAAGTGATCGACCGCGGCATCGGCATCCCGCATGATCAACAATCACGCGTGTTCGAGCGGTTCCACCAGGTGGACCCCAGCCGGGCGGGAGCGCCCAGACGCCGGGGCACCGGGCTCGGCCTGGCGATCGTCAAGCACGCGGTGCGCAAGCTCGGGGGCCGCGTCGGCGTGGAATCGGTCTGGAAGCAGGGCTCGACGATCTGGATCGAACTGCCAAACAGCGTCGATCCAGACACCGAGTCGGCGGGCCAGGGCCAGACCGGCCCGGATTAAAGAGCAAGCATCAGTAACGGATCCGGCTCACGTCGACCCCTTCGAGCTGACGCAGGCGGGTCGCAACATCGCGCATCAGTTTCTGTTCGCGTTTCGCGTCGCCGAAGCGACCAACCCGGCAGGTCATCGTGATGCCGCCGCTGGGCCCGTCGCGACCGTCCAGGAACGGCCCGACGATCGAGACGCCCTCGCCGAAACCCGGCCCGTCGAGCGTGAGGCGGACAGGCTCATCGCGAACGCTCTTGATCAGATAGATGCGCCGGTCGGGTGGTTCGTAATAGACGTCCATGACGGCCATCTCGTTCTGGGTCATGGCGGCGGTGATGGCGGGCCAGATGTCGTCGCGGTCGCCGCTGGCTTCGCTGCCGCTGGACGGGCCGCTGAGCGTGGGCGAAACGACAACCGAGGCGCACCCGCCGACCAAAGCCAAACAGACCCCCGCGACGCAGGGTCGAAGGACCGCCCACAATCGGACTTTGTTAGCTAGTCTGCGGTTGGAGATGTTGGGACACACGACGCAGAAGCGTACGATGTCTCTTCGGGTTTGGGCGCGGCCGGCCGATGTCTCTGCTCGGCGTGGAGGTCGATCGGTTGGAACTCACGGTCCGCGTCCCAGTCGGTCCCGGTCGGCTCGCCTTGCTCGGGCCCGCGGAGCGTCACTTGAAGATGATCCGAGAGGTGCTGGGCGTGCATGTGATCGCTCGCGAGGATGAGGTCCGGCTCAGCGGCGGCCGAGCCCCGGTCGCCGTCGCGGCCCGCGTGCTCGATCGGCTGGCCCAGACCCGTGGCCCCGAGACGCCGAGCCGCGAGCGCGTTCTCGATCTGATCACCCGCGAAACCGAACTCCAGTGGCTGGCCGACGCGGAAGACGACCGCTTCGTGCCCCGATCGAACGCGACGGACGGACCGATCGCTTGGGACGGCCCACTGGACGTCCACGCCAACGGCCGGGCGGTGCACCCGAAGAGCGACGGGCAGCGCGCGTACCTCAAGGCGATCCGAACGCACGATCTGGTCTTCGCGATCGGGCCGGCGGGCTCGGGCAAGACCTACCTCGCCGTGGCCGCGGCGGTCCACCTGCTCATGCAAGGCCGCGTTCGCCGCTTGGTGCTGGTGCGGCCGGCGGTCGAGGCGGGCGAGCGGCTCGGCTTCCTGCCGGGCGACGCGGGCGACAAGATCCACCCGTACCTGCGCCCCCTGTTCGATGCGCTCGGCGAGATGCTCGACCGCGGCACGCTCGAGCGGCACCTGGAACGGGACGTGATCGAACTGGCGCCTCTCGCTTACATGCGCGGGCGGACACTGAGCGACGCGGTCGTAATTCTCGACGAAGCGCAGAACACAACGCGCGATCAGATGCTCATGTTCCTGACCCGCATGGGGCACGGCTCGAAACTGATCGTGACCGGTGACGTCTCGCAGGTGGACCTGCGCGACCCGGGCGAGAGCGGGCTGACCGACGCCGCGACGCGGCTCCGCGGCGTGGACGGCGTGTCGGTCGCGGCCTTGCAGGGCGGCGACGTGGTGCGGCATCCTCTTGTGCGGCGCGTGATCGCCGCCTACGAGCGCGACGAGAGCGATCGCCCGAGCCCCAACGCCGGAGCGCACCACTGATGCCCAAGGAAACCGCGAAAACCAAGAAACGCCAGGCGCGCGCTCGGCGGACCATCGTCGCGCTGCGCCGTCAGCCGATGGGCGAGCGGCTCAGCGAGTGGCTCCAATCCCCGCCGCTGGGCTGGGGCATCCTGATCGGGATCGTCTTCATCCTGGGGTGCTCCTCGCTGGTCGTGTGGACCCGGTCATCGCCGACGGTTTCGGTCGGACGCATCATGGACCAGACGCGGACGGTGCGGTTCGCGTTCAGCACGGACGACATCGAAGCCACCGAGCGGGCGCGCGACGTGGCGCGGGCCGCGGCCTCGCCAGTCTACATCAGCAACCCGGACGTCCTGAGCGCCATCCGAGGCGACCTCGAGAACCTGCCCGGCGCGATCGCGGGTGTTGAAGACCTCGAGAGCATCCCCGATGAACTCCGCGCCGCCTTCCGGCTGACCGAGCCGGGCCTCGAAGCCGTGCGTACGGCCGCGGAAAGCGAAGCATCCTTGACGGCGTGGCAACAGGGCGTCGCCGATCTGATGCAGCAGCTGCGCAGCAAGCCGCTCCTGTCGGCCCAGGACTGGGAACGCGCCACACGCGAGGGCGGCCACGAGTTCATCCAGCTGCGCTACGCGCCCGAGGGCGCGGGACCAAGCCCCGACCCGTTCTCGACGCCCCGCGGCTCCGAGGTCAGCACCGAGAACCCCGAGCAACTCGCACAAGCCATGCGCGAACTGGTCCGCGGGCAGGCCACCTTTGCCGGCCCGGCCGCGCAGCGCGTCGTGAATCGGCTGATTGAGAGCCCGAGACCCACGTTCCGGTTCGACTCGGCCGCGACCGCCGCGGCGCAGAACGACGCGGCCAACGCCATCGAGACCATCACGCGCGAGATCCCTCGCGGCACCGTGGTCTTCGCCCGCGGCGATCAGTTGACGCCCACGCAGTACGAGCTCTACCGCGCCGAACTCGCGACCTACGCCGACCTGGCCAGCGCCGCCAGGATCTGGCTGCGCCGGCTGGGGTTGCTGGGCGCGGTCATGATCGTGACGCTCACGGTCGGCGCCTACGCCGCGCTCTTCGTGCCCAGGCTGGCGCGCAACCCGGGCCGGGTCGCGGGGCTGGCGTGCGTGCTCGCCGGTGGGTTGCTGTTGGCGTGCATCACCACGATCGCGGCGCCCGAGGCGGCGGCCGTGACGACCACCCTGCCCGTGGTCATCGCGACCGGCCTGCTCGCGCTCGCGTACGACCGGCGCGCGGCGCTGGCGTTCGGCGGAGCGCTCGCGGTCCTGACCGCGCTGGCGCTCGACTTCACCTCGGGCCGGCTTGCGCTCACGCTCTTCGCCGCGGCCGTTATCGCGTGGCGGCTCGACGACGTGCGCGCGCGCAACGCGGTCGTGTCGGCGGGCGCCTGGACCGGGCTCGCGCTCGCGCTCGGCATTATCGGCGCGGGCGCCATCGAGCGGCCGCTGGCGCCGGGCGTCTGGGTCGAGCTCGGCATCGACGCGCTGCTCGCCGGTCTCGGCGGCGTCCTCGTGGGCGCGTGCCTGCTGGCGGGGCTGCCCTGGATCGAACGCGCCTTCGGCATCACCACGCCGTTGACGCTGATCGACCTGCGCGACAGCAAGCAGCCGCTGCTCAAGGAACTCCAAAGGCGCGCGCCCGGCACGTACAACCACTCGCTGAACGTCGCCTCGATTGCCGAGGCCGCGGTCGACGCGATCGGCGGGGACACGCTGCTCACGTACGTCGGCGGGCTGTACCACGACATCGGGAAAATGAACAAGCCCGAGTACTTCGTCGAGAACCAGTCGGGCGGGCCCAACAAGCACGACAAGCTCGCGCCCGCCATGTCGCTGCTCGTCATCATCGGGCACGTCAAAGACGGCATGGAGATGGCCCGGGCCTACGGCCTGCCGCGGCCGTTGCACCACTTCATCGAAGGCCACCACGGCAGCACGCTGGTCGAGTACTTCTTCCACCGCGCCAAGACCAAAGCGCAGGCCGACGCGGATGAAACCGGCAGCGAATCGGCCGACATGCCCGCCGAGCTCGAATACCGCTACCCCGGTCCGCGGCCGCGGACGAAGGAAGTCGCGATCCTGATGCTGGCCGACGCCGTGGAGAGCGCCACCCGCGCGATGCCGGATCCGACCTCAAGCCGCATCGACCAACTCGTGCGCGACATGGCCCGCAAGCGCCTGCTCGACCGCCAGTTCGACGACTCCGATCTCACGTTCCGCGAGCTGACACTGGCCGTGGAAGCGATCAGCAAGACCGTCGCCAGCCTGTACCACGGCCGCATCGCGTACCCCGCGGGCGACAAGCCGAAGACCGACAAGGCGGACAAGGGCGAGCAGGCTACTAAGCCAGAGTCGGACGAGGGTGGGGAGCAGAAGCGGGCGTGACCAATACACTCACTCAAGACCATACTTGCTCAGGACGCTTCGTTTGGCATCGAAAGTATGATCGAGTAACTTGGCGACCGCTGCCGCCTCGCATTCATCTATGTAACGAGCCCCTGGTGTAAGTTCATAGGACCAAAGCACATTAAGAAGATGTGTCAACTGCCCCAAGTCGTCATCGACGGCACATGAAGATACAAAGTAGTAAACGTCTTCTAGGCTCTTAGCGTTCCACGCTACTTGCTGACGCAGGCGAGCCATACCAATCATCGCGAACGTGAGTTCTATGGTGTTACGGCTTGCCTGGCCATCGCTGCCGAGGTTTGGCACAATCGTTCGCAGCGCCTCGGCATCCGTCAGGTCGCTGGCGACTACTAGAAGGACCACCTCGTCGGTACAACCGGCCAAGAGCAGTTGCGTGGCCAACCCATCTACAGCCTGCGCCAACTCAGCGCTCACGGCGATGCCGCATTGAAAGCGAAGGCAATACAACGCGTTGATGACTGCGTGCAATTGGCTGACATCTCTTGGAACGATCGCATCGGTCATCAGACATCGCTCGCATCGGCGGACTGTTCGAGCAGGTACCATTCATCCAACACCGCGCACCAACTCTCCAAACTCTCCACCGCGATCATCCGCTGCTTCACGGCCTCCGCGTCCGGGTGCCACCGGGCGAAGCGGATGCCGAACTTGCGCATGGTCCGGCCCGTGTGCAGCTCGGGCTTGCGGAACTTGGCGTTGTTCTTCAGGGCCAGATCGAAGTGCGCCTCCAGCACGGCACGCTGCTCGGCGATCGTGGGCGCCGAGGGCTCTCGCCCGGCGAGCAGGTCGCGGCTGCGGCGGAAGATCCACGGATCGCCGATGCATCCCCGCGCCACGCTCACGGCCGCGACGCCGGTGTAGGCGAGCATCCGCATCACGTCGGCCTCGGTCCACACGTCGCCCGAGCCGAACACGATGCGCTCGGGCCAGCGCTCCGTCAGCTCGCGGATCGGGTCCCATCGCGACGGGCCGACGTACTTCTGCTCGACCGTCCGGCCGTGGACGGTGACCCAGGCATAGCCCATCTCGTACGCCGCGTCGAAGATGCGCAGGAAGTGCTCGCGCATCTCGGGCGTGTCGTCGAAGGAGCGTCGCATCTTCACGGTCGTTGGGATCTCTTCTGGCACCGCTTCGCGCACGGCTTCCAAAATCGCGATCGCGCCCGCGGGCTCGGCCAGCCAGTGCCCGCCGCGAGACTTCTTCGCGATCTTCTTGACGGGGCAGGCGAGGTTGACATCGATGACCTCGAAGCGGGCTGAGGCGTCGGCGGGCGCCGGAACGGACGGCGCCGAGCGCACACGCTCGCGCGCCACCTTCGGCGCCAGTACCTTGTGCTGCGTGATGTCCTCGTAGGCGAGGTCGCGGTAGGCCCGGTCGCCGCGGGCGGACTGCTCGGCCATCTTCATCGCCGCGGCCGCCATCTCGGCCGGCTCGGAGCCCATGATCTGCCCCGCGAGCGGGTGGTCCTCGCCGCCGCCGGGCAGGTTGTCGTGCAGCTCGCCCAGATCGGCCTTGGCGAAGCCCTTGCCCCCGGCGATGAGCGTGCGGTCGAGCAGGGCCTCGGTGACACAGAACGAGCAGCCCTGGCGCCGGGCGACGAGCCGCATGGGGGCGTCGGAGTAGCCCGCCAGCCCGGCCTGAAAGAAGGGCGCGTCGAACCC
>ERZ1740059.1917-NODE-1917-length-10367-cov-3.152735_pt1 | contig 10367 bp, 7 predicted proteins | sample MGYA00581744_ERZ1740059 | MGnify/ENA primary metagenome ERZ1740059 (study PRJEB43018, sample SAMN04849738) | marine metagenome | isolation source: floating plastic debris | place: Pacific Ocean | collected 2008-08-28 | study: EMG produced TPA metagenomics... | reverse complement strand
GACGCTTTACCGGCTCCCCGAGCGGGAGGAGCTCGCATCCGCCGTGACCAATGCGGACGGCCGGTGTGACGCGCCCCTGCTGGAGGGCGATGCGTTCCAGACGGGACTCTACGAGATTGTCTTCGAGGCCGGAGACTACCTGCGGGCGCGTGGCACGGACCTGCCCGATCCGCTTTTCCTCGACAGCGTTCCGATCCGCTTCGGCATCGCGGAGGATGGGCACTACCACGTGCCGCTTCTCCTCTCGCCTTTCGGCTATTCGACCTATCGGGGGTCCTGATGATTTCGTTCTTGCTCAACGGCCAGCGCGTCGATGTGGACGGCCTGCCCAGCACGACGACCCTGCTGGACTGGCTGCGGGAAGATCGCCGCCTCACGGGCACCAAGGAAGGGTGCAACGAGGGCGATTGCGGTGCCTGCACCGTGACGGTCAGCCACCTCGAGGACGGTCGTCTGGTGCATCAGCCGCTCAACGCCTGCATCCTTTTCCTGCCCCAGCTCGCCGGCAAGGCGGTGCGCACTGTCGAGGGGATCGCGGGTCCGGACGCGCTGCACCCGGTACAGCAGTCCCTCGTCGATCACCATGGCAGCCAGTGCGGCTTCTGCACGCCCGGGTTTGTCATGTCGCTTTACACGGCGCACCGCACGGGGCGGGAGGATTACGACGACGTGCTGGCGGGCAACCTGTGCCGCTGCACGGGCTACGCGCCGATCATCCGCGCGGCGGAGGCGTCCCGTACGGAACCTGCACCGGCCTGGGAATATGATGAGACGGCGGCGCTCACGGCCCTCGCGCACGAAGGGGACATGACCCTCCCCGACGCGTTCCTGCCCGCAAGCATCGACAGCCTTGCCGAGATCTATGCTGCACACCCGGACGCGACCATCGTTGCCGGGGCCACGGATGTGGGCCTTTGGGTGACCAAGCAGTTTCGCGCGGTCACGCCCATGATTTTCCTGCATCGCGTCGCGGGGCTCGACCGTATCTCCCGGGTCGAAGGCGGGCTCAAGGTCGGCGCGGGCGTGACGCTCAGCGCGCTGCGCGGGGCCATGGTTGACCGTCATCCGGACTTTGCGGAACTGATCCGCCGCTACGGTTCCGCGCAGGTCCGCGCGGCCGCAACCATCGGGGGGAACGTGGCAAACGGCTCCCCCATCGGCGACGGCTCCCCGGCACTGATCGCGCTTGGCGCCACGATCACCCTGCGCCATGGCGAGGCGCGGCGGGAAATGCCGGTCGAGGATTTCTTCCTCGACTATGGAAAACAGGATCGCAACCCGGGCGAGTTCCTCGAAAACATCTTTGTTCCCGACCAGCCTGACCGACTGCGCTGCTACAAGATCTCCAAGCGTTTCGACCAGGACATCTCCGCCGTCTGCGGATGCCTGTCCGTTACGGAAGAGGATGGCCGGATCACGTCAGCCCGGATTGCGTTCGGCGGCATGGCGGCGACCCCGAAACGGGCCAGCACGGTGGAGGCGGCGCTGATCGGAGAGCCGTTCACTGAAGAGAGCTTCACCGCCGCCGCCACCCGGATGGCGGCGGATTTCACCCCGCTGACAGACATGCGCGCCTCCGACGCCTATCGCCTGCGCGTCGCGCAGAACATGCTGACCCGCTATGCGATTGAGATGACCGGCGCGGCGTCGACCCGCCTCGTTGGTCCGCGCACCCCGGCGGACCTTGCCACCGGGACCGCTGCATGAGCATCGCCCGGGCGGAAAAGCACGACAGCGCGCCGCTGCACGTCACCGGTGCCGCCCGCTATGTGGACGACAGCGCGACACCGACTGATGCGCTGCACCTTGCCTTCGGTCTCTCCACGATCGCACACGGCACGATCACCGCGCTCGATCTGGAGCGGGTCCGTGCGGCGGAGGGTGTTGTCGCGGTTCTGACCGCGGACGACCTGCCGGGTGCCAACGACGTGTCCCCCTCAGGCGACGGGGAACCGCTGCTCTGCCGGGGGGACGTGCACTACAAGGGGCAGCCGGTCTTTATCGTCGCAGCGCACAGCCATCTGCTTGCACGGCGGGCCGCACGTCTGGCCAAAATCTCCTACGACACGCAGCTCGCCGTCATCACGATGGATGAGGCAATCGCGGCCGGAAACCGGCTCGAGGATCCGCTGGTCTTTTCCCGCGGTGATGCGGAGGCCGCCCTCAGCGACGCGCCTCGTGTGATTGAAGGCGTGCTCGACGTTGGCGGGCAGGAGCACTTTTACCTTGAGGGTCAGGGCGCGATGGCCGTGCCCGGAGAGGCCGGGGAGATGGTGGTCCACTCCTCCTCCCAGCATCCCAGCGAGATCCAGCACAAGGTGGCGGAGGCGCTCGGCGTGCCGTTCAGCGCCATCGGCGTGCAGGTGCGCCGGATGGGCGGCGGCTTCGGCGGCAAGGAAAGCCAGGGCAATTCCCTCGCCGTTGCCTGCGCGGTGATCGCAGCGCGGACGGGGCGTGTGGTGAAGATGCGGTACGACCGGGACGACGATTTCGTCATTACCGGAAAGCGCCACGAGATCCGGGTCGCCTACCGGGCAGGCGTCGATGCGGACGGTCGCATCCTGGGCATCGACATCCGCCACTGGGTCCGGTGCGGCTGGTCGAAGGATCTGTCCCTACCGGTGGCGGACCGGGCGATGCTCCACAGCGACAATGCCTACCACCTGCCCCACGTGCGGATCACGTCCGAACGGCTGAAGACGAACACGGTGTCCAACACCGCCTTCCGCGGCTTCGGCGGCCCCCAGGGCATGGTCGGGATCGAGCGGGTGATGGACCATGTCGCCGCGGAGCTCGGTCGCGATCCGCTCAAGGTGCGGCGGGCGAACTTCTACGAGGGGCAGGGCCAACTGACGCCCTACCACATGCCCGTAGAGGATAACGTGATCCGCGAGATCGTCGATGAGCTCGAAACCGCCTGCAACTATACCCGCCGGCGTGAAGAGATCGCGGCATGGAACGCGGCGAACCCTGTGCTCAAGAAGGGGATCGCGCTGACGCCGGTGAAATTCGGCATCTCCTTCACACTCACCCATCTCAACCAGGCAGGCGCACTGGTGCATGTCTACACCGACGGGTCGATCCGGCTGAACCATGGCGGGACGGAGATGGGCCAGGGCCTGTTCACTAAAGTGGCGCAGGTGGCAGCAGAGGTGTTCGGCCAGCCGGTCTCCGCCGTTAAGATCACCGCGACGGACACGACCAAGGTGCCCAACACCTCCGCCACCGCGGCCTCATCCGGGTCCGATCTCAACGGGATGGCGACGAAGCGGGCCTGCGACACGATCCGCGACCGCCTCGCCGACTTCGCGGCCGAACGGTGGCAGGTCACGCCGGACAAGGTCGTCTTCGCCGACGGTGTGGTGCGGATCGGAGAGGCGGAGGTGGCATTCACGGAACTGGTGCAGGCCGCCTACATGGCGCGGATCTCGCTCAGCGCGACCGGGTTCTATGCAACGCCAAAGCTTGAGTGGGACCGGTTCAAAGGGCGGGGACGGCCGTTCTTCTACTTCGCCTATGGCGCGGCCTGTTCGGAGGTGGTGGTCGACACGCTGACCGGGGAGAACCGCATCCTGCGCACCGACATCATTCATGACGTGGGCCAGTCCCTGAACCCCGCGGTCGATACCGGGCAAATCGAGGGCGCGTTCGTGCAGGGCGCAGGATGGCTCACCATGGAGGAGCTGGTGTGGGACGACAGCGGCACGCTGCGCACCCACGCGCCCTCCACCTACAAGATCCCCGCCTGCTCCGACAGGCCGGGCAGCTTCAACGTTCACCTGTGGGAAAAAGGCTGGAACCGGGAGGAGACGATATATCGGTCGAAAGCGGTCGGTGAGCCCCCGTTCATGCTGGGCATCTCGGTGCTTTCGGCGCTTCAGGACGCGGTGCGCGCGGCAGGGGGCAATCCCCTCTTCGACGCGCCCGCAACGCCAGAGCGTCTGCTCAACGCCATCGAAACCGGGCGGGGGCGCGGATGGTGATGACGCCGCAAATCTGTGACACCCGGAGTGACCGGTGACGGACGGGCTGGATCTCTCCGCCCTGACGGGAGCGCTCGACCGGGCCGACCGTGTCGCCCGGATCCTGGTGCTCGACGACAAGGGCTCGGCTCCTCGCGGTGCGGGGACCTCGATGCTGGTTTGGGCCGACGGTCAGGCGGGCACGATCGGCGGCGGAGCCCTTGAATTCGAGGCGACGGCGCGGGCGCGCAGCCTCCTCGCCGAGGATGCCGCACCTTGGCAGCGGGAGCGGATGTCCATGCCGCTCGGCCCCGCCCTCGGGCAGTGCTGCGGTGGGGCGGTCAGCCTGCTCATCGAGCTGTTCGGGGTGGCGGAGCGCGACTGGTTCGACGGGCTCACGGGGGCGCAGCCCTTCACCCGCCCGGTCGCGCCCGGCATCCCCCCGATCGCGGGACCCCGGGGCGACCTCAGTGCTGCGCGCGCGCCATTCTGGGTGACCCGAACGCTGCAGGCCCAGCGCGAAGGCGCGCCCGCGCCACGGATGCGGCACCGCGAGGGATGGATCGTGGAACCCGTCGGACGGGTGGCGCGCCCCCTATGGCTCTACGGGGCTGGTCATGTGGGGCGGGCGGTGGTGCGGGTGTTCGAGGATCTGCCCTTCACCCTGACATGGGTCGATACCGCAGAGGCGCGTTTCCCCGATCCACTCCCGCACCATGCAACCGCCCGGAGCGTGGCAAACCCCGCCGATCTGGTAGCGGACGCCCCGGGCGAAGCCCTGCACATCGTGATGACCTATTCCCACGCGCTGGAGTTGGAAATCTGCCACCGGGTCCTCTCCCGCGACTTCGCTCACCTGGGACTGATCGGGTCGGAGACGAAGGCCGCACGCTTTCGCAAACGCCTGCGGGCCCTTGGCCATCCGGAGGAGCGCGTGGCAGCCCTCGTCTGCCCCATCGGCGACCGCAGTCTAGGCAAGGAGCCCGCGGCGATCGCCATCGGCCTCGCCGCGGAATGCATGCGCCACGCCACAGCCTCCGGCGGGGCGGCGGTGCAGGAGGCTGGTGGATGACACCGCTGCTGTCCCTGGACCGGATCACCAAGGCCTATCCCGGCGTGGTCGCAAACAGCGCGGTCAGCTTCTCGGTCGAGCCAGGAGAGATCCACGCCCTTCTGGGGGAGAACGGTGCGGGCAAATCCACACTGGTCAAGGCGATCTACGGCCTCGTCCAGCCCGACGCGGGACAGATGCACCTTCTGGACGACGCATACGCCCCCGCGAGCCCCGCAGCGGCGCGGGAGGCGGGTGTTGCGATGGTGTTCCAGCACTTCTCCCTCTTCGATGCGCTCAGCGTTGCGGAGAATATCGCGCTCGGCCTCGGTGACATCCTGCCCCGGCGGGCGCTTGCGGAGCGGATCCGGGAGGTTTCCCGCGGCTACGGCCTGCCGCTGGACCCTGACCGGCTCGTGGGCGACCTCGGGGTCGGAGAGCGACAGCGGGTCGAGATCGTGCGCTGCCTCCTGCAATCCCCGCGCCTTCTTATCATGGACGAGCCGACCTCGGTCCTCACCCCGCAGGAGGTCGCGATCCTGTTCGAGACCCTGCGGCTGTTGCGGCGGGAGGGGGTGTCGATCCTCTACATCTCCCACAAGCTCGAAGAGATCCGCGCCCTGTGCGACCGGGCCACGATCCTGCGCGGAGGGAGGGTGGTGGCAACCTGCACACCGGCGCAGGAGACGTCCCGGTCGATCGCCGAGATGATGATCGGTGCGCGACTGCCCACGCCAACGGCCCGGACCGCAGTACCCGGCCCGGTCCTGCTGGCGGCCGACGGGATTGATCTGCCCGCGCCCACCCAGTTTGCCACCCCCCTCCGGGACGTCTCTTTCGAGGTGCGCAGTGGCGAGATCCTGGGCATCGCAGGCGTCGCGGGCAATGGTCAGGAAGAGCTCTTCGCGGCACTGTCCGGTGAAAGGTCGACCACGCCCGGGATGATCACCCTGGCGGGTGAGCCCATCGGCCAGCGCGGCCCCAACGGACGCCGGGCCATGGGGCTGCTCGCAGCACCCGAAGAAAGGCTCGGCCACGCGGCAGCGCCTGACATGACGCTCACGGAAAATGCCATGCTGTCCGGTCGGGTGAGACAGCGGCTGGGCCTCGCCGGGTTCCTCAAATGGAGCGCGACAACCAACTTCGCCCGCGCGATCATCGAAAGCTTCGACGTGCGGACGCCGGGGCCCGAAAACGCGGCGAAGAGCCTCTCCGGCGGCAATCTGCAGAAGTTCTTCATCGGGCGGGAAGTTCTGCAGTCCCCGCGCGTTCTGATCGTGAACCAGCCCACCTGGGGCGTTGACGCGGCCGCGGCCGCGGCGATCCGGCAGGCCCTGCGGGACCTTGCCGCCGGCGGTGCCGCGGTCATCGCCATCAGCCAGGACCTCGACGAACTGATGGAGGTGTCCGACAGTCTGGCAGTGATCTCGGGCGGCAGCCTCAGCGCACCGGAGCCGGTGGCGAATGTGAGCGTCGAGGAGATCGGCTTGCGCATGGGCGGCACCCACGGCATGGAGGTGGCGCATGCTGACGCTTGAGCTCCGCACCAGCCAAAGCCGCGTGATGACCGTGGCGACTCCCATCATCGCAGTGATCTGCACCATGATCGCGGGCGGTATCCTGTTTGCAGCCCTGGGAAAGAACCCGGTGGAGGCGATCCGCGTGATCTTCATCGATCCGCTCTTCGATCCCTTTTCCCGCACCGAGCTCCTAGTCAAGGCCTGCCCGCTGATCCTGATCGGTGTTGGCCTGTCGCTGGGATTTCGCGCCGGGGTCTGGAACATCGGAGCGGAGGGCCAGTTCATCATGGGCGGGATCGCGGCGAGCGCCGTGGGGCTTGCCTTCTACGGCACCGAGGGGCAATGGCTGCTCCCCCTCATGGCGGTTGCCGGGGCGCTCGGCGGGTGGGCCTACGCGATGGTGCCCGCGGTGCTGCGGGTGAAGTTCACCGCAAACGAGATCCTTGTGTCACTGATGCTGGTCTATGTCGCCGATCAGTTCCTCCGGGCCATGGTCTCCGGCCCCCTGCGCAATCCCGCAGGCTTCAACTTTCCCGAAAGCAGGCTGTTTCACGACAGCGCGGTGCTGCCCATCCTCATCGAGGGCAGCCGGGTGCACGCAGGGGTGATCGCCGCGTTCGTGGCAGTCCTGCTCGCGTGGCTCGTGCTCGAACGGCACATCATCGGTTTCAACATTAAACTCACGGGATCTGCCCCCCGGGCCGCAGCATTTTCCGGCGTGAAGCCTGGGGCAATGGTGGTGGTCTGCCTCGGCATCTCCGGTGCCTGCGCGGGTCTCGCGGGGATGATCGAAGCCTCCGGACCGTTTGGCCAGCTTGTCCCGACGCTGCCCCAGGGCTACGGGTTCACAGCGATCATTGTCGCGTTTCTGGGGCGGTTGCACCCCGTGGGCATCCTCGTCGCGGCACTCGTGATCGCGCTGACGTACATCGGGGGCGAAACGGCTCAGTTCGCCCTCCGCCTGCCCGCGGCGGCGATCAGCGTGTTTCAGGGGATGCTGCTGTTCTTCCTCCTCGGCTTCGACATCCTCGTGCGCTACCGCGTCCGGCGGTTGAGAGTGGCGTGATGGATTTCTCTGCGCTCGACCCACTGGCCCTCATCGTGTCGCTGATCGTGGCGGCCACACCGCTTGTCCTCGCCGCCATCGGGGAACTGGTGGTGGAGAAGGCCGGTGTCCTGAACCTGGGCGTTGAGGGGATGATGATCATCGGTGCGGTCACCGGGTTCATCGCGGGCGTGGGCACCGCCTCCCCCGTGCTCGGGTTTCTGTTCGCCGCACTATGCGGGGCGGGCGTCGCGCTGATCTTCGGTGTGCTGACGCAAGTGCTGCGCAGCAATCAGGTTGCAACGGGCCTTGCGCTCACGCTATTCGGCCTCGGCCTCGCGGCACTGCTCGGTCAGGGCTATGCGGGCATCAAACCTCCGTCGACGGAACGGCTGGACCTGCCGGGCCTGTCCGACCTGCCGGTCATCGGGCCCCTGCTGTTCTCTTTCGACTGGATGGTCTACGCGGCACTCCTCCTCGTGGCGGTGGTCTGGGTGTTTCTGAACAGGACCCGGGCCGGTCTGGTGCTGCGCGCGGTCGGAGAGAACCATGACGCAGCCCATGCGCTCGGCTACAAGGTCGTGCGCATCCGCCTGATCGCGATCGCGTTCGGCGGTGCCTGCGCGGGGCTGGGTGGCGCCTACCTGAGCCTGGTGCGGGTTCCACAATGGTCCGAGGGGATGCCCGCGGGCATCGGCTGGATCGCCCTTGCGATCGGCGTCTTCGCCGCGTGGAAGCCCGCCCGCGTGATCCTCGGCGCTTGGCTCTTCGGCGGGGTGACGATCCTGCAGCTCAACCTGCAGGCCCTCGGCGTGCCGATCCCCACCGCCTACCTGTCCATGACGCCCTACCTCGTCACCATCCTCGTGCTGGTGATCATGTCCGCCGACCGCACCCGCGCCGCGCTGAACGCACCTGCGAGCCTCGGCCGCGGCTTCCAACCAACAAACTGACTCCATCAGGAAATGACCAGTTATGAAGTTCCTCAAACCCCTTGCCGCCGCCGCGGCGCTCGGCCTCATCGCGCCGACCGCCGTCGCCGACGGACACGACCCGCTGAAGGTCGGCTTCATCTATGTGGGCCCGGTGGGCGACTATGGCTGGTCCTACCAGCATGATCAGGGCCGCCTCGCGGTCGAGGAAGCGTTCGGCGACAAGGTCGAGACGACTTTCGTCGAGAGCGTGCCAGAGGGCGATAGCGAGCGGGTGATCCGTCAGATGGCCCAGTCCGGGCACGACCTGATCTTCACCACCTCCTTCGGCTACATGACGCCGACCGTGCGCGTCGCCCAGCAGTTCCCGGACGTGAAGTTCGAGCACGCCACCGGATACCAGCGGTCCGACAACGTTTCCACCTATTCCGGCAAGTTCTACGAGGGGCGCTGGGTGCAGGGCCTGATCGCAGGCAACATGACGGAGAGCGACACCATCGGCTACATCGCCTCCTACCCGATTCCGGAGGTGATCCGGGGCATCAACGCGAGCTACCTGGCGGCGAAGTCCGTCAACCCGGACATCCAGTTCAAGATCGTGTGGGTCTACACCTGGTTCGATCCGGGCAAGGAGGCGGATGCCGCCAACACGCTGATCGAGCAGGGCGCGGACATCATCCTTCAGCATACGGACAGCCCGGCGGCGATGACCATTGCCGAGGAGCAGGGCATCTACGCGATCGGTCAGGCGTCGGACATGAAAGAGTTTGGTCCCAACGCACGGCTGTCTTCGATCATCGACAACTGGAACCCCTACTATGTCGCGCGGGTGCAGGCGGTGATGGACGGCACGTGGGAGAGCGAGGACACCTGGGGCGGCATCGATTCCGGTATGACGGAGATCGGGGGCTTCTCCGACAAGATCCCGTTCGAGGTGCGCAAGCTCGCGATGGATGCGACGGTTGCGATCGCGTCGGGCCGGTTCGAGCCGTTCACCGGGCCGATCAACAAGCAGGATGGATCTGCCTGGCTTGCCGACGGTGAGGTTGCGGACATCGGAACCCTGCTCTGCATGGACTTCTACGTGGAAGGGATCGAGGGCGACATCCCTCAGTAGATCCAGACATAGTCCGACTGAAGATCGAAGCCCCGGCCGATGGCCGGGGCTTTGTTGACTGCGCCGTTGGTCAGGTCGATCTGTCGTATCCTGCCCGTGGCGTAGGGGAGCCGCCGCACGTTGGAGGGCAGCGGCGGCTCCGTGAAGGAAACCGGTCGTGCGCCAAGATCAGGCGTGAACCGGTCACCGGTTGTTCCGGACGCGCCCGCCGTGCAGAACGGACGCGCCACCCCCTTGTTCCGGGTTGTGGAAGGTGTCGGGCGCCGGGCGACATAGAGCGCACCGAGGCTCGACAGAAGCAGCATGAGGGAGGCGGGGAGAGGCACCGGCGCAGGCTGGCTGTACTCCACCAGAATGCCCGCCTCGGACGACGAGTACCAGTCGTTCCACTGGCCGATGCCGTTCCACCAGCCGACCATGTAGTCCTCGCCCTTGCCGTAGTCGTTCGGCGCACCCGGGGCCCAGACCGAGTAGTCGATGAGGGTGCCCGACTCCGGGCCGGCGGCCCAGCGCCAGGTGCCTTCTTCGGTTACGTCCGTACCACCGAGCCAGAACCGCTCCGTCCCCAGTTCGAGGCTGCTGTAGAGGTTCTTGAGAAACTTCCACTCTTGCTTCGAGGTGACGGTCACAAGGTGGCCGGGTGCGCCGTTATGGGTGCGGGACTCCGCCTCGGCGAAGCCCGCGCGGGGGGTATAGGTACCACTCACGAATTCATAGGAATGGCCATTGCCGCCATCCGC
>ERZ1740059.1916-NODE-1916-length-10367-cov-10.314100_pt1 | contig 10367 bp, 7 predicted proteins | sample MGYA00581744_ERZ1740059 | MGnify/ENA primary metagenome ERZ1740059 (study PRJEB43018, sample SAMN04849738) | marine metagenome | isolation source: floating plastic debris | place: Pacific Ocean | collected 2008-08-28 | study: EMG produced TPA metagenomics... | reverse complement strand
GGCGCCTCGACTAGCAGCATTGCTATTGCGCACCTAGGCCTCATCAACACCTCAATCATTTTAAAATTTTTAGTTATCTTCTTATGATGAAATACAAACAAAACAAAACAAATGTACATGAACGTATTTGACTTATCAGGAAATGGTGCATAAGATGAGACAGGCTGCAATATCAATTAATAAGTTTACCCACAGTGTCAAGCTACCTTGAGGGAGGTGCATGACAATGTTTACATATTTGTAGCTCAAAATTTGTTGCGGTCACTTCGATAGAAGCAATGAGGAGGGGAGCTAAAAAAAAGGCTTCTGACTTATCATCTCTCGGTGCCTGAGAGAGGGGGTATATCGCTTTATTTTTTAAAAATTTTGATAGCAGCAGGGAAATTCATTGGTTTAGGTGGTTTCAAAAGCTGACACAGATCTAACCTTTAAGCTTTGCTGGCCTAATAAACACATTGAGTATTCTATACACAACAAGACTAAACTTGGTCGTGTTTCTTCTCACAAAACTTTTGCAGTGGAACATCACTTACCAGATATCTTTCAGATGAGACACTGACCAGAATAAAATCATCTCCTACTCTCACTTTCTCTCCCTCAGATCTCTGTTTACTAGCCGGATGTATTGTCCACCAACATGACTCCCCTTCAGCTTGAGCTGTCAGTCCCACATCAAATGCAAGCTTATCATTTGAGGATGAGGTTGTTAAACAGGACAGATACTGTATCAAAGCATAAACATAATAAACATGTTAACAGTGCCTATATCAGAACAGACCAGACCTACAATGTAATAGTAACTGAGACAGGAAGAGGAATTGGAATGTGTACATCTGCAGTGCACTAGCTCAAACTTTAGCTGACATAGTTAATTTCTGGTAGTCTATAAATTGTTTCTATTGAATGTTGAACCACAAAAATAATTGATTATTGTAAAGGGTTAGTGCAGCGCTATATGAAAAGGTTTGAGCTAATACTGTGAACCTTGCCCAAAATTGTGTTGTAATGAAAGAAAGACCAGAATTATAAAAAAAAACATATTCCTTTATCTTTTGCCTAAAAACAAAAGTGTTTTACACCCTATAATTGAGGATGATCTTACCATATCACTGTGGCAGTGGCGCAACAACACCGCATGACCATAGAGTAATGTTCGACTGCCAGCCTGTGAGGTCTGAAAACAGAGGTACATGCTTTACGTTGCAGGAATGATAAGTCCTTCAATTCACAGTATCATCAGGTACATGATCTTAAACAACGATTTCCATTAACAAAAATTATCCTCATAAAAAAAGCAAGCTGTTTTTGGCACAAATTGTCTGACATGTAGTAAAACAAGGTGGGATGATAAAGTATTGATAGTCTCTTCATCCTGAAAAAAAGACAAAAGAGCTGTTAATTCTCACTCTATGCTGTAGCCTACTCTGATACCACGGGCTTCTAAACTCAACATCTGAAAATTTGATCTTGGCGTAATACAAGTCGGTGCTAATAGAAAAACAGCAGCTGGCAATTGGTGCAGTAACTCACAGCATCAGCTTGTGGCGAGTTAATCATCTCCTGTAGAGCCCGCACTGACAGAGCCTGCTCCAGCATAAAAGCACATATAGACAGGTCAGGTGGTTCAGGATTCTATAAACAGGCGACACACCACAGTCATGATTGTAATCAAACTTTAATTAAATAATATGGAAAGATTTGCCAAAATGACGACTTCACTAGGACTCATGACTGGGTTCACTCATTCGCTCAATTTGATTGAAAACGAAACAAAGGTTAATAGACACCACCAACATTGTTAAAGTAGTTCCTGCAGAATATTGAGATATTATTGGTACTACCCATGTGGCTATTTTGCAAGAATGAGCTTGTACACAAAATCAGTTGAACCAACTCGGAGGAAATTGCAAATCATGATACTGGTGCTGTGCATCATGTATATTTAGTATGACATGAAAGTTAGTTGATGCTTAGAAATATAGCTGCCAATGTTGTGAACAAAAAACCATGATTTGTGCAGACGAATACCAGTTCGGTCTAGAATTAGTACTGGTATTTAAAATCCTTGGCAGCAATTAGATCACCATGGTATTCACTAGTCTGGTTCTTCGAACCCAAAACTAGGCAGATGGTGGGTATCCGGTCTGAATGTATGAAATGCCACTGATTTATGTGTTTGGGGGTTGGGGTTTTGGGGTTGGGGTGTGCATTTTTTGTATTGGGATTTTGGGCAATAGCATTTTGTCCCGAGATCCAGATGGTGTTGTTTTGGTTTTGTTGTGTTTTGCCAAAACAAACCAGTATACCATTGGGTACAGTACACCATACAAGGTATTCACGATGTTTATCTAAACTGCACAGAGTAGCATTGTGAAATGAATGGTAATTCAATTAGTGTTGTGTAAAATGAGGTACTGGGAGCCTATATTGTTCATATACTGCAGATTACAAATTAATCCAAGTTTCATGTTAACAATTTAGTACTATAGCATCTCATTAGTAGGAAGATACTGCAAATTTCAACTCTAGGTTACTATTGCATTCATCGTATGAATCAGGCGCCTCATAATTCAATGAGTATACATGTAGTATATGCATGTAGCCCAAAATACCGGTACAGTACTTCTACATGCATATGCCAGTTGTTACACTGAATGTGCAATCAGGGGCTGAGTGATTCACTGTCTTAATAGAAATAAACTTTGGTTGGCTTCACAAGACGATTTGGCAAGCAGACTAGTTCAGGGGCTTGTCGTAACTTTTTGCCCACTGCAGAACAAATTCAAAATATTTGTTCTGGGGTTGGAAAAATATTCTGGGTTGACGTTTTCATGGCTAAAATGGCCTATTCTATGATCAAAATTTTATTATTCCAACTTCATCAATATGAAAATACAACCTAGGCTCTACTAGTTAAAATTTCATGTCCTGGCGTTGAGATGGTACATTCTAGGATAGAAGGTTCTTTAGAGCTAACACCAGAACAGTCCTGGGGTTTGGTCTTTAACCCCAGAATTTTATGGCGTTCTGAGGTTTACAGCACAACTCTGGACTAGATCTGCCTCATCTCCCTCATCCTCATCACCCTATGAGAGGCGAAAAACTGATGTACTTTTATGCCTCAGTCAAAAATAAGCAGAGAAATTGACAGACTAATAAATCAGTCAGTATATCACTGAAACATCCCTAAACCAATGTGACCCACTCCTCATTGAATACTGTACCAGTAATATTTGCCAAAAGTTTTTGCCGTTTTCCCAGAACTGAAATACATGCACTGTATTCTAAAACTGGGTTTAGCCCTGTTCTAACCAAATGTGATATTGCTGTTAGGGGTGTAACGAACACCCGGTCCTGATATCAGCTTACGTACCCAATACCCGACCCGACACAGATTTTCTCTGTTCGTTCCACCTCCAATTGCTGGTGTATAGGTATATACTTGTTTCATGGCAGACAGTCAAAACATTATCATGGAATTTAACTGAAATTTGCAAAATTACGTGGGCTGTGAGGGATTAAAAAAAAGTTTGTGAAAGAATCTCCATTCATGACACAAAGTTCTAGAAATAGAAAATGAGTGTACTACTTTTGCAACTTATCAGAATACAGTTATGACATCACATCAGGGTTGCCTCCTCCTGATGAAGAAACTCATAACACCATAAAATTTCATATTAAGACAATTTTCAGAATTGATTTACACCCAGATTATTTCATATCTAGGCCAAAACACCATAGTAAACAGCTGCTGTGTGGTAGTCTTTAAAGGTACAGGTGCACTACCACAGAGAAAAAAAAACCCTGGGAAATCAAACCTTGCGAATTCATAGGACATGTCAATTTTTGAAAATTACCATAAATGAAGAAAATAGATTTTTTGATGTAATAGAGAATTACCTCCTCCTTATTTCATTTTTGCTAGTTTGTAGCCAGAGATCTGATCAGAGCAGTTACTCAGGCACACACTCATCTGATTTATCACTACTTGTAAAATGTAAAGTAAACAAGTATGCGGTTAGCTGCTGAGGTCTATACAAAGATAATATCTCAAACACCCGCAATAAAACCACAAAGAATGATGTTCATAGGACTTTGGATCATTTTGCACCCATAGACAATTTGATGTTTTCACAATAAGGTAATCGTATTCATCCAGCTAATGGAAACAATTATTCTGAAACTTGACTCACTCCCCTGAGGAGAATCAATAGAATTTCAACTCAACAGAGCATCCAGAAATCTTTGATGGTAACAAACATTATTGTGATTCTTACGTTGACATGAAACCTTGAGTTCAAGACTAGCTTCCCATAGCAAAACAAAAGATTAATGTGAATTGGAGCTGGCTGATAGAGAGAAACTCCATATGAATGATAATTGAATGTAAATGTACTTCAAAAGAAGGTCTTGTCAGGTACCCTGTATGCGAAATGTAGCAATTCATATTTAACGTATTGGAAACCTATCCGTATTGCGCATTTAGTACGCATACTCATAATTCACAACATCCAAAAATATTGGCGACCGAAAAGTTGTGAGGTTTTGCTTGATCGAAAAATTGGGTCACTTTTATTTGCTCAACTTGCAATTTTTGTGATTATAAAATAATGGAAAAATAAAGGATGTTGCTACTTTTTTAATAAGAAGCGACCAAAGGAAGCGTAAATGGCGAATTTTCTACTTATAGATACTTTTTTGACCACATCGCTAATCCTAATATTTATGTGTATACAAATTTCCAACATGCATGTCAAAATCATGGTTGAAAAACAAATATGAGGCAGTTATAAACTCTGTGCTGAGAAAATTTATTAGCTGATACAGAGCAGTGTCATGAATATCCCTTGCATACGATGCATTATCCACTGCATTTTTGCAAGAGATTTGCAGCAATTTGGTCCTCAGTCTGAATTTATACGCATTTTCTAATGACTTATCAGCCTGAGATCTACAGAATGATACCAAACTAGCCAGAGTGCATCTGTACCTTTAATTTTTTGGTACAGGAATTGAGGCGGTTTGTAACATACACAATGCACCCTACCAAATATTAATCATTCTGTTTAATCATCAATCCCAATTTCGTCAATCAAGCCATAAATGGAGAAAATGAAAAGTTTTTCATGCTAATACAAAATGAAGTTTATAGCCTTTTATTTTGATGTATTTCATCCTTCATAACCATAATAACAGCAACTAACAAAACTTTAAAGGTACTTGAAGAGGGTGAATCATAAGAGTTGTGTGCCCATTGCATCTCTTTTGAATACCAAGAGGTGCAAGCAATACCAGTGAAACCCTGTAGGGAAAACGTTGCTATGTCTATGATATTTTTGGTACGTGGGTCATTTATGACATCATAGAGCAGGTAAATTCTGTAGTTCTCCATTCATTGTTTCTCTTTAAAAAGTTATGGATAGGAACAAAGGTAGCAGGTAGCTTGTCACAAGCTCATTGTGTGTTTCACATAGATCACAGGCCTGTTCCTAATTTCGAAAGCGGAAAGACCAGGTGCTGATTGTACCGAGTTTCCTAGTCTAGGTGGCAGTGCTAAATGGGTTTTGTCGATATTGCCTTGTGAAATTACATGGAAAAATGAATGGTGGATTGGTTCTCATTAGCTATCTAATCACGTATGAAAGTAAACATGGAGCTTAATTTTGCGATATTTTCCGAACAGACAAATTCATGGATTTATATAGGCCCAAATTTTAATAGTTTGAATTTTTGAAAATTCTTTCCTATACTGTACCATCAGCAAACTGATTGAAGCACCAATGAACAACTTATTCCTGCTCGCTATATGGTAGCCTATGTTTACATAATCTCGCATAGGCTATGTAACAAATTTACCAGGATTCTCATTTACCTCTGCTTGTAGTGGTTCTGTGAAGCACTTTCTGTTTCCAAATCCCTCAGCTGCGAGAGCCACACGTGTTGATGATCCATCTTGTGTATTGAGATTACAGCTGAGGCAAATGAAATCATTCTAAAACACAAAATATTGTAATAAAAAAAGAATGCAAAGCAACAGGATGTATAAAGCAGATATACGTACTCAATGAGAGATTTTTTTTCCATTTGGCCTGTGATACAAACAACACTGAGCTATGAAACATTGTGAATTTTTGCTTTCAGTTCAGTGGCACTTGGTAGTTTTCCTTATTAGCCCAGGAGTGCTATTCTGACATAGATATTACTAAGGAATTTTGTTAACCTGATGCGAACATGCTGCTAATAAAATGCTCTTGCTACATAATTCCCACCATGCTACCAGAAGAATACCTCAGTGCAACAATATTCTCTGGGCTGAGCTCAATTTCCAATATGTGCGGTACCAATATGGTTGCAGATTTCGCCACCAATTAAAAATTCTTGGTGACAAATCATGTGGGCTACAGGTAATGCGTATTACAAGCAAATATGATGGGAAAGAAAAAAACTGCAACTCACTCTCAATATCAAACTGTCAGTGCTATGTTATTTATTAGCCTAAGCCATAGGCCAACCTTGATAACAAAATCAATTGTTTTGGAAGATTTGTAATCTTTTCCATGAAAAATGCAGCTCCTAGCACAGTCTTCTGCCCACTGCGCTAACCACTTGCGCTACCCACGGTGATGGGTGTACTTGGGAAAAATTGGCTGGGTTTTATTGCTATGTATTTGAATTACTGGCCAACCAAATACATGCAGCTTGCTAAAAGGTTGTGGGTTCAAGTCAAGGTGCAGCCAATTTTTTTTATTTGAATGTTTGATTTGGGAATAGTTTATGGTGCCAAGGTTGGCCTAAAGCTTAGGCTAGTTATTTATATATATATATATGTACATAAACTGCTAACAGTAGCTGAGAGAATAGGAGGGTGAAAACTAGTACATGTATGCAGGGGCGTATGTCGCCGAAAATATAAACCCACTAGGCCTACTATTCGCCGCATTGTGCTTATCTGGGACAAAACTCAGGCCAAACATATTGAAGGAGCGGTCTGATCAAAATAAAGGTCATTTTTTAACTCAGCAACCGCTTTATAGACTCCTCCCAGCCTATGAATTTGTTTTTAATTTTTTCATTTTTTGTAGTTATCTGCCTAAATGGGGGGGGGGAATCGCGACAAGTCGTCAGTTGTTGGTTGTAATATACGCCCATGCAAGTATGTTACCATATCTTGCTCCAAACCAATTAAAAACAGTATAAAAAAGTGAATAATGTGTACACAATTGTGACCTCATTACCGTTCATTTGCCGTTATCATAGGCATATGCATTTGGTCATGGTGAATGAAATAAGCAAAGCTAACCTAGACACTTATAGTCAGTCCACTAATGTTTAAGTTTGTGTTCAAACTTTGACTCAGCAATGTAAACCAATTGGCCCAGGCGGTGGTGTATTTAATTTGTATAGTATCAGGTTCGGATATCACTTCTTATTTCAATAACCGCCTGGGAACCATGGCTAAGCCCCAATTACATACAGTAGAACTTTGTTACAGATTATAATATATTGTGCAAAATTTTTAGGCACCCAAAAATTTATATTGTCAAGTGTCAACATATATATTTCTCAAGATGACTAGATCTAGCATGCCATTTTTCAAGGTCAAATCTGACCTAGACACATGAAAACAAAAATGTTTCGTAAATTTTGTGGACTGTGAAGTCTCTCGTCACCATACACGCTAACTGTATGTTGATCCCATTTATGCCCTGTATCAAGGAAAAAAAGTTAGCTATTTATTAGTTTGGTTAGCAGTTTCAAATGATAGATCAAGCGTTTTCTAATTAATTTCCAATCCTGCAACACGCAAAGGCCGAGTCAACTTACTTGCCTGACGGCTGCGTGGGGAAATTGTAAGAGGTTGAGATGACTACCAATTTGGTCTCAATCTGTAGGCAGGACAGTGCATACATGTGGTATAGATAGAAACCCAGCAGCCAGTCATATGATAAGAACCCAAGATTGTCACAGGCACTCTAACTAACTGAGCTATCTCCCATTTAACGCAAAGAAGAATGTAGAATGCAGAGAGATGTCAAATAATTACAGTGATAGAAAAAATATCAACAACAGGCTTTTCGAAAAACAAAAGAGTCAGGAACAGCAAAAAGTTTGTCATCCAGTCTCCGGATGGCCAATATAAAAGTCGTAATATGGAGAATAGCTGAACTATGGCAAATATTGCAAATCAAACAGATTGCACTCGGATTACTATCTCTTTCTCAAAATGTGTCTTCCCTTGATTGTGTGTTCATTTGTTATCTCTCTCCAAGACAATTTTGGATGATCCATAGCCATAAGGGGCCACAAGGCCAAATAATCAAACTGAAAAGCATGGAACATTATAATAGCCTAAATATCTAGATACAAGGTTATTGTGACAATCGTTATGCAAGTTATTGTAATCATCCCTAGAAGCCATTTGGAGGCATTGACCTAGATATGTCATAAGGAACCACAGGCCATGACAGCCAAATCTCAGATGGCAAATACAGTTATTGAAATATGGTTTTTATGCAAAATAGGTATGCAACAAGAGACATAAAATACAGACAAATATCTCCTCAGTTTATTATGTAAGTTACAAACCTGCTCTAAACAATCTGAGTATGGAATGTCCCCCATATTGCACCTCCTACACAGCCCCGAAATTGATTGCAATATTTAATCTTCTCTTGTCTTTTATCCATACACTACATACGCACACACATCCTAAACACCAATAACGCCAGTCGAAAAATGTTAACCTCATAACTTAGTTCATGATTTCAGCCTAGTTGATAGGTCAGCAAGCACAGCTTAGCAGGCATGAAGTACTAACGAAATAAAGATGCTAGAATCCTGCTAGCGCATCTGTGTAATGCAATTGTGTAGCTTCTCTGATCTCTTCTTGCATTATTAGATGTTCAATGCTATATCACACACTATTAAAAATCAGCTACAGTGGTTCAAAGCTGAATCACATAATTATAACAAAGACTTCAGTGAACTTCAGCATCTGATGTGTGCATTCAGGATTAAGAGCAAATATTAACGTTTTGGCTGTTTTATGTTTATATAGTTGAATTTTGGTGATAGCTTAAAAAAATTAATATAGTAATAGGTAGGCCTGAAGTGGTTTGTTGATTTTAAATTAGTCGGATGCAATTTCTTATGACTTTTCAAAATTAACTTTTTTCAGGCCTATTCTTCGCTCCGCACAAATTCTCCCATAGTATTGCCGAACACCAGATGAAACTCCAATTTCTTCAGGCAAATATTTATCAGTTTCAGAGAAAAACACACACAGCCTTTGGGCAATATAGAGTTAGACATCGTTTTTCATGTTGATCAATGATGTTTGCGGCAGCTGATAATTGCGATTAATGTCCACAAAACTCCTGTAGAGTAATTTTAATCAGAGATTGACCCTAATGGATCTGACTGTCAGATTTTGGAAAAGCCGAATTATAATCAAGTAACGCAACAGCAGCCGTACTGAAACAATGAGTAGAGCCCCACATTCCTTTCCATAACCAATCATACGATGTAGGTAAAGCAACTCAGTTGTTTATCAAAGCAAATGAAAATTGATAGGGGGTATGTTTAAAGCTACTAGTTGACTCTTCATAACATAATACATTGTACAAATACACGGAAAAAACCACAGACGCTTTTAATTGAACTACTGACAGCAAATTGGTCAGAAATAAATAAGCCTTAACCAAACATAAAGCTTCTCATACTTCACAGCTACATGTACATATTCCATTGCTTTGAAAAATATTAATGCAGGCTAAACCTGTATCAGGTAAGATGACAAGCCCAAAACATGGCAAAAGGTTGGTGCAATTAATACTGCTTTTTTTCGTGGCTCTTTCTGTCCAGAGCAGCCAACGGCAACAAGATTTACCACTCCTACCGCGATAAAAACAACCTCATGGTAATGTGGAGGATCTGCAGGTATAAAATTGTGATTTGAGTTAAGACTTGCTGACAACATCTATGATCACAAAATAGAAATGGGCACAAACTGTTATAAACTTCGTGGGACAACTGAATGAATAAAGATAAATATGGCTCACACCCAGATCCTGCCGGCACAACTCTAGAATTTGACTATCAGGGTGGTCCTTGTTAAGTCTAGGTTTTTCTTTGTGATTTATAGTGGTACTTTTTTAGCATAGTAACTGCACAGGAAAAATAAAACCTACATAATGAGGCATATAATAGCTATATGCCTATGTGTCAAACTCTCAGGACCAAACTCTCCATATACCCCACAGGAACTGAAATTGCAGGGGGGGGGGGGGGGGGAACCAGAAATTTTAAAAGATAATATATATACCCAGGATTGATAAAAAATTTGGATAAGAAAAAAATAAAATTTA
>ERZ1740059.1914-NODE-1914-length-10377-cov-10.916198_pt1 | contig 10377 bp, 5 predicted proteins | sample MGYA00581744_ERZ1740059 | MGnify/ENA primary metagenome ERZ1740059 (study PRJEB43018, sample SAMN04849738) | marine metagenome | isolation source: floating plastic debris | place: Pacific Ocean | collected 2008-08-28 | study: EMG produced TPA metagenomics... | reverse complement strand
GTCTATGATAATATCCATAGGGTATCCAAAGGATGGTAGGATTGGCTGACTAGGATGTGTCAGAGAAATAGAAAGGAAAAAGGGAAAAGAAAGTGAGAAAGAACCAGATCCAGATTATTCTTTATTCTCATTCAGGAATTCTCTGATTGCTTAGGTCCTGAAATTTAAACTGTTATAGAATAGATAGCCAGTGAGATCATCATTCCATTGAATATGGTTGTTCAACAATTGTCTCAGTCATCTCAGTTTCAACAGATCATACAGGCAGCTGGAACCAAAGCAGTCTTTGTGGATTTCTTTGCCACTTGGTGTGGTCCTTGTAGGGCTATTGCTCCTAAATATGAGGAGCTCAGCAACAGATATAACCATGCAATATTCCTGAAGGTTGATGTTGATAATCTAGAAGATATTGCACAGGAACAGGGAGTGTCTGCAATGCCAACATTTATGTGCTTCAAAGAGAAGCAGAAGAAGGAAGAGATCAGAGGTAGGAAAACATTTTTATAACATTAAATTACTAACAAACATAAACACAAGACTGGGTGGTTGGGGATATTGGCACCCACACCCCACAGTCAGTGACAAACAGGCATATTATTACTCCTAGTCCATGATATTATGTCATGTCATATTATTATGTGTCTGTGTATTGTTTGTAGTGATGTTAGATTTTAGATTGTTGTATGTATTGCTTTTGAAATGATTAAATAATTCAATTTTATCAAGGATTGTTTGTTTACATAATTCTACTCGACCATTTAAATCCAAATGCAGTATTATATGACATCTAGAGGCTATTATACTTGGGAAGTTTAAAATAGACGCATACATTTATGTAGCCTACCTTCATCTTTCATCAGATCTATGGCGTTTATATTTTGTATAAAAGTTTCTGCTTTGAAGCAACTTCGGCTATCCCCAATCTGCGCTGGTCATGGAATAAATCTAGCTGACACATGAAGTTGACTTCTAACACTCTGCCAAAATGGATTTCTCAAATCAGAAGTTGCTGGCAATTAATTCTTATTCTCATTCACAGGTGCTAATCCTGAAAAGTTAGAGGATTTAGTCCGTAAATGGGCCGGTACAGCAGAGGATCAGGATGATGAAGGCTCTGGTGAAGGTCTGCCTAAAGGTCAGATGGATTTATCCTCATTTGTCGATGATAGTGGCACAGAGTGTCTAAATGAATCTGATGACCATAAGCTAGCTCACGCGTTAAACCCCAAAGGAGGCTACCTGGAGTCGGATTGTGATGAGCAGCTTATCATCACTATCGCTTTCAACCAGCAGATGAAGCTTCACTCTCTACGACTATATGCTGAGGGTCCAAAGGCACCAAAATGTATCCGTCTGTTTGCAAACCTCCCCACTTCAATCGACTTCGACTCTGCAGAAGGTATGGCTGCTATACAGGAGGTTGAGCTAACCGAAGATGATATGAAACCTGGAAACTTGATCAATCTTAAATATGTTAAGTTTCAAAATGTCCTGTCGGTTACTATGTTTGTGAAAAACAACCAGGGTGATGAAGAAACCACACAGATAGATAGATTGGGATTTATTGGATGTCCTGTAAGTACTACTAATATGAATGACTTCAAACGTGTAGCAGGAAAGAAAGGCGAGAGCCATTAATAATGACAGCATATCATGATGCCAATGCAAAGCCACTGTGGTAGACAGTAATATGTGTGTTAAAGTACAGGTCAATTTTTCCCACTCCAATATTATGATGACAATTGTGAGAATGACAATGACAATTATGTTTAAATAAAATGCTCAGAGACATAATTCAGAACATCTTTTCCCAAACAAGAAACCAGGATGTCATTATTTTAAAAGTACACTTATTTATAAGGCCCCTATGCGATTTTATGGTAGCCCTGAACCCCTGAACAAATATATGACTTCCAAAGGATAAAATTCAGCAGGAGCTGACTGTATTTGAGAAGTGCAAAACACGGGTTTACTTTTATTGCAAAAAAGATTAACCAGTTTGAGAATAATAGAGAAACTTAGATTCGATATGGTCGGCGTAACCATCTTCCAACCTATAAAATAAAGAAAAGAAAGCCGAAAGTAATATAACATGTAAATCCTAGAAATAATTTGGTTAATCTCATTAGCATGGTTTGGTAATGTGGCAGTCTAGTTAGTCTATCCACTGACTATTATAGTAACGAATGCCATATCAAAAAAAATTGTGTCCGTAAGTAGCATTATTATGCCTGCTGTATAATATGACTAGCCTAGCTATGATACAAATATTTTATAGAATTTTTTGCTGCCATCAGCTATTAGACATTGCTGATCTAGCAAATAACTTGGTCATCGAGTTATAGCAGTACGATGAGTTGAATAAGTTCACAAAAATCTCAATGGATCGGGAGGTTTATTCTGGTCACATAACTCTTGCCCACATTCACTGGGATCCCCTCCAATTTCATCAATTGTTTTTGGACACAAACGAACAACATCAAATTTCAAGGCTAGGTCATTCCCTAGCTACAATTATGAATATGAACAGAGCAAATGTGGCTGAACAATCTTACAGGGCCAACAGAAAACTGACCATAAGTTGCTTGAAGATACCAATAACAAGAGGTTGTCTTCTCCTGTTGGCGAGGAGTTGTTTTATCTGCCTTGATTTTGTGAAGCCATGAGTGTAGCGATTGTCATCTCATTGAATTTGTGAGGTCGCTTTAAGCAAAGGTGAAGGACAAAATGACAAAAACTGAGTGAGAGAGACTTTTCATACACAACACAAGGTGGAGTTAGTAGTTTGGTGTCTTGACATAGCCTCTTCAGAGCTGAGATATCTCATTTGTGGATTGATTATTGTTATATCAACTGTTGGAGTTACACAGGAGAGGAGCTGATAAATTATTGGTGGATTGAAATAAGAAGTTCTCAATAAAATAGGTAATGCCTCTTACTTTAGTTTAGTCTCTTAAGTCTTACTTACCAAGTCCAAGGAGTCTATTTATTACTCCTTGCTCTTACTTACTTGCTTACTAAGTTAGTAATACTACCTACTCTCACCTTACTTTACTAACTATAACTAACATTTTATTTACTTCTTCTACTACTCGTCTCTTGGCACTGTTAACTAGTTGGGAGACTCCTTGGTAGACTACTGCTGGGAAAGAAGTCTTCTATTCTTTTATTAAATTAAATTGCTAGCAACTAGTTCTAGTACCAACTGCTTTCACCCACTACTAAACATTTTTGTTACACTTAACTTTGTTGTGCATGAAGAAGCTTACTTACTCACATAGTTTTTAGTTAGTATAGTCAATGAACTTAATTAGTTTAGTCAGGGCAAGGAGTTACATTCTAACTCTTTGGTAAAGGGGGCTATGATGTAGAAATAATCTAGCTAGAGGTTTCTAATTCTATTCATTTTGTTTTTCTCTACTATAAATAAATATATCAGACAGATCATTCTAACTCCTTGGACAGATTGAGTTGATATAATAGTATAGGCCCACAGCAAGGAGCTCCTTGCCCACAGGCAATGAAATACTACATGTATATAATATTTCATTACCGCAGGCAATAGGGATATGCCGATGATCAACTGTGTAGAGGTCCAGTATCGAACATCCTCCACAACAATTGCAGTGGTGCTAGATAGGTTGGGGTTGGATACAGAATTTACTGCCTACTCATGTCTAAAATCTCATGCATAGGCCCTACTCATCATTACTTAGAGCCACTTGCGTGAGGATTATAATCAATTATATGGTTCCAAGAAAGGAGGCCAGATAGAAGGCCACAGAGAGAGATTCAAGCTGTTGTTCTACTTTCAGGCTGTCTTATGGAGCGGTGCTTGGTTTATTAACATTTCTTTTTAATCCAATTATAAGAAGTTGATCCTCTCAATACTCCAAAATATTCGGAGTGGTGAGAAAAGCCAGGGACTAATAGAATTCTATTAACTCCTTGAAAAAAACTTTAGAAAATAATACGAAGAAATACACAGGTTCACAGGTGTAGGTCTATAATTTATTAGGTAGGTAAAAAAGGGTCGTCAGACACCCCTAGTAGGGTAAACGACAGGTCAGGTCAGTCTATAGAATCAGGGATAAACCAATAAAATGCCACTCCCTGGGGTATTTCATTGGTTTATCCCTGATTCTCTAGCGTTGGATAATAGTCAAGCCTACTAAATAACCTAATTAATGATGGTCGTACTCTTTCCCAGATCTTTGCCTAGAATTTGAACTTGTGGCATGGCTGAACTTGAAGGCCTATGCCCTATACATTCAACTGTCCCATAGGACTGTTAAAGTCAACCTGATCGAGGCAATAGTACGGTTGGTACGGCTTTTTCGTTACAAAACTTTGAATTAATGATAACCCAATAAACAATATGCTCAAAAAAGGCTTTAAGACCCTGTTTAGAAAAGCTTGGGATTACAATACACAATACCTATAATCATCGATATTAACATTGCATATGAAACTTCATATAAAATCCACAATTTGGCCGAAGGTGTAGTAACCCTGGCTATCCCTTCTATCGGTACTAAATACAACAGAATATGTCAGCTGTCAGGACTGGTGTATAATGTTTGCGTATGTTTGTGCAACCACCAAACATTTCAAATTCTGAATGAAACTACATTCGACAGGAGCTGTAAAAAATCAGTTGCTTGTTACTATATTTAAAATCACTACCGTAGCCAAACAGGTTCGTAGGCAAAAGAGAGAGTTGGCTTCAGCTGTTTGGGTTATTCTTTTACAGTTTAATTACAGGTATATATATTGGACAATTTTCAATTGGTTTTTGTGAGGCAAGATGACATAATAGTTAAAAGAAGTTTTCTGGCATTATCTGATGGCAAACCGGAAAACCTGCCTGTAATCATGCATTTGAACCCCAAATTCTATACAGTAGGCCTACAGCTTATATTTCTTTAGAAGATATTGCTGTCGCTGGTGATACAATGAGATGGCAGCGAGTATATAGTGGGTCAGTAGTTCAGTTACATGGGATCTTCTGTTAAACAAATTTTCAATTTTTTAGAGACATCAAGAGGACACAGTACGATAGCGATTGCTGCCAACACTGCGAAACTCCTGGTTATACTACTGTCTGGCTAATCGGTCTAACAACTTTATATTTGGACAAAGCGGAAAGTCTCATATTGCGAGTTGCCTCCGGCAGCTTGCAACTTTGCTAGAAGACTGACAATAACATTTAAAATAATTTTATACACATAAGGAGCCTAGTTGGGACACCATTGTTCCATACTCACACAGCTTCCATCGTGTGAAGCCAGTGACTAGATTTGGGTCGAACAGCCAGTCTGAGTCCCATTATATGAGAAGAATAGTGATACAGCAGAATACACAGTGCAGTATAACGTGACTCTACAGACACCTCAATCTGTCACACTATTTTATATCACACACTATAGCAGCTTCTGGATATACTGCGATCTAGAGCCAAACATTAACGATCTCATACTACTTGTCTCATTGTTTGGATTCCTTTTACACTACACACTAACTGGCACAGGACACGAAATACAAGCTGCATATAAGTGGTTAATGGTATGTCCACTGTCCAGGTTCAGTTTTCAGAGTTCAAAATACTTGTGCTCGAACTAAAACATGGACACGTTCATGAGTAGAAATATTCAGTCGATTGATGTTTCCATTTCCGGTGGATGCCAGTTTGAACAACTGTAGGCCAACTCTCATGTTTGATTTTCATGTGGTATTTTTGTGTTTGTGTCAGCATGAGTCTGAACTTGGAAGTTAGGCATTTCTTGTCTAGTTTAGGCCGATTACTTGATCGTTACATGAACCATTTTTGTTACAGTGCTAGATATAAGTGAGCGATGAGAGACCATTAATGGCACATTCAGCTAATAGATCAATCGACTTTGCACCAGCCTGGCTGAAGTTGCCTGAACAGAGTCAAGAGGTTTGTATCCATGAGTTTTCTTGCTCACCTGTTTTGTTGTTAACTGAGTAACCCAAGCACTCTGACTTGACATATATTCAAGCCATTAAAGTTTGTCTAACTTGTAAGGTTGTTTGACTTATGGTTAACGGACTTGAACACTTCACACTTGAATTTGTTGTAAGGTGTATCGTAGGTTGTTTTTTAATCCATGACTGAAGGTCTGATTATGTACTGAAGTCATTTTGTTGCTGCAGCATATCTGCAATAGAGAGAAAGAATTTTATGAAATCTCTGAAAAAAATCCCATTGATTCCAAATGAGCCGACACCTTTGTTACCAGACACCCGTATTCCATACGAAGTAACAACAAAATACCAAACTGACTCTGATGACTATTTATCTTTTTTCTAGACAAAGAGACAAGAGCCTCACTATAATAACCACCCAAATAATTACAACATCCCCTCACAGTATAGAAACAGCATTGGTCACAATAATCATTATCAGCATCCTATAAGCCATAGCTCTAATCCCCATCAATCCCAGCAATACCAGCACGGTGCTCATCAATACCCAAACCAACAAGCGGGTCAGTCATCGTACCCTAATCCACACCATCAACCCCATCACCTGCCGCATCATAACAACGTGGGTGGTATCGGGGCAAGTCATCATTACAGAACAGGTCGTCCTCCTCTCAACAGCTATCACAGCACTTACAACGGAAGATCTAACGGAGGCAGTTCTCAACCTATACAACTACACAGGTCTCAGGTAGGCAGCTATCAATATCCCTACATCTACAACCTAATGCACTTTTCAAATGTTAATTGGCAAAGACAATAATAGGCACCTTTCAATCAGTATGTGATGGTTCTATGTTCAATATGAATAGATGTGTGTAGCTACCCTAATGGTTTCATATGGCCATTACACTCTGGTAATGATCACCGTTGAAATGATTGATACATGTATATCAAATTGATGTAAAAAGTTGTAGACATCCATTTGCAAAGGCCATGAGTGATGGTAGGATGAAAACTAACAACAATATTTTAAAAATCACCGTGTGCATGCTGGTGCTGCCACATATACACATGTTTTAATTATGCATTCAATCTTTGTATCAATCATCAACTCTGCTTATATGATATCTTACAGTCTACAGGGAGTTACAATGAAACATCACGAGTAGCACCGAATAATGTAAACCAGACGTCGAATCCATCGGCGGCTGGTAAAGCTAAGCCACTGGAAGAGGAATTCCCAGTGCTCGGAAACGCTTCCTCTGCATCTCAAACTAATAATCAAGTCAACAATACCGCTGCAGCTCAATGGAGGATAAAAGAAAGATCTAAAGAAGAACCTAAAACACCAAATCAGCAACTCAGTGACAACTGTGAGTGCTTTAAATAACTATGCACACAAATTTGGCATGTTGGTGAATTTTAATGAATTAACTTGTTTCCTTCATTTTTCTCTTTTGAATTAAGTACCTTCAAGATGTCAAAGTTATGAATTATGAAACTGTGCTGATGGTAGTTGTGATTATATTTAAGTTTTGTTAAAAAGACTTAATTGAAACTTGTGCCTGTGACATTTTTATGCCTCAAAATGACAATGCCCACGGCTTTGATAAATTTGCACTTTTATCATGTAATTTAACTGCACTCAAATATTTGAGCTTTTACAAGATGGTGAAAATTCATGTTGATGAATACATTGTAGATAACTTGATAGTAATCAGGCAGAGTATTATGATGATATGTAAATGGGTGAACATCCTTCATCTTTTTTGACTCAAATTTTACTCTTTCCATGCAGTGCTGACCAGTAAAATGACGGGGAAAGTGTACAGAGCTCAAGTTAAACCGGTGAAGAGAAGTAATATGATACCGATCACCAATGGTAACAGTGGTATCACTATAAAAACACGAGAGAATGGAGATCATGCGGGCCACGCTGCTAAAGAGAACTCTAATCTCTCCAGCTCACTGGACAGAGAAAAGAAGTGAGCTCTAGATGTTTTCTTCCCTTCTATACCCTATGTTACTTGTAGTTATTCTGTGTAGTTGCTGAAGTAGCACACTTGAACAGTTGGTAGATGTAAATGTCAAGCGGAAACAGTTGTCAGTTAGGTTCGCATTTTGTATACACCATAATTTTTCGGTGTTACAGGTTTCTTCAGGAGTTGGGTTGGAATGAGAATGAGGAATCTGATGATGATTGCACTATACCCGAACAGGACCCTGCTGAGCTGCAACAGATCATGATGCAGGTAAATGTCCTAAATTGTTTAATGTGAAGTTTGTGTTTTTGTGTTGTGTGACACTACACAGATCAGATAGTGTATGGATCTAATCATAAAGAAGTTTTGGATTTCAATTTTCCAGATGTCAATGTTATCAAAGACTACTAATCAGGGCTGTCTCCAGTCAGGCGAAGGGGCCAGAGCCCCAAGTAATTGGCTAAAATTAAGGTTCCACCCCAAGGTTTTTACTTTCCCATTCTTCCTTTGATTATCATGTATGAGTGTATGGGTCTTGCCCAAACTGCTCTACAAGAGGACAAGGCCTGGAGACAGCCCTGCCGCAAATCCACAACTAATGTCATGAACAGGTTTATAACATCATAAGAGTGCATTCATTTCAAAACACATGTAACATCAACCAATATTGGAACCAGTTGACCTGACAGATTGGACAGAACATGTTGCTATAATAGGTTCTATAGTTTCAATCCCGACACCGATCTTGTTTCAATGTTCATGTGTGTTTTGTAGTTATACATATTTAGTGATAAAATCATTATTTTTTATTTACAGGCTAAAGCAGCACGTGAGAGATTACTGATGAAATCCAAACAGAATATGAAGCCTGTACTGCCGATGACTGCGGCAGCATTACCTAATGAGGATGATATACCAAGCTCGAGCGATAACAGTGACGCTGAATAGTCTCCTTTACCACTCCAGTACAACCTCAGTCTGGCTGGGCCAGCTGCAGCAGTACACACTGTCTGTTGTCATGTTATATACATGTTATATACAACTACATACTAAGCTACCAATACTACACCAAATTCTTAATACACCCTGCCTGCAGTATGCGACTACAAAAACTCTCATTGCGACCTTAGTGTATAATCACTTGTGTTTGGATTGGACCCAAGTAGTTACACATTGTTATGACATATGAATTGTTACCAATATTTACAAAGTAAGTTACAGTGGTTGGACCAATGAAGTTAATTGGTTGGACGCTGACACATTTTTCATTGCTTAAATAATTCACAACTGGATGGTTGAGTTATATTTTTATTATCCATCATCCAGTTGACCAAGGCTCATTTTTGTCTCATTTTGCATCAACTACTGCCAATGTGGTTATAGAGTATCAGACATTATATCAGACAGGATTTCGAATAAAATACACAGCAGCTTGGAATGCTTACCTCAACAACAATATGACTGTTGTTTATACCTGCATTCTATAATCAGTCACTTGTACATATAAACTAGGTGATCATTTCTCCAATTATCGCAAATGGCCTAGGCCCTCAAGTTTTGGTAAATAAATATGCAGATTGCAAACCCGTCACATAGATTGAGGTTTGATCAAGGACGATATGATCAGTCGGAGATTTTAGAAGCAGTATAAAAATATTTGTATTGCCCAGATAGGTATCATAGACTACACAAAATAATGCGCTTTAATTTCAATTTTAAATATAGAGGCTGTACAGTTACAAAGGGAAGCTCAGAAGCTAAATATTTACAAAAATCAAGCATGCTAAAGCGCGTCATTAGATTAATTGATTAATCATTGGGATTATCTTCTCTCTGAAATAAGTGTTCAAGGAGAGGACAACTCATGTTTTTCTTTCTCTCACGGTTACTTTACATTAATTTTTTGGTCAATATCTCATACACTATTCTTCTCCTGAAGTACGGCATGTGCTCCTGTAAACAAAAATAATATAATCCATAAATATCCGGAGACAAAAACCGGGCATCAAACGAAATAATTATTCAAATATCTTATCTTACTTATATAGTTATTTTTTGCTCTCTCTTTTCTGGTGTGGTACTAAGTGGTATAACATTTAACCCAAAATGATTCTAACTGCCACATAAATTATTTCAAAAAAAATAACATTCTTGTTGGATTAAAATGGAGAAAATCAATTTTTTCAACATGGCTGTTATATTTTGACTTGAGTGGACAGTCGAAATACTAAAGTTCCAGCCAAGCTGGCTTGGGAATCAGGCTATTTCATCAGTTTAAGGTGAAAGTTCGGCCAAAAATTTTATTAGGCCAGGTGATTGGCACATACAAGCCATTTAATTTTTAGCGTGGAAATTCTGTGTAGCTTGTGACGTTACGTCATGACGCAATGCTATTCAAGGGCTTTTCACCAATATTAGCTCAAAGACATTGGGTCACTCTTTGGCC
>ERZ1740059.1913-NODE-1913-length-10379-cov-4.501356_pt1 | contig 10379 bp, 10 predicted proteins | sample MGYA00581744_ERZ1740059 | MGnify/ENA primary metagenome ERZ1740059 (study PRJEB43018, sample SAMN04849738) | marine metagenome | isolation source: floating plastic debris | place: Pacific Ocean | collected 2008-08-28 | study: EMG produced TPA metagenomics... | reverse complement strand
GCAAGGGCCACGCGCTCGTGGTCGGCGTGCCGGGGCTCGCCAAGACGCTGCTGATCTCAACAATCGCCAAGAGCCTGAGCCTGAACTTCAGCCGCATCCAGTTCACGCCCGACCTGATGCCCAGCGACATCACCGGCACCGAGGTCTTCCAGGAAGACAAGACCAGCGGCCAGCGGATGCTGCAATTTATCCAGGGCCCGATCTTCGCCAACGTGATCCTTGCCGATGAGATCAACCGCACGCCGCCCAAGACCCCGGCCGCCCTGCTCGAGGCGATGCAGGAGGGCCAGGTGACCGCGGGCGGTCAGATGTACCCGCTGCCCCGGCCGTTCTTCGTGCTCGCGACGCAGAACCCGATCGAGCAGGAGGGCACCTACCCGCTGCCCGAGGCGCAGCTCGACCGGTTCATGTACCAGATCCGGATCGGCTACCCGACGGCCGAGGAAGAGCTCGAGATCGTCCGCCGCAGTGCGCACAAGGGCGAGGTCAGCGTGTCGCCCGTGGTGGGCGCCGACGAGATCCAGCAGATGCAGACGCTGGTGCGCCACGCGCCGGCGGCCGACCATGTCATCAAGTACGCCCTCCGGCTGGTCCGCGCGACGCGGCAGCCCGAGCCGGGCGCGGAAGATCACCGGCCGCAGGTCGTTAAGGACTACGTGGGCTGGGGCGCGGGGCCTCGGGCGAGCGAAAATCTGATCCTGGCTGCGAAGGCCCGCGCGCTGCTGACGGGACATACCCATGCCGATATAGATCATGTCCAGCAGGCAGCGCTGCCCGTGCTCAGGCACCGTGTTTTGACGAATTTCAACGCAGAAGCCGACCGGGTCACGACAGACGATGTCGTGCGCCGGCTGGTGGAAGATGTCGCGATTGCGGACGATTCCCCGGAAGCGGCTGCGGCTGTGGACCGCGCACTCCCGTAAATTTCTGCGCCATCCGAATCTACATGCTCTGTTTATCGAGAATCTGCCTTTGCGGCGAAGGGTCATCGGGCCCGACCGCAGGGAGATTGCTCGATGCTTTCACAGACCGCCGAATACGCACTCCGTGCCGTCGCGGCCCTGGCTCCGAACGCCGGGCAGCTCGTGCCGACCACGGACCTCGCCAAGCAGGCCGATGTGCCGCCGCCGTACCTGGCCAAGGTGCTGCAGCAGCTGGCCGCCGCGAAGATCATCCGCGGCCGCCGCGGCGTGGGCGGCGGCTACACGCTCAACCGCCCGGCCGACGAGATCAACCTGCTCGAGGTTGTCACCGCCGTCGGCCCGCTGCGTGAGCCCAAGACTACCGAGCAGATCATGGCGATGGGCGACGGCCTGCACGACCTGCACGAGCTGATCGACGGCTCGGCCGATGTGCTCCGCCGCCGGCTCGAGGGCACCAGCGTCGCGGACGTTGCGCGATCGGGCACGGAGACGCCCGCCGAGCAGCCCAGCCGCACAGCCGCACCGCAGCACGCCACGCAGAACGCGGGCCAGAACGGCTCCGTCAACGGCCAGGCCCAGCGGAGCAACGGCTCGCGCAACGGCCACACCAACGGCTCGATGGACCGCGCCGGCAGCTTCTCACGCTGAAGCAACTGCAACGAAACGCTTAGGCGGGTCGGCAACCAAGCCGGCCCGTTTTTTGGTGCGCTCAGGCCGCCATCCAGCGGCACCGCGTTTCCGCGCCAGCCCGGCGGATGATCGAGAACAAACGCCGCCGCCGATCCTCCGAGAGATCGACGAACGACACACCGAATGTCGCGGGCCGAAAGCGCTTGCGCTGCACCCAGCGGACCTCGCAGCCGACCATGACCTTCTCGTCGTCGCTGCTGACCTCGAGCGGGATTCGACTGCCCGGCCTGCGCGACTTGTGCAGCTTGCCCTGGATCCGCAGCCCGCCCGATGACGCGTCGAGCACCACGCCCTCTTTCACGCGGACGTTGCTGACCTTGATGCGCCCGCTGCCGCGACGCTGAACATCGTCGTCTTCGGTCTCCGCGCCGAAGCCCTGGTCATCGGAGTGCAGCTCATCGGAGGGCAGCACGCCGTCGGGATCGATCACGTCTTCCGGTGGTGTCTCGACCAGGCCGCGGAACTCCGCACCGCGCGCACCATCCTCGCGCTGCTCGGTGTTGTCGTGCTGGCTGATGTCAAAGTCTCGGCGTCCCATCGCGGGCCTCTCCTCCCTGCGATCTGCTTCGGGTATGCACCACGCGCCGACGAGCCGTACCCGCGCCGAATGCGCCGCGCCCGTCCGTCGACGCGGCGTGTGCGGCCTGCGCGGGCCGGGCCCGCATTATCGGCCGCTCCGCGACGCCCGAGCCCTTGCACCGGCCCGGCATGGGCGCACCTTCCGCTCGCCCCCACACGGCACACAACCACAGACACCAATCACAGACAAGACGCACAGAAAGGCCACGCCATGCCCAGCCGCAACTCCAGCCCGACACGGCTCACGCTCCTCGCCGTCGCGGCCTCGACAACGGCCGCAACCGCCGCCGCGCAGCCCGCGTCGAGCGGCCTCCGCTTCGAGCACCTCGCGACGATCGAGCACATGGGCCGCATCGATGTGAACCGGGTCACCGGCACGATCGCCGTCGGCACAACCGGCCCGCACGGCTCGGCCCCCTACGCCATCCGCACCGTCTCGCCCGACGGCACCGTCCAGACCCTCGGAGCCCCCGTGCCCGCCCCCGACGCGGTCGTCTGGGACGTTAACGGCGTCTTCGCCGAGCCCGGCTCCGTGCTCGTCGGCGGCGTCGGCGGCATCTTCGCGGTTGGCCCCGCCGGCGCGACGTCGCTTGTCTTCGAGGCCGGGTCAGACTTCTTCAACCCCGAGTCCATGGCGATCACGCCCGCGGGCGATCTGCTCATCGCCGACTACAACAACGCCCGCGTGCAGCGTGCCGACGCGCAGGGCAGCTTCACCACGGCCGCGTCGTCCTTCGCCCCGATCAACCAGGTTGCGGTGTCGCCGGTCACGGGCGAGATCCTGTTCGGCGACCAGGACGGGTACATCACAGGCCTCGCCTCGAGCGGTCGGCTTCTCAGCGACGGCAGCAACGAGCACCTCACCGGGCTTGCCTTCGGCGACGGCTCGGCCCGCTGGGGCAGCGACGCCTACGCCGTCGACGCCGTCACCGGTGACCTGCTCCGCTTCGACGGCGATGAGTCGAGCGTCATTGCGACGGGCCTGTTCGAGGACGCCGACATGAGCATCTTCAACGGCGCCGGCATCGGCTTCCTGCCCGGCGGCGACATGGTCATCGGCGTCCCCGCGACCGACACGCTCTGGCGCGTCGTGCCGACCCCGGGCACCGGAGCGCTGCTCGCCCTCGGCGGCCTCGCGGCCCTCCGCCGTCGCCGATAACGACGCAAACACAAGTCATCCCCAGCCGGCGTGTGAACCCGGCGAATCTGCGGCCGTCGCTGCGGGCGTTCTGCCCCAGGCCTGACCAAACCAGAGCCGCAGCACGTGGCAGCGCCTCCTTCTGCTTGCCATCGTGCCACCGAGCCCCGGCCACCGCGTCCCTCCAGGCGGTGTCCGGGTGCGCGTTTTTTGGAGGACGATGTTCAAGGTCTCTGACGAGTCCGAAGCGCCAGCGAGGCAAACGCACCCGCTCCAAAGCAATGCCTCGCTTGCGCTTCAGCCTCGTTGTTCGTTGGTGATCAGTCCACGGGCCGGAGCAGCGGAAACAGGATCACGTCGCGGATCGTCTGGCTGTTCGTCAGAAGCATCACCATGCGATCGACGCCCAGGCCCATACCGCCGGCGGGGGGCATGCCGACCTTGAGCGCCTCGATGAAGTCTTCGTCGAGGTTCCGGAACGTGCTCTCCTCGTGGTCGATGCCGGCCAGCTGCTGCTGGAACTTCTCGAGCTGCACATCGGGGTCGTTCAGCTCGGTGTAGTGCGGCCCGATCTCCATGCCCGCGATGAACAGGTCCGCGCGTTCAGCGATCGTCGGATCATCATGCTTCGGTCGCGTGAGCGGGCTGAGCGCGGCCGGGTAGTCCATCACCCACGTCGGCACGCTCGGGTCGAGCGACGCCTCGGCGACCTCTTCGAACAGCTCGTTGACGATCCAGACATCATCGAGCGGCGTGCCGTCCTCGGCCGTGGTCTTGATGCGGTGCTTCGGTGCTTCTTCACGTGCGCGAGCGACGTCCGTCATCGGGAAGCCCAAGGCCTTCTCGAACAGCTCGGCGTAGGTGATGCGCGGCCAGTCCTGCGCGTAGTCGATGCTGAGTTCGCCGTAGGGCAGCGTGAGCCCCTCCGCGCCGGTTGCTTCAGCCACGACCTTCGCCGCGGCGCGGATAATCGCTTCGCTCAGGTCCATGACCGTGTGGTAATCGCCGAAGGCCTGGTAGGCCTCGATCGCGGTGAACTCGGGGTTGTGCTGCTTGTCGACGCCCTCGTTCCTGAAGTTGCGGTTGATCTCGAAGACCTTCGGCATGCCGCCGACGAGCAGCCGCTTGAGATACAGCTCGGGCGCGATGCGCATGTAGAGCTGGAGATCGAGCGCGTTCATGGTGGTCGTAAACGGGCGTGCCGCGGCGCCGCCCGCGAGCGGCTGGAGCATGGGCGTCTCGACCTCGATAAACCCGCGCTCGGTCATCACGCGGCGGGCGGCCGACACGATCTCGGACCGCAGCCGAAACGTCCGCATCGACTCGGGGTTCGCGTACAGATCCATGTACCGCTTGCGGTAGCGCGTCTCGACATCGCTCAGGCCCGCCCACTTTTCCGGAGGCGGCGCGAGGCTCTTGCTCGCAAGATCGAGCTCGGTGACCCACAGCGTCACCTCGCCCTTTCGCGTCTTCATCAGCCGGCCCTTGGCGACGACGACATCGCCCAGGTCGAGCGCCGTCTTGGCGAGGTCGAACGACGCCGGGCTGCCCGCCCGCTCGCAGTCGGCCTTGCTGACGGCGATCTGGAAGCTCTCGCGGCTCGCGTCGCGCAGGTTCATCCAGACCAGCTTGCCGCTGGGCCTGCGGAGCATGATCCGGCCGGTGACGACAACCTCGGGCCGGGTGTCCTGGTCGTCGTTGCAGGCCGCCCCCTCGCGGTCGTTGAAAGCGGCGTCGGCCGCCTCGTCGTATGCCTCAAAGGCCTCGGCCAGCGAGAGCGCGGCGTCCGCGAGTTTGGTGCGAGCGCCGTAGGGCCTGAAGCCGAGCTCGGCCGCCGCGTCGCGGTTGGCCCGCCGCTGCTGCTCGAGGTGGTGGACGGACTCGTCGGTCGTGTCGGCAGTTTGCGTCTTCTGGTCGGTCATGCGTGAGTGTAGTTCCGCCCCCTCGCCCCTCCGGGGAGAGGGACAGGTCGCGCAGCGACCAGGGAGCGGGGAGGCTGGGTTCAGAAATCCAACCCGTTGATGACCACCGAGACTCGTCCTCCCCTCTCCCGACCTCGGCTTCGCCTCGGCCACCCTCTCTCCGGCGGGGAGAGGGAGGCAGAGCGAATCGCAACCCGCGGCCGGAACGTACCCTACAAGCGGTGGATGGGTAGCGGAGGAGTCTTATGCGCCGCGGGTTCACACTCATCGAGCTCTTGGTCGCCATCGCGATCATCGCGCTGCTCATCGGCATCCTCCTGCCCACGCTGAGCGTCGCCCGCGAGTCGGCCCGCCGGGCCAAGTGCCTGGCCAACCTCAAGGGCATCGGCGTGGGCGTGCAGCTCTACTACGCCCAGGGCGACCTGCTTCCGGGAGTTCTCGACGTCACCGACCCCAACGAAGACCAGGGCACCCCCGACCTGCTCGAGGTGCTCGCCGACTTCGTCGACACGCCCGCGCCCGTGCGCGAAGAGCCCGACGACGAGACGTCGCCGTGGATCGCCCAGCCGGTCTGGGTCTGCCCGGCGGACCGCGAGCAGCGGTCCGTGCGATCGCTAAAGCGCAGCGTGACACGCAGCGAGCAGTACGGCTCCAGCTACGAGTACGACTTCGGGGTCATCCTCGTCTACCTCGAAGGCTTCGTGCGGCCCGACCTCAGCCGCGCGCAGCTGCAGCGCATCGTCACCCGCAGCTACGAGCGCCGGCAGTGGCCCATCATCAGCGACCAGACGAACTTCCACGACGGCGAGCGCCCCCGCAACGCGCTGTTCTTCCCCGACATGAGCGCGGGCCAGGAAACGCCGATCACAACCGAAGAGCTCGCCGTGCTCGAGAAGGAGATCGGCCGAGACAAGGTGACACGGAACAGACCATGATCCAGCATGTCACACACGACCGCCGCGCGTTCACCCTCATCGAGCTGCTGGTGGTCATCTCGATCATCGCGCTGCTCATCGGCATCCTGCTGCCGGCGCTCGGACGCGCGCGAGACTCGGCGCGCAGCGTCAAGTGCCTGGCCAACCTCAAGGGCATCGGCGTCGGGCTCCAGCTCTACTACAACCAGAGCGACCTCGTGCCCGACGTGCTACCGCTCGCCGACCCGGCGGGCAACGACAATGACGCGTCGCTGCTCGAGGTCATCGGCGAATTCGTCGACACGCCGACCCCCCGGCGCGAGGTCGAGGACGACGACACCAGCCCCTGGATCGCCACCGACCCCTGGGCCTGCCCGGCCGACACCGATGTCGAGTACGACCCCGCCACCGGCGAGAACCTGACCGTCGCCCAGAGCCTTGGCACCAGCTACGAGTACGTGCCGGGCGTGTTCTTCTTTTACAACGAGCTGTTCCTTATCTTCGACGGCGACCGCGCCGCGGGCCAACGCTCGGTCACGCGCGGCCTCGAACGCCGCGACTGGCCCATTCTCGTCGACGCGCGCAACGCCGTGCCCGAAGAGAACATCGACGCCTGGCACCCCGGCGGCGTGGGCCAGAACAGCCTGTACTTCCCCGACATGCGGGCCGAGGAGTACGACGAGATCACCGAAGACGAAGTGCAGCGGTTCTTTGTCGAGATCGCGCCGAGGGACAGCCTGCCATGAGTGATGTTCAATCAAGCCTGCCGTCGTTGATGGACGAGTTTGGCGGCGGTAACGCCGAACCACAATCGCAGTCCAAGCCGCCGCGCGACCCGAAGCAGGTCAAGCGCATCAGGGGCGCGCTCGGCGCACTCGGCGGCCTCGCCATCGGCGGCGCGATGGTCTGGGGCGTGCTCGCGCTCATGCCCGTGCCAAAGCCCGACTACGAGACGGGCGACCTCGACAAGGTCCTGGGCTACACGCTGCTCACGACCGAGTTCGATCAGCTGCCGCTCGAAGAGCGCATCGATCTGATCGGCCAGGTCGTCAAGCGCATCGAGTCGATGGACGCCGAGGAGGGCACGCTCATGGCGGCCTTCGCCGCGGGCATCGCGGGCGAGGCCCGGCAGCGGCTGGAGGCCAACGCCGCGGGCGTGATGATCGACATGTGGGACGAGTTCGCGCCGGGCTACCAGCGCATCACCGACCCGGCCGAGCGCGAGGCGTACATCGAACAGGCAACGGTCGACATGATCCGCCTGTTCGAACGCATGGACGGCGACCCGACCGACAAGACCGACGAAGAGCTGCTCGCCGATGCGCGAGCACAGGCCGAGCGCGATCGCGAGCGCTTCACCGACCCGATGCGCGGCCCGAGCACCGCCGGCGTCGCCCGCATGGCCTCGTTCATGAACCGAGAGATCGGCAGCCGCGCCAGCCCCCAGCAGCGCGCCCGCATCGCCAAGATCAGCCGGGATATGACCCGCTACCTGCGAGGCGAAGACCTCGGCGGCGACTAGCGAATCGTCCTAGTCCTCCACGCCAAGATCGCGCTTGGTAAACAGCCGCTCGAAGCGGATGCCCGCCTCGGCCATGTTCTCAGCCGCGCCCTCCAGCCGATCGATCACCGCGATCGCCGCCATGACCGATGCGCCGGTCTCGGCGATCGTCTGGCAGGCCTCGATCGCCTGGCCCGCGGTGGTCGCGACGTCTTCGAGCAGTATCACGCGCTCGCCGCCTTCGAGCTTCCCTTCGAGCTGCTTCGCGGTGCCGTAGTCCTTCTTCTGGTTGCGGATGAACACGCAGGGCCGGCCGAGCCGCAGCGCGGTGGCGGTGACCAAGTGAATCCCGCCCAGCTCCGCGCCCGCGAGCCGGTCGGCGTTCGCGCCGGCTGCTGCCTCAAGACGCTCGATCGGTTCGGCGAACAGGTCGGCGACAGGCCCGAGAATCTCGGGCCGGGTGCTGAACAGATACTTATCCAGGTAGTATGAGCTCGTACGCCCCGACCGCAGCGTGAACGTGCCGCGCAGCAGCGAGGCCTCGGCGATCTTCGATGCGAGTTCCTGCCGATTCATCGTCGCCCCCCTGCAATGCACACGTGGTACGCTCGTTGAGCCATCGCGAGCCGCCCGCGTGAGCGGGCGGGCACACGATGCAGGAGGATACCGATGCGCACCATCACTCTCTCGACACTGCTCTTCTTTGCCACGCCCGGTATCGCGCTCGCGCAGGATGACAGCGCGCCCGGATCCGCGGCCGACGGCCTGCTCGGCGGCCCGAACGTCGAGGTCGAGGCCGAGACCCCCACGCTCGTCGAGCGCGACCTCGAGGGCCAGCTCCGCCCGCTCGAGACCCGCGCCGAGGTCGCGGCGATCGGCCTGCTGGGCCTGACCGATGACGAGCGCGAAGCCGTCGATGTGCTGATCTTGGAGCGCGCCGCCCTCGCCGACGAGATCGCCTCGGACAACCGCCAGCTTCTCAACCAGCTGCGTTCCGCGGCGAGCGCTGCATCGAACAACGAAGGTGCTGGTACCCGCGGCCGACGCGGCGGCGCGAGCCGCGAGCTGATGGGCCAGCTCCGCGAGGCCCTCGCGCCGATGCTCAGCCAGGAGCCGCTGGTCGACCACTTCGCCGCCGCGCTGCCCGAGGCGTCGCAGGCGCAGTACAAGGCGATCGTTGCCGAGTGGTACGAGGCGAACTCGGCCGAAGCACGGGCGGGCATGAACGGCGGCATGAACGGCAACATGAACGCCCGCCCGGCACGCGCCCGGGTTGCCGGCGCTCTGCAGGCCGTCCGCCTCGAGATCCGCAACGCGCTCCAGCGCGGCAGCGACGAGCGCACCGATCGGCTCGACCGCATGATCGCCGCCCTCGAGCTCACGCCGGAGCAGGAGGGCACCGTGCGCCAGATGATCCGCGAGTTCAACGAGGCCAACAAGGACCTCGACGACGCCGACAAGGCCAACCGCTCCAAGCTCATGCAGTCGATTTTCAACATGCTCGAGCCCGAGCAGCGGCGGAAGGCCATCCGCAACCTGCAACAGCAGCGTTAACCGCGGCCCGCCCGAGCGCGTTCCGAAAGCCCGCCTCTTGCACCGCCAACAACGGCGCGGGAGGATGCTCGTATGACTGCAGCTCGATCCAGACTCACACTTCTTCTCGCTGTCGCGATCGCCGGCGTCGGCGCTGCACAGGATGCGTCGCCCCTGAGCGGGCCGGCGGTCAAACGGGAATCGACCGCGCCCACGCTGATCGAGCGCGACTACGAGGGCCGGCTCCGCCCGCTCGACCGTCCTCCCGCGATCGCGGCGCTCGATCTGCTGGGGTTGACCGACGACGAGCTTGCCGACGCCCGCGAGATCGTGGCCGAGCGTGCCGCGCTTGTCGAACGGCTCGTCTTCGGCAACCTGCTGCTGCTCGGCGAGATCGAGACCGCGCTCTCGAACGCGCCGCCGCACGCGAACCTCGCCGTTGTCGACCCCGAGTTGTCCCGGCGGTCGGGCGAGGCCTTCGGCGCGATGTGGGAGGGGCCCCGGCTGTCGCACCAGATCCGTCGGACGCTGCCCGAGCACGCGCGGGCCGAGTACGGCTCGCTGGTCGCCGACTGGAAGGTCGCCGCGATCGAACAGGCCCGGGCCGACGGCCCGCCCCAGGGCGTTTGGCCCTTCGAGGTCGTCGAGCGTGAGATTCTGACCCGCGAGATGACCGCGGCGTACGAGCGGGGCCAGGCCGGCCGCGACCAGGCCTACGAAGAGTTCCTCGACGCGCTCGAACTCGACCCGGCGATCGAGGGCGAGGTCCGCCGGGTTGCGCTCGATGCCTATCTGAAGATCCTCAACGACACGGGCCGCGAGCCGAACAAGGCCGAGGAGGCCCGGATCTTCCGCGAGATGCTGGCGGTCATCCCCGAAGAGGACCGCCCCCGCGTCTGGCGGGCGGTGCTGCGGATGGGCATGGACGAACCAGGCTGACACGACTCGCGCAAGGGAACCTGTGTCGGGCCCGGGCGTCGGTAGTCTCATGGAGATGACCCGTTACCTGGAGACGACCGCAATGAAGACCCGCCGAGCATTCAGTGCGGTTGATCTGCTCGCCGCGACGGCCGCGGTTGGCGTCGCCGCCGCCGTGGCCCAGCCCGTGCTCAACGGCGGTCGCCAGACCGCCCAGGCCATGACCAACACCAGCCAGCACCGGCTGCGCTCGTCGCAGCA
>ERZ1740059.1912-NODE-1912-length-10380-cov-3.287070_pt1 | contig 10380 bp, 11 predicted proteins | sample MGYA00581744_ERZ1740059 | MGnify/ENA primary metagenome ERZ1740059 (study PRJEB43018, sample SAMN04849738) | marine metagenome | isolation source: floating plastic debris | place: Pacific Ocean | collected 2008-08-28 | study: EMG produced TPA metagenomics... | reverse complement strand
GCTCACGGGCGCGCCGCAAACTAAGCGCGGCGCCTAAGTCGCAGCCCTTGTGGTGGGTTTACAGAGGCTTACGCCGCATTGTGCAGGCGGTGCGTGAACAGCCCGCTGTCTTTCCACGACCGCATCGCCTTGGCGCCAGCCAGCACGGCCAAGTCGGCCACGGGTTCGATGATGATCACCAGCAGGTAGGCTGCGCCAAAGGTCAGGACGGATTGCATGTTTTCCGCACCAAAGCCCTGACCGTAGATCGCCCAAAACGCGACCCAGGCTACGACGCCGCCCTGGTAGATCGCCGACATTTTCAGCACCTGGCTATATCCGAGATCCACATATGCGGTCGCGGTCGGCACAATGGCCTTGGCGGCCGCATGTACCGCAAAGAGCGGGACCAGAAGTGTCGTGACATTCACAAAGAACATCGGCAGATCAGACGGCGCAAAGAACGCGCCCTGGATCAACAGACCCAGCGCCAGGCCGAACGCTGCCGCCGCCGGTCCCATGAGCAAAAAGAGTGTCGTGCCGAGGATGAAATGCACCTCTGAAATGCCCACGGCAAAGTGCGGCAGCACCTCGAAAAAGACAAAGACGCCGACCATTGCGATGATCGTGAGCACCACAAAGGATGGCACGGAATGCATCTTGAGGTCGTCCACCGCAAGTTTCAGCGTGTAGCCTGCGGCAGCCGCAGCCGTGCCATAGGCAAATGCCATTTTCGCGCCGTCCACGACGCCTGGTTCGATATGCATGTCTTGTCTCCTCGCCACCCACCCGGCGGCTTTGTGGGGCCGGTGCGCCGGCCGTTTGCTGTTGCGATGGCAGGTCTCCTGACTTGCGGCTCAACGCGGGGCCGGACCTTCCCAGCCCTATCCAGGGCCAGTGGTACATGCCGGGCCGCTTGCCGGTCACAGTTGCGGGGGCAGTCCGGGGTTTTCACCCGGTTCCCTTTTCAGACACATCGCCGTGTCACCATCGTCAGGTCAGGTTTACACCGATTCAAATGGCCCACAAGTCAGGAAGCGGCATTTTGCGGCGTTACCGACCCATCCAACCGCCATCGACGGTCAGGATTTCGCCATGCACATAGCGTGCGGCATCCGAGGCGAGAAACACCGCAGGCCCGCCGAAATCCGCAGGCGTGCCCCAGCGGCCCGCCGGAATGCGTTCGAGGATGGCCTTGGACCGCGCCGGGTCATCTTGCAGCGCCTGAGTGTTGTCCGTCGCGATATAGCCCGGTGCAATGGCGTTGACGTTGACGCCCTTGCCGGCCCATTCATTGGCCAGCGCCTTGGTCAGTTGGCCGATCCCGCCCTTTGAGGCGGCATAGCCGGGCACCGTGATCCCCCCCTGAAAGGTCAGGAGCGACGCGGTAAAGATGATCTTGCCCGACCCGCGTTCGGCCATCTTGGCCCCGATCGCTTTTGACAGGATGAACTGGGCCGACAGGTTCACCTCGATCACCTCCTCACACCAGTCGTCGGGGTGTTCGGCGGCGGGGGCGCGCTAGCTCGTGCCTGCGATGTTGATGCGGATATCCGGCGCGGCCTCGGCTAACTGCGCGGCAAAGGTGGACACCGCCGCGCGGTTCGAAAAATCGACGGCGTGGGCGGTGAAGCTGCGGCCCATCGCTGTCACGGCCCCTTCGACCTCGGAGCCCGGGGCGAGGGGCGCGCTGACCCCGATGATATCGGCACCGGCGGCGGCGAGCGCCGCGGCCTTACCGCGCCCGATGCCGCGTGTGGCACCGGTCACAAGCGCGGTCTTGCCGGTGAGGTCAAAGAGGTTGGTCATGGTCTACCCCGATATCTTGATCAGCGTTTTCAATGCGGTGGGCGAACGGTCGAGCGCCTCAAACGCCGTCTGGATCTCCGAAAGGGGGGCCACATCCGTGATCACCGTGTCCGCATCAACCCCGCCAGCGGCAATGATCCCGATGGCCTTTTCATAGTCCTCGGGTTCATAGACCCGCGCGCCGATCAGCTTCAACTCGCGCCAGAAGAACTGGAAGAGGTCGATGGTGGGTTTCTTCGCGTGGATCGCGACCATCACGATACGCGCCCGTGTGGCGGCAACGGCGGTCATCGCGTCAACGCCGGGCTGCGTGCCGGACACCTCGCACACCACGTCAGCGCCTTTGCCCGCTGTACGGCTGTTGATCTCGGCCGCCAAATCAACCTCGGCGGGGGTGATCGTGGCAAAACCAAGCGTCTGCGCGATGGCCAGCCGGTGGGGGTTGACCTCGGACAGGACAACCTTGCCACCCGCATCGCGCGCGACCATGGCCACGAGGACGCCAATCGGGCCACCGCCGATCACCACGACATCCTCGCCCCGCTGCAGGTCCGACAGGCGCACATCGTGGCAGGCCACGGCGACGGGTTCGATCAGGGCTGCGTGGTCCATGCGCATGTCGTCGGGCAGCGTGTGGAGCGTGTGTGCCGGAACAACCCAGATCTCCTGCATGGCACCATGCGTGTCGAGGCCGAGGAATTTCAGGTTGTGGCTGATATGCGGATAGCCCGCCTTGCTCGCCGGGCAGTCAAGGTCGGGGTCAAGCGGGCGCACCACAACCTTCTGGCCTGCGTTGAACCCCGTGACGCCGTCGCCGACAGCATCGACATAGCCTGACATCTCATGCCCGATGACCCGCTCAAACCCCACGCGCGCGTCCATGTTGCCGTGGAACACATGCATGTCGGTGCCACAGATCCCGCAAAAGGCCACGCGCACCGCAACCTCACCGGGACCCGGTGTGGGGGCGGGGATTGTGTCCACGGAAAAGGTCTTGTTGCCGCGGTAATGGGCGGCGGTGATGGTGTCAGCCATGGGCACACTCGTCAAGTTCTGCGTTCAGTATGTCCCAGTCAAAGCCGCCGCCGGGGGGGTCGGGGGCCACGGCCATATGATCCTCGATCACGAGGGGCCGGGTGGTGTAGGTGTCGATGGGGAAGGAGTGGACCTCCATCCAGCCTGCATGCGCTTGGCTGGCCATCAGGCTCACATGCAACTCCTGCATCCCGTGCGAGCACACCGGAACGCCGTGCTGCTTGGACAATGCCGCCACCTGCAGCCATCCGGTGATCCCCCCGCAATTGGATGCGTCGGGCTGGATGAAGCTCAGGCCCGCATCGGCAAAGGCATATTCGAACTCGTGGATCGTATGCAGGTTTTCGCCCATCGCCAGGGGCATGCCCGTCTCGGATGCGATGCGGCCATAGCCCTTGTAATCATCGGGGATTGTGGGTTCCTCGAACCACAACAGATCATAGGGCTGGAAGGCGCGCGCCGCCTCAATGGCTTGTGCGACGCTCATGCCATAGTTCGCATCGACCATGAATGCGATGTCGGGCCCGATCATCTCGCGGATGGCGGCGATGCGCGCAACATCTTCGGCAAGGCTGGGCTGACCGATCTTGATCTTTACCCCGTTGTGCCCGCGGTCCAGGTACCCCTCGATGGAGGCCAGCAATTTGGGCAGCGGGAAATTCAGGCCGATCCCGCCTGCAGAGGCCTTTGTCCGGTCCGACGCGCCCCCGGCCAGCAATGCCAGCGACTGGCCGCGCGCCTTGCCCCGCAGGTCCCACAGGGCGATGTCCACCGCAGATATGGCAAAGCTCGCGATGCCGCCCCGCGCCACGTAATGCACGTGCCACTGCATCGCCTCATAGAGCGCCTCGATATCGTCCGCGTCGCGGCCCTGCAGGAATGGTGCCAGGTCATGCTCGATCATCGCCTTGATCGCATGGCCGCCCTTGCCGCCGGTATAGGTGTAGCCCGTGCCACTGCTGCCATCGGCCAGCGTCACGGTGCATGTGATCAGTTCGAAATGGGTGTGGTCGCCGTGTTTTGCGTCGCTCAGCACTTCGGCCAAAGGCAAATTGAATCGGCGCGCCTCGACGCGCGCGATGGCACGACTGCCTGTCATCTGGTGGTGTCCTCCCGTGTGCGCGACGTTGCGCGCAGCGCCACCGTAGCCGCACCCGTCCCGGCGCGTCAACGACACCGGCGTGCCGCAGCGTAAATGCGGGTGGGGCGTTTTCGTTGGCCACAGCCTCGCCTAAGGTGCAGGATCACCCGCAAGAGCAAGGGAGGGCTTTGGATGGTGCAGGCAGATCGGCCGTGGCAGGCGTTTTACGGGCCGGATGTGCGGCCGGATATCGGGACGTCATCCTACAGGAACCTGCCGGAGCTGATCGGCTCGGTCGCCGAGACGCACAAGTCGGCCAAAGCGTTCACTTGCGTGCTGCCCAACGGCATGAACGGCACGCTGACATTTGCCCAGGTGGACGAGATGTCGGACGCGCTGGCAGTCTACCTGCGCGAGGTGGCGGGGCTGAATGCCGGGGACCGCGTGGCGGTGCAGATGCCGAACAGCCTGAGCTTTCCGGTCGCGGCCTTCGGCGTGTTCAAGGCGGGCTGCGTGCTGGTCAACGTCAACCCGCTCTATACCGCGGACGAGATGGCCAAACAGTTCGAGGATGCTGAACCGCACGCGCTGATCATCGCGGACATGTTCGCCGACAAGGTGCCTGCCGCGACGCGCGGCCACCCGATCCCCAACGTGATCATCACCCGTGTCGCTGAATTCCTGCCTGTGCTGCCGCGGGGTATCGTCGGGCTGGTGCAAAAATACTGGGACCGGTCGGTCAAGCCGGTCGAGGTGGCGCATGTTCGCCTGCCCGATGCGCTCAAGGCCGGGCGAAACCACATCCGGACCGACCATGTGGAGGTCGGCAGCTATCATCAGGCGATCACGCATGATGACCTTGCCGTGCTGCAATATACCGGCGGGACGACGGGCGTCGCCAAGGGCGCGATGCTGACCCATGGCAACCTGATCCTGAACATGGAGCAGGCGATGGAACTGCTGGGCGGAGATATGGAGAAGTGGGCCGAGGTCATCCTGACCGCATTGCCGCTCTACCACATCTTTGCGTTCACGGTGAACATGCTGGCCTTTTACTGGCTGGGTGCGCGCAACATCCTGATCCCGAACCCGCGCCCGCTGAGCAATGTCAAACGCGCGTTCGAAAACTACAAGATCACTTGGATCAGTGGCGTGAACACGCTGTTCAATGCGCTGTGCAATGAGCAGTGGTTTCAGGACTCGCCGCCAAAGCACCTGAAATTCGCGGGCGCTGGCGGGATGGCCCTGCAATCGTCGGTGGCCGAGCGTTGGCGAGAGGTCACCGGAACCGAAGTCCTGCAGGGGTACGGGCTGACCGAGACGTCGCCTGTGGTCACGTTCGAGCCGCTTGGGAAGACCCGAGAGGGCACGATCGGCATTCCGGTGCCGTCAACGGACGTGGCGTGCTTTGGCGAGGACGGCGCGATGCTGGCCACGGGCGAGACGGGCGAGATCGGGGCACGTGGCCCGCAGATCATGAAGGGGTATTGGAAAAAGCCCGAAGAGACCGCCAAGGTCATGAATGGCGATATCTTTCTGACCGGTGACATCGGGGTCATGGACCCCGACGGCTATGTCCGCATCGTCGCCCGCAAGAAGGACATGGTCGTCGTCTCAGGCTTCAACGTCTATCCCAATGAGGTGGAGGATGTGCTGGCAGCCCATCCCGGCGTGGCCGAAGCGGCGGTGATCGGCGTGCCCGATGACGCAAGCGGCGAGGCTGTCAAAGCGTTCATCGTCAAGGGCGATCCGGGCTTGAGCGTCGATCAGGTGCGCGCCTACTGCAAGGAACATCTGACCGGCTACAAGGTGCCCAAACAGGTCGAGTTCCGCGACACGTTGCCGAAATCCAATGTCGGCAAGATCCTGAGAAAAGACCTGCGCGCCGAAGCGCTGGCGCAAGCGGCGGAGTAACGAGATGGTTGATGAGTTCACGCAAACGCTGCTGGGCAGCATGGTGGCCGTGATCATGCTGGGCATGGGCGCGTCACTGACCCCGCGCGATTTCTACCTCGCGCTGCGCCGGCCCTACGGCCTTGCCATCGGGGTGGTCAGCCAATACGGCATCATGCCGTTTCTGGGGTTCATGCTGGCGCTGGCGCTGACGGTGCCCGAGACGATCGCGGTTGGCATCCTCATCATGGCGTGCATGCCGGGCGGGACGACATCCAACATCTTCACCTACTTCTCCAAGGGCAATCTGGCGCTGTCGGTGCTGATGACGGTGACCTCGACCGTGTTCGGCGTGGTGCTGATCCCGCTGATCCTGCTGCTGTATGCCGCGGCCCTTGATCTTGAGATCCCGCGCGAGGACATCATCGCGGTCCTGATCGTGCTGCTGGTGCCGGTCGCCATCGGCATGACCCTGCGCAAGATCAACCCGAATGCGGGCGCGGTGATGGAGTTTCTGGGCTCGATCCTGGGCGCGTTCTTTATCCTGTTCATTGCGGTGACGTGGATCCCGCAGAACTGGCAGTTCCTGCTCAACACGACCGGTGCGACCTATGTGGCCGCCATCGGGCTCGGGGTGATCGGGATCACCATTGGATACTTCTTTGCCACGTCGCTGAAGCTGCACCCGCGCAATGCGCGGACCGTGGCGCTTGAGACGGGCATTCAGAACGGGCCGCTTGCCATCGCCATTGTCGTATTTACCTTTCCGCCCGAGCAGCAGCAGGCGATCATGGCGGTGCCTGCGCTCTATTCGCTGTTCATCGTGATCACGTCGACGCTGGTCACGTTCGTCTTTCGGCGGGCGAATACGGCGGCCGAGCAAAAGCTGCCGGACGGTCTGCTCTAGGTGCGCTGTTGCGACAGCTGCAGCCGGTTGGCAATGTCCGCCCGGTGCTTGTCGAGGACCCGCGCCAGCTGGGGTTTGAGCCGCCCATAGCGTGAGCTGGGCACCGGGACCGAGATCGCATAGATCCGGCCCACCGGATCCTGCACGGCAAAGCCCAGGGCGGACACACCTTCGGTATGGTTGTCCTCGTCCGTGGCGAGCGCGCCGTCGCGGATGGCCTGGATATCCTGCAGCAGGTGCGGCAGCGTGCCGATGGCGCCGGGACTGTTCTCGCTCTCGGCGAGCGCGAGGCGGGCGGCGTCCGCCTCGTCCAGGCAGGCCAGTGCCGCCCTGCCATTGGCGGTTGTGGTCAGCGGAAAGCTCTCGCCGATGCTTGACACGGTGCGCAGGCGCTGGCGCCCGACGATCTGGTCGACAAACAGCATTTTCGAGCCGTCCATGATGGCCAGATCCACCGTCTCCCCGGTCTCCTCGGCGATGTGCTGCATCACCGGGCGCAGCAGATCCTTGGTGTCGCGCACCGAGGCCTGCGCCAGCATCTGAATTTCGGGACCCAAACGGATGCCGCCACTGCCGTCTTCGGTCGAAATAAAGCCCTCGGACGACAGGGCGCTGACAATGCGCTGTACCGTAGAGCGGGGCAGATTCACCTTGCGCGCAATCTGACCCAGGCTCAGCCCGTCGGCCTCGTGACCCAAGGCGCGCAGGATGTCTGCCGCGCGTGCAATCACCTGAATTCCTGTCGCTTTTTGGTCTGTCTCAGTTGTCATTCAGCATGGCACCAGCGGTCATGATAAAGGTTTGCAGGCGTCTAGGCTAGTCCGCGATGCGATGCAAATCAAGAGTTGACCGACATGCGATACAGCCGCACCATGATGCAAAACAGCAAAGTGAGTCTTTGGGAGGACGCAGATGACCATCACGGTGCGTGGGATCGAATTTCAGGAAAACGACAACAATGATATGGGGCTGGAGTTTGTGAACCTCAGCCACCGCTACGGCTTTCAGTGCCCGAACTGGCCCTACTTCAAGGACGTCGCGATCGAGCGGAAGCACTACATGGCCAAGTCCGGCGTTCTGTCCCAGACGATCACCACGACGATGCATGTGACCACCCATATCGACGCGCCCGCGCACGTGGTGCAGGGCACACCTTTTATCGACGAGGTGCCGCTGCCGCATTTCTTTGGCTCCGGCCTGGTGGTCAGCATCCCCAAGGAGAAATGGGAACAGATCACAGCCGATGACCTGGAAAAGGCCTGCGGCCATGCGATCCGCAAGAACGACGTGCTGATCATCAACACCGGCTGGCACAAGCGCTACGAGGATGGCGATTACTTTGCCTATTGTCCGGGCCTCGTCCCGTCGGCCGCGGACTGGATGGTGGAAAAGGGGATCAAGGTCGTGGGCCACGACACGCAGGCCAATGACCACCCGCTTGCCACCGCCATCGGCCCGCAACGCAACGGGCCGATCCTGCCGCATCTGGAGGCCGAGTACCTCGAATGGTCCGGCGGCACGCCCTGGGATGTGGATTTCCCCGAGTGGGAGCCGGTGCACAACACGCTGTTCTCCAACGGCATTCTCGGGATCGAGAATGTGGGCGGCGATCTGGATCGCGTGACGGGCAAGCGCTGTACCTTCGCCTTTTTCCCGTGGAACTGGGATCGGGGCGATGGGTGTATCATTCGCCTCGTGGCGATGATGGACAAGGGCCAGCACTACCGGATCGAGCCCGGCGAAGATTTCTGATCCCGCCACGTGCAGCAGGGGAGGGCTGTGCCGATGTTGATCAAACGCTTTGACGAGGCCGAAGCCTATGATGCCCCCAACCATTGGGGTGTCACGGGGCTGCGGCTGCAGGGGTTCGAGGAGGGCGGCCCGGAAAACCAGTGGGTCGGGTTCAGCCAGTTCCTGCCCGGTGGTGGGGCCGGGCCCGACGCGACGCCCTTTGAAAAGGTCTATGTGGTGCTGGAAGGCGAGATGACTGTCGAATGGGACGGGCATCAGGACGTGTTGCGCGCCATGGACAGTTGTACCGTGCCCGCCGGGCTGGTGCGCCGGATCGAGAACCGGTCGAACCACGTCTGCAAGATGCTGGTCGTCATCCCATACCCCGAAGGAGGGCGCCCGACATGAGCCTGTCTGACCCGCTGTCCTTCTTCGATATCACCGGCAAGGTTGCGCTGATCACCGGCGCGTCCGGCGCCTTTGGTGCGGTTGCGGCGGAATGCCTGTCCGGCGCCGGGTGCAAGGTCGTTCTGGCCGCGGGCAATGCCGAGGCCATGGCGGCGGTTGCCGCCAAGTGCAAGGGTGAGACGGCCCAGATCAACGCCCGCCCCGACAGTGAGGCCGCTTGCGCGGATATTGTGGCCGAAACCGTCGCGGCCTTTGGCCGGCTCGACATTCTCGTCGTGGCGTCGGGCATGAACAAGGTCGCCAAGATCGACGCGATGGCGCCCGAGACATTTGCGGATGTGATGGACGCCAATGTCACGCAAAGCTGGCTCATGGCCCGTGCGGCCACCCAGCAGATGCAGGCGCAGGGCGACGGCGGCAAGATCGTCCTCATGTCCTCGGCCCGCGGTCTGCTTGGCCACCCGGCGGGCTACACCGCCTATTGCGCATCGAAGGCCGCCGTGGATGGTATCACCAAGGCGCTGGGCTGCGAGTTGGGCCCAACCGGCATCACAGTGAACGCCATCGCGCCCACCGTGTTCCGCTCGCCCCTGACCGCGTGGATGTTCGAGGATACCAAAGAGGCACAGGCCGTGCGCAACGGCTTTCTCACCCGCGTGCCCAAGGGGCGGCTGGGCGAGCCCGAAGACCTTGCCGGGCCGCTCTTGTTCCTGTCGTCGCGGGCGTCGGACTTCTACACCGGGCATATCCTTTACGCCGATGGTGGATACACCGCCGGATGACCCGGATCGCCGTCATAGGCGCAGGCCTGATGGGCCACGGCATCGCGCTGACATTTGCGCGTGAGGGGCTCAGCGTTGCGCTGACCGACCCGGTGGATGATATGCGCGCCACGGCGCTCGACCGCATTGCGCACAGCCTTGCCCTGTTGGGTGCGCAACAGGGCGATATCGACGCGGCCATCGGCAACGTGCGCGTCACAGCCTCTCTGCCGGAGGCGGTGGGCGATGCTGACGTCGTGTTCGAAGCGGCGCCGGAAAAGCTTGATCTGAAACAGGCGATCTTTGCTGACGTGGAGGCGCACGCGCCCACCACCACCATGCTCGCCTCCAACACATCCGTCATCCAGATCACCAAGATCATGGGCGGGCTGACATCGCGCCACCGCGCCCTTGGCACCCATTGGTGGAACCCGCCGCATATGATCCCGCTGGTCGAAGTGGTCAAAACCGAATGGACGGATCCGTATGTCGCCCAGTCCATGGTTGATCTGCTGCGCGATGCGGGCAAGACGCCCGTGATCGTCGAAAAGGACGTACCTGGCTTTATCGGCAATCGGCTGCAGCACGCGCTGTGGCGCGAGGCAATCAGCCTCGTCGAGAACGGGATATGCTCGGCCGAGGCGGTGGATGAGGTGGTCAAGGCCAGCTTTGGCCGCCGCTTGGCCGTCTTGGGCCCGCTGGAAAACGCGGATCTTGTGGGGCTGGAGTTGACACAGGACATCCACGCGCAGGTATTGTTAGACCAGGAGACGCGG
>ERZ1740059.1911-NODE-1911-length-10381-cov-9.901220_pt1 | contig 10381 bp, 7 predicted proteins | sample MGYA00581744_ERZ1740059 | MGnify/ENA primary metagenome ERZ1740059 (study PRJEB43018, sample SAMN04849738) | marine metagenome | isolation source: floating plastic debris | place: Pacific Ocean | collected 2008-08-28 | study: EMG produced TPA metagenomics... | reverse complement strand
AAATGACAACTCCGAGTGTTGTGACATTTGTGACGTTTGTCGAGCCGACAGCCCCCCACCCAACTTTAAAAGGTGAAAATATTATAATAAAATTATCAAAAATGGTTTCACACAAATATCAATTGCAATCCTCTGGATTTTCCAAAAATGGGTACCGTTTCGGCCTTTGGATGACATGTCGATGGATACAACCCTGTGATCAGGAGGTCCTGAGAGCAACCGGGCTTTTTTCCTGATATGCTGCACATAAAACGCTGTGTTTCACTTCCACTGTTGAATTTAGAGCCGCTTCTCTATTGCGTTTATGTGGCAGCGCAGACAAAATAGCGTTATGTCATGCACACAGCATAAACAGCCCCATTGCTCCGTGCGTTAATTTTGGCCTCCAAATCCCTCCCTGATATTCCAAGACCTTCAGCAAGCAGAAAAATAATGAAGAAAACAATGGTCATAGGTCATATCTCTGCAAGTATGATGTTTGGAGCATAGGCCCACCCACCCAACCATAAAACCCAGGCGGAAGTGCAGTAGTCCAATGGTTTGGAGCAAGAATATTTCAGATTCTGAATCTCAATATCTTTTTTACATCTAAAAAGTTTTATGGCCACATCTAACTTTCCAACCAAGCTGAGGCAAAATAAATTCCCACAGCTCATACACTAGGTACAACTCCCAATGGTATTTAATTGACTGCCAGCCTGTTCCCTTTGGGGGTGTGTGTCAGTATATTTTGCCAGGAACAGACTCGACTGATTGGTCAGCCTACATACAAAATTCCTCTGATCTGGAAAACCTCTGAGCTGGAAAACCTCTGAGAATCCCTTAGCTGTGCTGCTCAAACTGAAACTACTAGAAACTACCCTGTGATGTTCATAATTAGTCATTGTCTCCCCTGGAAGTTTAAGAATCATGATTGTTTGGGGTGTAGGGGCATTCAAATTCCTTTTTTAATACAGCATAAGTATAGTTCATAAGGTAATCAATCACTGCAAGAAGTAATTAGACATTCATTGGTTGATAAACAGCTAAACAGCCAGTGTAGAATCACCAAAAACAATATGTTTTATTAAGGCTGCCACTAGAGGGCAGTGTAGAAAGATTTTGATATTATTGCCCAACAACTGTCAAAAGTATTGCTTAAGATGGCCTTTTTTTATCATGTTAAGGATGATAGATGCACAAAAACCCTTTGGGGGTCAATAAAAGTTAGCTTCATGGAGAAAACAAGCAGAATGTAGCCTGTGATAGAGTTTATGTTTTGGCGTAGATACATTTGCAATGAGGTTTGTTCTGGGTTTTGTTGATAGATAGTAGTCATTTCTTGACTAGGCGTCAAGAGTGTAAGAAGCTAGGAACTATGAAAATTTTTGTCTCAGAGTTTTTCTTCAAGTATAGAGATACAGACAATGGATGACGAATGCACTATGACAAACCTGGCAACTAATACAATGGAGTCAACATCACAAACAAGAGATGAAAACAGAAGCCCAACCAGTGGGAGTTCGAGTGAGACTCATGGGGAAGAAAGACACTACAAGAAGGACAGTAACCGGAAACACAGGCGACACCCACAACGAAAACGAAAGTGGAAGCCTTACACAGATCTCAGTTGGGATGAGAGGAAGAAGCAGGATGACAGGGAGAGCAGGAGGGCATTTGCAAAGCGTGAGAGACTCTCTGCTGAGGGTCATCCAATAGCTCCATACAACACAACACAATTTTTGATGGAAGATGATCATCGGAGTTCGCCAGTTCACGACGCAGGAAGGAAGTTGGTCGCTAACGACAGCTCTGTTAGTCTTCAGAGCATGGATGTTGAGACCACACCAAAGCCTACGGATGGCACAACACTGCTGGAACCGAAACGTGCCCGATTTTGTGTGGACAGTCCTCATCCGGATAGTCAGAATCAAAGCGAGAGAGGTACTGAAACTAGAGATGACATTCAGCGATACATCCTCAATGACTTCAGCCAGACGTATGCTGGAATTCATGCTGAGGAACTGCAATCTATGTCAAAGATGGATCTCATAGCAGAGTGTCTCAAACTAGAAAAAAAGGTACGACCATATTTGACTGCGGTCAGTCGACAATATTCATGTTACATCAGTAATTTTGATTACTCTATCTATTGCCTATTCAGCAGACACTTATAGTAGAGCAACCGTAACTGTATTATAGATAAAGTGTATTTAAAAAGTTTTGAAAATTTTGCCAGTGCTCTTTAACGGGTATAATTAGGAATAACCCAAATTGATTCTCCTAATTTTAAAACAGGTTGATGTCTTGGAGCGAAGAGTAAAACGATGCAAAGAGAAACACAGAGATGAACCTCGTAACCAGGCTGATGTACGCCTTCTTGAGAAGATTAACCACCTGCAGGTATGGATACTAAGATATATATTTGGTTCTTTATTGAATAACTAAATGAGAGTAATACATCGATAATGACTTTACCTTTTCTCATTGATATACGTGTGTAGTGCTTTTCCAGTAACTGGAGTTGTACCGACTATAAATGTGGGTGAACAACTCCCTACGTTTTTGACTGCACTTCGTTGTGTAGAATTTTCATTCACTGTTATTTTCTTGCCTCTTTGCAGGGACTCAATGCCCAGCTACAGAAGGAAAATGCCAGTATGTTGAATCGCAATCAGGACCAGTGTGCTGTAGTAGACGAAACCTCAAAAGATGGTGCTCAAATTGATGCTGTATCATCGGATGCACAACATTAACCCTCAATATGGCTCACTTCAAAAACCTTCTTCCGTCATTAACGACAAATATATTGAAAACCCGCCCGACCCATCACACGAGTAAACATCGGGTTTATCGTAGTCTGTTATTCGGTAGTCACACACAATTGAGATTAGAAAAATAAGCTTGCAAAGTAACATAAAGATGTCTTTCTTCCTTATCAATGCAGGTTTAACCATTATTCTATGTTCTTATGTTGTTCTTGGGGATACAGATCATCGTAGTATCCTGATTTTATTTACATGTAATTAACTGTCATGTATGATGTTGTTTTAGGGTTATTAATGAGATATTTTAGTTGTTCTTCTGTCATCCTACTGTTGTGTATTGGGCCTTTTCCCATATGATAACATATATCTGTCATTTAAAAGCATTTTCGGCGACTTTTGCCATTTTTTGATACTGAAGAAAATGGTAAAAATGTACTAGAAAAATGATAAAATTTATTGGAAAATTCAATAAATATATAAATTCAACATACCCAACGATTCAATAATTCATTGACATAGAAGCCAGGTACCAGCACTTTTTCATCACTATTTCGCAAAAAAAACGTAGTCTTTGGTAACATCCATCGATTTCACAGCTCGTGACAACCAGGCTGATATTAAACCTCATACAAATTCACTGATTAATGGCGGCCATGGTTTTCGTGGCACCATGACTTCCAGTGATAAACACCATGCTGGCTGCTATTTGCATGGCAAATCCCATGGTTCCATTATGCCCTACTTCATGGTATTCAGCTTAGTGATTAGTTTTAAGCCAATATCTCTTGTGTGCGACTAGTATTCTAAGTTAGCTGTGTAACCAAGCTGTTCTATAGCCAGTAACTATGGTAATGATAGCGAGCTCACTGCCGAGGCGGATATCCTGGGTATCCCTGTGTAGGAGGATACTGGTACCCTTGTGGTGGGTACTGACCGGCGGCAGGCTGACTATACTGCGGCTGTTGTGGGTACTGTGCCTGGCCAGGTTGTTGTTGAGGATATGGGGCTGGTGGGTTTTGATAGTATCCTGCCCCATATCCGTAAGGATTATAGCCTTGTGGCATAGGTGGAGGTGGATAGTAATTATATGGCTGAGGATGGTAAGGCAGAGTGCCTGGAGGTGGTTGTTGTGGTGGATATTGTGCTGCAGCTGGTGGTTGTCCCTGTGGTGGTGGTGCCGTGCTCTGTTGTGGTGGTACTGTCGGCTGTACTGGAGGAGCGGCAGCAGCAGCATCTGGTTGTGGTGCAGGTGCTGCTGCTTGATCTGTAACAAAGAACATAGAATTTTGATCATCAACATCTCAGCTCAAACCATTCATCCACCTGACTCACTCAAATACATCTCTGCATTGGTACCGCATGGAGATGAGTCTACACAATTGTGGTTATTGTTGATAAGGACAATTCCGCTAATTTTTTGTATGTCGTCACAGGTATATGTAGGCTGTTGTAGGAATCTGAGAAGGCATAATCAAACACGCTGAGCATAATTTGACACAGTAATTGTTTTATCACTGTATTGACCCTGAGTTGTGCATTGTTGATATCAGCTTTGGAAACACTTGGGATAATGCCAACAATGTATTGAATACTGATTACAGTGTCCTTTATTGCAGGCAAATACCATACTTCATGCAAAGTGTGGGCTGAGCTTCTTTAGTATAGAGCCGCAGTACTGATCTATACTATATGAGTAATGATAAACCTGCCAACACAGTTTATCAGTAGTGCCTGGACACTTTCCCAACTTTTGACATTATTCCTATCTAACGCACACTTCTTGTCAATAGTTTCTGATACTCAAACAGTAAGATGTCAAGTGACTCAAGAAAACCTGTTTGGCCAAGTCTTTGCCAACGTAAGTTAGCGATACAAGATACTACTAGTATAATGAGACCAATGAGATAAACCTCAAAAATTGAGACAACGGATTCAAATCGGATTTATCTTCCCAATCCCACTTCAGTACTGGAACCACCATTTGGTGTCATAGCCTACGATGTCTTATATTCCAGGAGGTTTGATGGTCATTATTTCTCCAAAAGCAATACTTTTCTATATAGCACAGCATGATCTCACCAAAAGGAGGCCATATTGCATTGCCATTCATTTAGTTAGGATCAATAAGAAGTCAAGATTTGATAGTAGAAGCCCCATAAACCTTCATATCACCAGTTTCATTGCCCGACATAGAAAACAGAAATAGATATGAATTGACATCAGAGTTGCCTGTCCATATTTAAGTGGAGACAACTCCTGTCATCAAAATCTTGGTACTCTGAAACGGCAATGAATTCAATGGGCGCCTTTTGGGCAGTGACGGGTTTGAAAGAGCTGAGTTTCCTATTTTTCCAAAATATCCTCTGGATTGGACCAATGTCAATGGTATCAATCACCTATAGACAGTTTTTCCCATACTAGCATGGTTAATCAGAAAGGTTACAATAATAGTGTTCTGCTAGAGGCTTGCTAATCTGGCAAGATCAAAATGGAAAAGTTCAGAGGGGCGGTCTGTTACACCAGGCGAGAGAAAAAAAGCAATAATTCAGAGTTTACGTATGTCGTTTATGTCAATGCAGACACATTTTTTATACACAGAAACTACAAGATACCAAATAAGCTGCAGTACCTGATGTGCTTTGTATTTACATGTACTGATATTTCCCTAAAACAAGTCAATTTGAGCAATTAGTGCCGCAAAAGTTCACGCACTTCATGTCCCTTGTAAGATGCTATATCAGTGTTACTCATTCCTCTTTATGGCATTCCACAATACGACAACCCATAAGGTGATCCATTTCTGGTTCTTATTATAAGCATGAGATGTTGCTTCCAGTATGCAACTAAATATAAATTACCAAAATGGCTGACAGGTAATCTGACAAATCCATCTCTGGAATTGCTGGTGCCATCAAATTCATGGCACAGTGATCAGTTTGTCAGACTAAGACCAGGATCAAACTCAAAGCACCTACCAACAAAACCTGAAGATAACACATAATGTTACGAGAGGATATGACATACACTACTTACTTGTTGAAGGGGGTGGCGGGCGTGCAGGGGGTGTGGCTTTGGGAGTCTGGTAACTTGGGGCAGACGGTGCTGATTCGCTGGGCCTGGCAGCTATCTGTTGATTCAAATCCTTCATAAGGTCTGTCTTCTCGGTTTTACGTGCAAAGCAGAGGTCACTGATCTTATTCTGATATTTGACTAGTATCTGTGTCAAGTCGTTGTAAAACTAGAAGAAAAGTGAAAAGTGATAGTAAATATCCTTTCACGAACGGTTCGATAACTTATACAGGATACAGAGTAAGTACATAAGCTTCTCATAATGAGTTGTCAAAGTAATTTTTGGGAATGTTGGATTAGACTAAATTTTGCTATATACACATGTTCACATATTCATATCAAAAGGGGTTGGATTCTTTGCGAGGGCCATCCGGATACGGCCCACAGTGGTGACTTTTACGACCCTGATAATCACATATCTAACAGAAACAAGTATCTTACATTAACTTGTTTAGACTTGCCAGGCAAAGCAAAATGCAGATGTGAAATTATCACTCACGATAGACGATGCATTGGCACATAACATAAAATTATAACACCCTTTTCACCGCTGACATAATGTATCCACACACATGTAGGCCTTCATAAAATGACAAGCACTGGGAAAAAAGGGTGGTTATAGCCCAGCCTTACTCCGTATGAATGGATGACACTGATCCTATGTATAACCGCATAATGCTAAAATCTTTTGAAATAACTTCCTAGCTTAGCTAGATGCTACATAATTTGACCCCAGTATAAAAATATTTATTATCATGATTATATTATTACCTTTCAGACTTTGGCAATTCAAAGCATTCTATGTACATCATCAAACCGGCAGGGTAAATATAATACTGGCCACGTGGAGTGCCTTGGTCTAACTAGAAGGAGTTGTCCCCTCCTATTGGATGAGCAGACAATCAACTATGTATAATGTGTAATATTTGGAATGTATGATGTCTCTGTTTGTGTTGTATGTATGTAATCGGAAAAAAGTTTTTTATTACCGGGTTTGGACATGAGTCAAGGTTAATTTGTTACATTTCATGTTTGACCATGCCATCGTTCGCTATTTCCACATAAAATTTGGCCATAACTAATGGCACTGAGGATTTTCTATATTGGCATGGCATCTCTTTTTAATTACTCTAATCGTTGCACCTTAAAATGTTGATAGATTTTGACTTCTCCATCATTTTGAAAAAATCCCAACCCTTAAATATCAGCCATACCCATAGGCATATAATAACTTATTATATGCCTATGGCCATACCACTACGTTAAACATCTACTGGCGGATGTATCATTTCACTGTGCTCAGTCATCACGTCAGCAAAACCACATCTTCATCAAACATTGAAACATTTATGCCGAGTTTGTGCGCAGGGGCATGTACACGCAGCAAAGTCATTTAGTATCTTTGCTAGTATTATTGTGAATCCAGGGCCAAGCAAGCCAACAACCCTGAGCCATAACTAGAACACAATACACGATGTTTACAATTTCATGCCTGATTGCACCGCAAAATTATTATCCGTCTAGTTGCCGCAAAGAATAACTATACCACCTGCACCCGCATCACTAAGCCAGTGCCCTACTCCCTACACATGCACCTATTACTGCAAGACTATCCATTTCATACAATAGATTGGCATTTATGATTCATTTGTCGAATATATCAATAAAACTGTGACCTGACCAAACAACTCTCCCAACAGCTACTGGCTACTGGTTGTGTGAATGCAAGGCAAAGAGTTTGATAGAACTTTACCAAAATACTTGAAAATATCCTCATTTACCCACACAAGGGCGTGTGTTGTGTTAACATTTTATTGTCTAAAACTACTTAGAATTGCATAAAACCTGTCAATGTCATGTCATACATGTAGAAGTATTAACCAACTCATTATAAGCCACGAACACTTCGCATACATACTTGGTATAGAAATACTCATAATATAATATGAAGACTACGACAGCCGAATACACTTAAAATTAGGAAGCCAAACTAACTTTTATTGTAGTTGACTTTGAAATCCAATTGAATATTAGACACACTGCTCAGCAAGGCAGCTGCATGGACTAGAAAACAGTACAAAAAGAAGGTATCGCTATCAAATTAGGTTTCGTTGTACACATCGGCTCTCAGGCTCAGAGAAGATAGAAAACCAGTATGGCATCTCTAACTATCAGAAGAGCGGAGAGGGGTGACTGCAGTCTAATTATGGAGATGATAATGGAGCAAGCTACCGCTGAGAACACACCGGAACAAGTACAGTCATCAGTGGAAACACTAGTCTCAGATGGATTTGACAGCACACCGCCCTTCTTTCATGCGTTAGTGGCAACAAAAGACAATAAAACCATTGGTTACGCCTTCTACTACTTTTTATATTCCACTTTAGAAGGCGGTAAGAAGATGTACCTTGGGGAACTTTACATTATGAGTGATTATAGGTGTAGCGGCTATGGTGGCAGGTTGTTTGAAGTATTGATGAATGTTGCCAAGGCTGAAGGTTGCATTTGTATGCAGTGGCATGTACATCAATCTAACACAGGAGCTATGAGATTCTATCAGAGGTATGGCGCAATCGACTTGACTGAAAAAGACGGTGTTCACAACTTCAGAATGGAGAAAAGCGCCATGATCAACTGGCTCCAAAATCACAAGTAAAATGTAGATGAGTAAAATTATCAAATTCAACAAAATGTGCTACAAGGATTTACCGACAGCATTGACCGTTTCTTAATAAATGAACAATTTTTCATGGATTTTTTTTCATGATGAGCATGAATCTAATCTTAATGTAATCTAATCGAATATAGAGTGGGGACAAGGCTCATGTGCGCAGTAGCAGAATTGCAATTCTATTCTAAGGGTGATGCACTGCTGATCAGTGGTAATAAGAATAAATCCACATTATTCTACCGCTACTATTATTTGACCGAAAAATTTTTGATTTGACAAGCCTTCAATAATGTTCCAGAGTATTTATGTTTTCAATTTCGATACAAAGCACTTCTAGTTCTAGCCCTCAACCTGCTTTGTCATCATCAGTGAAAACCTATTGTACCAGTTGATGTACGTCTATAATCACGTTTCAATAGCATCAAAAATCATCAGGGGTGTATAATCAACAAGTGCCTAGACGGTGTTGGTTCTGATATAGGGAATTGGGATTTATAGCCTGAATATTAATAATAAAATCATTTTTAGAGTACAGATATCACAATTCTCCATCCTTTGTGTGTAAAATGTGTTGGTTACTGGCACGCACATGATAAGCATTTGGGGCATATAAAAAAGTTGCACTACGCCCCTGGGCTGGTTCTTTTGAGATGCTTCAAAGTTTTCAGTGCATGCGAAAATTCATCACTGCAATGACCTTTAGACAGTGAACTGAGCACTTGGGGACAACAGGGACTCACAGTATCGGTTATAGAGCACAGCATGGCGGATCTGATTATAAGAAAAGCAGTTAGGGAAGACTGTAAGGAGATCATGGGTATGACTAGAGAGCTAGCAGAGTTTGAGAGAATGCCTGACAGTGTAAACTTGACAGAGGATATACTAGTACGAGACGGGTTTGACAGTGACCCACCCTTCTTCTTTGATCTTATAGCTGAGATCGATGGCATTGTTATAGGTCATGCACTTTACTTCTACAGCTATTCTCCTGTCGAAGGAGGAAGACTTCTGTACTTGGAAGACTTGTATATTAAGGAGCAGTACCGAGGAAAAGGCTATGGTAACAAGTTATTTGATGCAGTCATTAATGTCGCTAGGGAGAATGACTGTTTCTGTATGCAATGGTGTGTACTTAACTGGAATGAGAAAGCGTTGGGTTTCTACCAGAAGAAAGGAGCATTCGACTTGACCCTAGATAGAGGTACACACATGTACCGAATCGAAAAAGATCAAATGGTGAAACTTGCCAACACAGAATGATGATTCGAGAATGGATCTGGCACTTAGTCAACCATATGGCATTGTAACAAACTTGTCATTGCCATCAGAATTAAAACATAGGAAACTCTTACAGAGCCGTCAACCAGATATGAGCCTGGATTTAATTCAAGACCTACACATAGCTAAGGAAACCTACCTAACGGGCAGTTCTTGGATGGTTTCTGCTTTGATTAAGGAGACAATTGCAGACCATTGACAATCAAAATCAAAGAGAGAATTTTAATGAGTATGACAATAGAGTAAACCAAGATTGATAAATTGCCTGACAGTGTAAACACCCACAATGATCTCCTTCAGTGAGATGAGACCGGTTTGACAAGTAACACAGCCCTCTTTCATGTCGCGATTGCGATATTTTGAGGGCTTGATCTTGGAAACCCTCACTAGGAAGAATTGTAAATTACGAGATGTGATTGAAGCTGCAACCATTTTAATTTCTCCACAAACTGTTACTGGTACTGTATGTATTATGTTTTCCAATTTTAAAAGTAAATTTGCATCTTGAAATATACCCATTGTGGATGTTGCTGTGTACATGCATGAATGATGAATTTGCTGTTGGCACAGATTGCGTGACCTCTACCTGCCATAGATGCTGTACTACCTACAGAAC
>ERZ1740059.1910-NODE-1910-length-10383-cov-6.470662_pt1 | contig 10383 bp, 7 predicted proteins | sample MGYA00581744_ERZ1740059 | MGnify/ENA primary metagenome ERZ1740059 (study PRJEB43018, sample SAMN04849738) | marine metagenome | isolation source: floating plastic debris | place: Pacific Ocean | collected 2008-08-28 | study: EMG produced TPA metagenomics... | reverse complement strand
GTGTGGGTCGTGGTGCGGGGTTTCGGCGGCGCGGGCCGGCTTGGGGGGGGTCCCCTGTTCTCCCGGGTCGGGGGGGGGGTTGAGCACCAGCGCACGCGCGCCGCCGGGGTTCGCCTCGGGCGCACGGTACGCGAGGACTCGAACGACACGCGGCCCACACTTCGCCTCGCCGGCGCCGTGGCGCCGCGCCCCTGGATCAACGTCGTTGGCAGCGTGGCGACGGGGGCTCGCTTTCCGAGCTTTCTCGAGCTCTTCGGGAACCAGAGCAGCATCGTGGCCAACGTCGGGCTCGGCCCGGAGCAGAGCCGCGCGGCCGACGTCGGGCTCGTCCTACAGGGACGCGCGAACGCGCTGCGAGGGCTCCTCGAGGCGCGCTACTTCGACCTGCGGGTCCGCGACATCGTGCTCGCGTCGCCGACCTCCCAGCAGACCGTGCGCTTCGAGAACTCGGAAGACGCGCGCTCACGCGGCCTCGAGCTCGGCGGGCAGACGACGCTCGCCGCCCATGTCGTGCTCCGCGCTGCGATGACCTATCTGCGCACGCGCGGCGTGCGCGGCGTGGAGCTCAACTGGCGTCCGCGCCTGCAAGCGCATGCGCATGCGGAGGTGCACAGCCGCGCGCTCGGGCGCCGCGTCCAGGACCTCGTGGCGTTCACCACGGTCCTGCACCGCGGCGCCTACTTCAACGACCGCGCGAACCTCGTGCGCATCGCCGGGCGCACCTGGCTGGCGCTCGGCTGCCGCGTCGACCTCGGCGTGGGGGGACCTGGCTCGCGGCTCTCGCTGCTGGCCACGGCCCGCGACGTGCTCGACCGCCGAGGCCAGGACTTCCTCGGCTTCCCGCTTCCCGGCCGGCGCTACGCCGGCGAGCTTCGCTATCGATGGGATTGGTAACGCAATGAGACGGATGACCGAACGCAAGACCCTCCTCTTTCTGGCCCTCGCCGTGGCCCTCGCTGGCTGCGGCGACGACGACGGTTCCACCACGGGCGTCATGGACGGGGGCGACCCTCCGGCGGACGGCGCCATGCCGGATGCGGGCCCCGACCCGGTGCTGGCCGCTCTCCCCGACACCGCCACCTTCGGCGTCGTGAGCAGCGGAGACGGCGTGGCGAGCGTGGGCTTCCTCGACGCGAACGGCGACGTGGCCGTCGACGTGTGGATCGACTCGGGGACCATGCCCCCGGAGCTCACGGCGACGCTCGGCGGCGACGTGGTGCTGGCCACGGAGACACCGGAAGGCACGGTGACGCTCCTCGACCGCTTCGGGGCCGATCTGATCACGCGCTTCACGACCGGCGGCGTCTTCATCGGGCAGGGGCGCTTCACGCCCGAGTCGGTGTCGCTCAATCTCCAAGATGCCGTGATCCTCCCGGGCGGCCGCGGCTTCGTGTCGCGCTTTGGCCAGAACCCGGAGGGCGGCGCGGCGACGGAGGACCGGGGCAGCGACCTCATCGGCTTCGACCCGGAGACGCTCGTGCCCACGGGCGAGCGCGTCGACCTCGGCGTCTTCAACTTGATGGTGGACGGCATCGACCCGGAGACCGGCGACCCCGTCAGCGACGTGCCGGTGTTGGCACGACCGGGACGCATCGTCCGGCGCGGCGACACGCTCGTCGTGGGCCTCGCTCGTCTTCCCGAGGGCTTCACGGGTCCGCGAGCCTCCGGGCCCGGCGCCGTGGCGCTGGTCGACACGGGTGATCTGGGGGCGACGCTCTTCGAGCTGCCCGGGGGCCTCGCCAACTGCGACCAGGTGCTGCCAGTGCTCGGTAGCGCGACCGATGTGATCGTCAGCTGCAAGGGCTACTCGAACCTCGGCTTCGGCGAAGAGACCGAGACGCGCGATACCGTCGGCATCGTCCGCCTCTCCATCGCGGCGACCGGTGAGGCGAGCGTGGTCTCGAGCTGGGAAGCCGCGACGGCGGACGGCCCGCTCGCCGGGTGGAACACGCTGAGCCTCGGTGGCGACGTGGTCGCGACGGTGGCCTTCGGGGACTTCGTGGCGGAGACCGACGACGAGCTTCTTCGCATCGATCTCTCGACCGGTGACGTCTCGGTCATCGCGACGGGCGCCGGGCAATTCGTGCTCAGCCAGGGCGCGTTCGCGGAGGGAGGCCCGCTGCTCGTGCCCGACGGTGCCATGGGCGCGATCCGGCGCTTCTCGCCCGCGGGCGAGAGCTTCACGGAAACGGCGGCCGTCACCATCGGCCCGCCGACCCTGACCATCCGCAGCATCGCGGCTCTCTGACTATGCTCGTCTGGCTCCGGGCTTCCTCGGAGGCCCGGGGCCGGACCCCTGCTAGGACCGTGTGATGAGCGACAGCGAAGACCCCAAGACCGAGCCCGAGGCGAGCGACGACGCGCACGCCGCGAAGATGAAGGCGCTGAAGGCCGAGCAGGACGCGAAGGTCAAGAAGAACACCATTCGCCGCGGCGTCGTCGTCGTGCATACGGGCGACGGCAAAGGCAAGAGCACCGCAGGGTTCGGCGTGGCGATGCGCGCCGCCGGTCACGGCCAGAAGGTCGCCGTGATCCAGTTCATCAAGGGAACCTGGAAGACCGGTGAGCAAGCGGCCTTGAAGCGCTTTCCCGAGATCACGCACGTCGTCAGCGGCGACGGCTTCACCTGGAACACGCAGGACCGAAAGCAGGACACCGCGAGCGCCCAGAAGGGCTGGCAGACGGCGCGGGACTTCATCACGTCGGGCGAATACGACGTCGTCGTCCTCGACGAGATCAGCATCGCGCTTCGCTACGGCTATCTGGACGCGGACGAGGTCGCCCGGGTGCTGCGGGAGAAGCCCGAGAAGCTCTCCATCATCGTGACCGGCCGCGACGCGCCGCAGGCCGTCATCGACGCCGCCGACACGGTGAGCGTGCACCAGCCGCTGAAGCACGCCTTCGCGGCGGGTATCCGTGCGCGCCAGGGGGTCGAGTTCTGAGAGCGCCGAGCCAGCAAGGGCCGCCCGGCTCAACCGAGCACGGCGCGCACGCGCGCGAGCGTGAGCACCATCGCGAGGGCGAGGGCGGCGGTGAGCGCCATCGTCAGCCGCACCAGCGAAAGACCCCGGCGCAGGTCCCGCGGCGCCGGGGCGGGGAGGCCCGCGCCGAGCACGTAGCTCTCCGCCTTGACGAGGCGCACGCCGAGCACCCCCGCGGCGGCGGCCATGGGCCAGCCAGCATTGGGGCTCGCCGTCCGGCGCCCATCCGCCCGCAGCACCCGGACCCCGCGGCGCCAGTCACGGCCCTGCAGCGCACCGGCGATGAGCAGCAGCCCGGCCGTGAGGCGGGCCGGCACGAGGTTGAGCAGGTCGTCCAGCCGGGCCGCGACCTTGCCGAAGTGCTCGTAGCGTCCCCGGTAGCCGACCATGGCGTCGAGGGTGTTGAGCACGCGGTAGGCCACGAGCGCCTCGAGGCCGCCGAGCGCGAACCAGAAGAGCGGCGCCGTCACGCTGTCCGATGCGTTCTCCGCGAGCGACTCGAGCGCGGCACCGCTCAGCGCGCTGGCGTCGAGACCTTCCGGCGAGCGGCTACAGAGATGCATGAGCTCGGCGCGACCCGCGGCGGCGCCGCCCGCCGCGAGAGCGACGCGCATGCGCTCGCCCGCCTCGAGGAGCGCACGCGCCGCGAAGCTCGCCTGCAGCACGTAGAGCTCCACGGCGCGCTGGCCCCAGGGGCCCGCGAGGCTGGCGGCCCCCGCCCGCGCCAGCGTCAACGCCCCGAGGGCCAGCCCGAGGCTGATCACCACCAGCACCAAGCCCGCGATGAGCTGCCCTACGGGATCCACGTCGGTGCGGTGCAGGCGCTTCCTCAGCCACGTGACGAGGGCCCCGAGCCACACAACCGGATGCACACGCCCCGGCACTTCGCCGAGGGTGGCGTCCCAGGCCAGGGCCAGGGCCAGAAGCAGGGCCGGAGAGTCCACGTGCGACCAGGAAGTGGCGCCCGACACGAAAGGCCTCCCGGGCGATGAGCCAGCGTAGTCCGCTACGGGTACATGGCGCCCCGGATCTCGAGGAGATCCGTCGCTTCGGCCGCAGCCCCGGCGACGTCTTGGACTTCTCGACGAACCTGAACCCCGCCGGACCGGCCCCGGCGGTGCGCCGGGCGCTCGCGCAGGCGGATCCCGTTCCCTACCCCGACGCGCAGGGCGCCATGGTGAAGCGCGCGCTCGCGGCACATCTCGGCGTGCAGCCCGCGCTGGTCGCGCTCGGAGCCGGGGCCGCGGCGCTTCTCTGGGATCTGGCGCGGGTGCTGCTCCGGCCAGGCGCCCGCGCCGTGCTGGAGGCACCCGGCTTTGCCGAGCTCCCCGCCGCTGCGGCGGCTTCCGGGGCCGAGTTGACCTTCGTGCGAGGCGGAGGTCCCGCGGACGTCGCGGGCGTCGAGGCCCTGATCCGGGCCGCGCGCGAGTCGCAGGCCAACCTGGTGGCGCTGAGCTGGCCGAGCAGCCCGGCAGGGACCCTCCGACCGGCCGAGGACATCGACGCGCTCGCGCGCGCCCTTCCGACGACACCCATTCTCGTCGACGAGGCCTTTCTCTCGCTCAGCCGTGGCTGGGAAGAGAGGGCGCGGGTGTTCCCCGGCCACGTCATCCGCGTTCGGTCGCTCACGAAGGACCATGCGCTGGCAGGAGTCCGGGTCGCCTATCTGCTCGGCGCGCCGGACCTGGTCGACACGCTCGAGGCCCAGCGCCCGCCGTGGAGCGTCAGCAGCTACGCGCTGGCGGCCGCGCGGGCCACGCTGGCCGCCGACGAGCACGTCGCGGAGAGCCGGGCTCGCGTCCTCGCGTGGCGGGACGCGCTCGATGCGCGGCTCCGTTCGCTCGGACTTCGCCCCGAGCCATCGAGCACCCTCTACGGCATCGTCGACGTACGCCCGCTCGGTCTCGAGGACGCGGCGTCGCTCCGGGCCACACTGCTTCGCCGGGACGGGATTCTGGTGCGTGATTGCGCGTCCTTCGGGCTCCCCCATCACATCCGCCTCTGCGCGCGCCCGCCCGCGGACCAGGAGCGCCTGAGCGCCGCGCTCGATGCGGTCCGGCGGCCGAGATGAGCCCTGCGCTCATGGTCCAGGGCACGGCGTCCGGGGTCGGCAAGAGCTTGCTGACGGCCGGGCTCTGCCGCCTCTACGCACGACGGGGCCTGCGCGTCGCGCCCTTCAAGGCGCAGAACATGTCGAACCAGGCGGCGGTGACGCCGGAGGGCGGCGAAATCGGCCGCGCGCAGGCCGTGCAGGCGGAAGCGGCCGGGGTGGCACCGCACGTCGACATGAACCCCATCCTCCTGAAGCCCGAAGGCATGCTCCGCTCGCAGGTCATCCTACGCGGCCGATCGATCGGTCGGATGAGCTTCCGCGCCTACCACTCGCGCCGCGACGAGCTCACGCAGGCCATTCGCGAGAGCCTCGCGCGCCTTCGCGCCGACCATGACCTGGTCCTCATCGAGGGCGCCGGGAGCCCCGCGGAGATCAACCTGCGTGACCGCGATCTGGTCAACATGTGGGTCGCCCGCGAGGCCGACGCCCCGGTGGTGCTCGTGGGCAACATCGACCCCGGCGGCGTCTTCGCCCAGCTGGTGGGGACGCTCGCGCTCCTCTCGGAGGCGGACCGGGCACGGGTGGCCGGCACGGTGATTAATCAGCTCCGTGGCGATCCCACGCTACTGGCACCCGGCCTTCGCGAGCTCGAGGAGCGGACCGCTGTTCCCTGCTTGGGCGTCGTGCCGATGCTGCCGGCCCACGGCATCGACGAAGAGGACGGCGTCGGCCGCCGTTCGCTTCGCCGCGCGGGCCCGAACGAAATCGAGGTCGCCGTCGTCGCGCTGCCGCATCTGTCGAACTTCGACGACGCGCGGGGCTTCGAGGAAGAGCCCGGCGTCGTGCTTCGCGTCACGGACAACGCGCGGGAGCTCCTTGGCGCCGATCTCGTGATCGTGCCGGGATCGAAAAAGACGCGCCGCGACCTCGCGTGGCTTCGCGAGCGCGGCATCGACCGGGCGCTGGGAGCGCGAGCGGCGCAGGGTGAGCTCGTGGTGGGCGTCTGCGGCGGCTGCCAGATGCTCGGTGAGCACATCGACGACCCGGAAGGCGCCGAAGGTCCCCCCGGTGAGGCGGCGGGCCTCGGCCTCTTGCCCGGCGTCACGCGCTTCGCCCGGGAGAAACGCACGGAGCGTGTGCTCCGCCGTCCGAATGCGCTCCGGACGCTGGTCCCGGAGCTCGGAGAAGAGGATCTCTCCGGCTACGTCATTCATCACGGCCGCTTCGACGCGGAGGGCGACGGCGCGTTCATCGGGCCGGACGGCGAGCGGGATGGCGCCGTCCGCGGGAGCATCGTCGGCACCATGACCCACGGCATCCTGGCGAACCCGGGGCTACGCCGGGCCCTGCTGCTAACGCTCGCCGCGCGCCGCGGGCTCCCGCCACGAAGAAAGGCGCCGGAGCCGCCGGAGCCGAGCGACCGCTACGACCGGCTGGCGGACCACCTCGAGGCGCACCTCGACGTCGCCGCGCTCGATCGCCTCGTCGGCCTCCACGGGTAGACGACGCACGGCCCGGGCCGCCTTCACGGTGGAGCTTCGCCGACGAGGATGAGCCGCCCCGTCTCCGGATCGCGGTAGACCGTGCCCACGCTCTCGAGACCGGCGCCACCCTCCCCCGCCGACTCGGGCAGGCGGGGCAGCTCGCGACCCTGCTCGACCTCGACGGGCGTGGGCTGGAGCGCGTCCGCGAGCCCCGGACTCCGCACGATGAGCGCGGCCATGAGGCCGCAGGCGAAGACGAGCATCACGTCCACCAGGTTGCCCATCACCGACAGGGGGTCGGCGGCGGGATCCTGGTCGAAGCGGGTGGAGAAGCGATCAGGCATCGGCGGCCCTCGCTTCGAGGCGCGTCAGCGTCGCGTCGTACCACCGTCGGCGGAGGCGCCCGATGACGAAGCCGAGCACGCCGACCAGCAGGCCCAGCACCGTCGTGTCGAAGGCGATGGTCACGGCCTGCGCCAGCGACGCGACGTCGCCCCGGCCCAGCGCGGCGAGGCCGGGTCCGAGGGGAATGAGCGTCCCCATCAGCCCGAGCATCGGGCCGATGCGCGCGAGCACGTCCGAGCGCTCGATGCGCCGGCGCGCCCGCCGCTCGAGGGCCCGGGCGTCGGCCGGCATGCTCCGCGGGAGCGACACGACGCGCTCGCCCACGGCCACACCCACGTCGACGAGCACGGCCAGCGTGGCGCCGAGGAGGGCCAGCTGCACCGGGGTGGCCAGCCCGTCCACGACGAAGCGAAGCAGGGACGAGGTGCTCATGCGCGCCGCGCCCCCCGGGCGACACCGAGCGCGATCAACGCGAGCACGCCCAAGCCGAGCAGCCAGGCCGGCCAGGCCGACCCCGCGTCCGCGACCTCGATCTCGGACACGGTGCTCGGATCGCCGGGCGCGGCGGCCCGCTCCACCTGCGCCTGGTCGAGCACCGCCTGCCGGGCCGCCGCGCGCGCCGCCTCGCGCCGCCCCATCACGAGGCCCCAGATGGGATGGTCCGGCCGCGTATGGCCGCTGCCCGGGAGCCCGTGCTCGACGACGAGGCGCGCGAACTCGTCGGTCAGCTGCGTCAGCTCCTCGTCAGAGGGCGTGTAGAAGCCCTTGTCGTAGGCCGTCAGCAGGATGGCGAGCATGTTGATGCGGACGTGCACGTGGCGCGGGTCCTGGAGAAACGCATCCAGGCCGAGCTCGTGGCCGTCGTCGATGTACACGCGCTTGACCTCGTCCCACACCCAGGGCCGAACGAGGGCCGTATGGGTGACGTGCCTGCCCCTGTGGGTCTCCTTCACCTCGCCCCCTTTGGTGCGGGCGCCCGCGTAGCCGTGGTCCATGAGCGGCGCGATCCACGCCGGGTTGAGCTCCCGGCCGCGCAGCTCGGCGAGCAGCTCCGCCTCGAGGGGCGCCATGCGCGGCGACGCCGGATCCGCGTGGCTGATGACGCGCGAGAGCGGCGTCGCGCCGCGCGCTTGCTCCACGGCCAGCGACAGGCCGCCGAGGTAGTCGAAGGCGTCGTTGTTATCGAGCAGCCCGTAGAGGTGACTCGCGCGGCCGAGGTACGTGCGCCCGGTCTGCGCGAGTCGCTCCCCGAAGGCACCATGCGCCGGCTCGCCGTCGAGGCCCGCGCCGTAGGCATGACCCATGCGCAGGATCCACGCGTCGGCCAGCTCCATGCGCGTGTCCCACGCGCCGCTCCGCTCGGCCAGCCGGTTGAGGCCGGCCCCGTAGCCACCCGGCGCGTTGCCGAAGACCCGAAGCGACGCCGCCCGCCCCGCCTCCGCCGGCGAGCTGCCGGCCGCGCGCGCCTTCTGGGCGTCACGCACCCAGTGGGCCGCTACCTGATTGTGAGCGAGCGGCTCGGCGCCGGGCGCGCGCCACGGCGCGTCGAGACGGGCGAGAGCGCTGTCGAGCGCGGGGACGAGCTCGGGATGCTCGGCGCGGACGGTCTCCGAGCTCGCGTCGAGGGCGACGAGCCACGCCCGGTCGAGCCAGACCAGCTGGTTCGGAAAGAGATCCCGGAAGAGCCCGCTGGTCACGAAGCTCACGTCCCGGCGGCCGCCGGCCGCGAGCACGCTCGTGCCTCGCGCGATGCCTTTGAGAATGCCCCGGCTGTTCCAGACGGGCTCCACGCCGAGCAGCGCGAGGCCGAAGGCGATCATGGCGCCCTCGTCGCGCACCGTGTCGCTCGCCCAGAGAATCACCGCCTCGGCGTCCTCCGGTGGGCTCTCGCCGGCGACCGCCTCGCGGGCGAGCTGCTGGCCGAGCTCCCAGGCGAGCCGCGTGGGCGTCTGCTCGCCGCCCAGGGCGTGGAAGTTGCGCCCCGTCGGAAGCACGCCCTCGGTCCGGATCGGGTCGTTGCCTGGTCCCGGCGCAACGAAGCGCCCTTCCAGGGCCGCGAGCAGCCCCCGGGCCTCCGCCGCCGGGCTGCCCTCGAGAGCCTCGCGCACCGGCGCCGGCACGGGCTCTTCCCCGAACATGCTCGCGAGCATCGTGTCGACCTGCGCCCCCGACCACGCACGCCCGAAGACATGCAGGCCGAGCGGCATGAACTCCTCCTGCAGCGTCGTCAGGTAATGACCGACCTCGTGCACGAGGAGCTCGTCGTCGACCTCCGCGAAGGTGATGCCGCGGACCTCGAGCTCGCCGGCCATGCTCGAGGCGAGCTCGCTCTCGAGGTTCAGCTCCGCGATGAGCTGACGCATGCGCGTGACCGCGCGCGCTTGCCCGGGGTCGTTCCGCCCGGACTCCGCCGCCTCGTAGCTCTCCACGAGCTGGCGCAGCTCGAGGAGCTCGTCGTAGAGCGGCGTCGTGGCGAGCGCCGGGGTGAGGTGGTCGACGATGACCGCCTGACCCCGACGCTTGGCCTGGATGCCCTCGCCGACTCCATCGACGATGTAGATGTAGGCGTTCGGGAGATCGCCGAGCAGGCGCTGGGGGTAGTCGTCGGCGTCGAGCCCCGTACGCTTTCCGGGAAGGAACTCGGCGGTGCTGTGCCGGCCCACGTGAATGATCACGTCCGCCCGCCAGACGTCGCGCACGTAGTGGTACCAGCCGAGGTACTGGTGGTGCGGCGGGAAGGTCAGGTTCGCGTGGAGCAGCTCCTCGTCGACCTCCCAGCCGCGCGGCGGCTGCGGTCCGAGCCACACGTTGCCGAGCTCGAGGCCCGGGATGAGCATGTCGCCCTCCCAGGTCATCACCGCGCCCGGCGCCTCGCCCCACCCGCTCAGCCCTTCGATGCCGGTGCGGCCCAGGGCTTCGGTGAGCTCGCCCACCGTGCCCCAGCGCGTGGCGTCGCCGGCGAGGACCGCGTCGTACGCAGCCTCCAGCTGGCGCGCCAGATCGAGCGCCCGGTCGCGCGCGCGGTGCTCCACCCCTTCGAGCAGATGCCGCGTGTCACCGAGCGCCATCTGGACCCGGTCACGGGCGAGGCCCACGAGACCCGCCTCGAGCGCACGACCTACCAGGGCGCGAAGGCGATGCAGCGGCCCGCCCTCGACGGACTCTCGCAGGGCCTCGGGGAGCGACGCGAAGTAGCGACGGTAATCGTCTCCGGGGAGCACCACGCCAGCACCGTGCTGCGCTTCGAGGGCGCCGGCGTCCTCGGGAAGGTTCACGCCCGTGGCTTGAAGACGCTCGAGGAGCGCCTCGGCGCTCTCGGGCACGGGGCCCGTCCGGTAGCCCGCACCTTCGAGGAGGCGGAGCACCTCGAGGAGCGTCGCGGGCACGTCGAGGTTGTCGGCTCCGATGTTGTGACGCCCCGGGGGATGGTTGTAGTAGACGATGGCGACGCGCTTGTCGGCGTTGGGTCGCGACCGAAGCCGGTGCCAGCGCACCAGGCGGTCCGCGAGCCGCGCGATCT
>ERZ1740059.1909-NODE-1909-length-10387-cov-4.990708_pt1 | contig 10387 bp, 12 predicted proteins | sample MGYA00581744_ERZ1740059 | MGnify/ENA primary metagenome ERZ1740059 (study PRJEB43018, sample SAMN04849738) | marine metagenome | isolation source: floating plastic debris | place: Pacific Ocean | collected 2008-08-28 | study: EMG produced TPA metagenomics... | reverse complement strand
ATCTATGGGATAGAAAAATTTCTCTCAAAGGAGTGGGTAAATTCCAGTAAACAAAAACATACTGAGATTAAATTTTCTAAGTAAGCTTCAATAAATGGGGAGATGGGGGAAAGCGAATTAATCGCAAATAATCGCCATCTCCTCAAATATTATTTGGATTTAGGATTGTATGTTGAAGCTACCTGCAACTCTTTCAATTGAGCAGCATCTACTTTTGAAGGTGCGTCAGTTAGCAAGCAACTTGCTTGTTGAGTCTTAGGGAAAGCAATTACATCGCGAATAGATTCTTCCCCTGCTAATAACATGACTAATCTATCCAAGCCATAGGCTATACCACCATGGGGAGGAGTACCATAATCAAAAGCTTCCAAGAGAAAACCAAACTTATTGTAAGCTTCATCGGGCGATAAGCCGATTGTTTCAAATACTTGTTCTTGAACTTCTCGTTGATAAATCCGCAAACTACCACCACCAATTTCAAAGCCGTTAAACACTAAATCATAAGCTTGAGCGCGTGCGGTTTTTAAGTCTTCTAAATCATCGGGATGGGGTGCGGTGAATGGATGGTGTAATGCTTCAAGACGTTTTTGGTCTGCATTCCATTCAAACATGGGGAAATCTGTAATCCAAAGCAAATTGATTTTATCCGGTTCAATTAACTTGAATTCTTTGGCTACAAACTGGCGCAATCTATCTAAGGTTTTGTTAACAGTATTAACATCAGCGGCAGCAAAAAGTAATAAATGTCCTGCTTTTGCATTAGTGCGTTGCAAAATTTCTTGTTTTTGTGCGTCGCTCAAGTTGTCTTTAATTGCACCTATAGTATCAATCTCCCCGTTTTCTTTGACACGGATGTAAGCTAGACCTTTTGCACCGGCTTCGCTAGCTTCTTTAAAGATGTCACCACCCGGTTTTATACGGACATTAGAAATTACATCACCACCAGGGATAGGAAGAATTTTGATAATTCCACCTTTAGCTACAGCATCGCGGAATACTTTGAAACCGCTGTCTTTAAGTAAATCTGAGACATTAACTAGTTCTAAAGCGTAGCGTGTATCCGGTTTATCGCTACCATAGCGCTCCATGGATTCTTTATAAGTCAGACGAGGGAAAGAAGATGGTAAATCAATATTTTTAACTGCTTTAAAGATATGAGCGACCAACTTTTCATTAAGAGCGATGATTTCTTCAACCGACATGAAACTCATTTCCATATCTAGCTGAGTAAATTCCGGTTGTCTGTCAGCCCGTAAATCTTCATCGCGGAAGCAACGAGCAATTTGATAATATCGGTCAGTACCCGATACCATGAGAATTTGTTTGAATAGTTGTGGTGACTGGGGTAAAGCGAACCAATCACCAGCATTAACGCGACTGGGTAAAAGAAAATCCCGTGCCCCTTCCGGAGTAGAGCGAGTTAATATGGGAGTTTCAATTTCGATAAATTTTTCTTCGTCTTCGAGGTAGCGACGGATAGCTTTAACAACTTGATGCCGTAACTGTAGATTACGTGCCATCCTTTCTCGACGCAAATCTAAATAACGATATTTTAGCCTTAAATCTTCCCGCACCAGTTCCGTATCCGCCGTGGAAACTTGGAAAGGTAATTGCGATCGCACTGCATTAAGCAGTTCAATATTATCGATGTAGATTTCAATTTCACCAGTAGGTAAACGGGGATTGAGGGAGTCATCCGGACGTTGAGATACTCTACCGGTTACCTTAACAACGTATTCATTCCGGAGCGTATTAGCTTGTTCGTAAGAATCGGGAGTACGTTGTGGGTCGCTAACAATTTGGACAATGCCAGTGCGATCGCGTAAATCTAAAAATATCACACCCCCATGATCGCGGCGACGGTCTACCCATCCATACAAGGTGACAGTTTCTCCGATATTAGATGAACGGATTTCGCCGCAATAGTAAGTTCGCATAATTATTACTTCTTAGTATTCGAGCAGGAATTTTCAACTTTGGCTGAAAGCTTTAATATTATATTGGTTAGTGGTTAGTAGTTAGTGGTTAGTAGTTAGGAGTTATAAATTACAAGTAATCAATTCCTAATCCCCAATCAGCAATTACCAATTACCAACCCCCTACAATAATAAAGACGCTGCACGATTGCAACGTCTCTCAAAAATTCTTTTCTAATTTTTCTATTTTTTCTATTTGTATTTGTTTAACAGGTTATGGACGGGGTGCTGTTAGTACATCCCAAGCTGCTTGTGCTGCGGCTTGTAATCTATCGCCAAATTCTTGTACTTCTGCGACAATCGATTCAAAGTTTTTAGTTGCTTCACTCTGCACCATCTCGAAAGCATTTTCGATACGAGCGCGTTCGATTAGCGGATTTTGCTCGATTGTCTCTCGTGCTTGACGAACTGCACTTAAGTAGGTTTCGCGGGTAAGGGTACCGGCAGATTGTGCTTCTGCTTGGGCACGTCTTTTCAGTGCTTCAATCAAAGCAGCAGTTTCATCTTTGACATCTTGACTTTCTCCAGCCATTTGGCTTTCTACCATTTCGGTGGTTTGAGGACTGATTTCTACTGTTACTTTTGGTTCTGGATTGTTGTCTGTCATGATTTTAGATAAAGGTAAGTATGAATGATTAATTATGAATTACGAAGTGTGAAGACTGAAATCTAGCAGTTTTTAAAGGCTTAGAATACACGAATTAGAACGAAAATACAATTTTTAGGATTCTAAGGGCAATAATATTATCAATCAACCTTCACTCTTCATGGTTAATTAAACCGTTGTGGGTAATTGTTGTTCTATCTTTAGTAATGCTTTAATCCGCGCTTCGGTACTAGGATGAGTTCTAAATAAGTTACCCAAAAATTCGCCGCTCAGAGGATTGATAATTAACAAAGGCTCAAAAGCTGGATTACCTTGCATTGGCATTTGTCTAGCTGATGAATCTAAACGCTGCAAAGCGCGGGCTAAAGCGCGGGGATTTCCTGTCAATTTGGCTGCACCTGCATCGGCTGAAAATTCTCGCGTCCGGGAAATTGCTAATTGAATTACGCTTGCAGCTAAAGGGGATAAAATTACTGTTAATAAAATTCCTAAAGGATTACCACCTCTACTACCATTCCGTGAATTTCCACCAAACAATAAACTGTAACTTACCATCTGCGCCAAAAAGGAAATTGCACCAGCGATGGTAGCGCTAACGGCTTGGGTTAGGGTGTCGCGATTAATAATGTGAGTTAGTTCGTGGGCAAGTACGGCTTCAAGTTCCTGCTCTGGGAGGATTTTTAAAATCCCTTCAGTTACAGCTACGGCAGCGTTTTCTGGGTCTCTACCAGTAGCAAAAGCATTGGCATTGGAACCCGGAACTATATATACCCTGGGAGTAGGGATATTTGCTTTACTTGAAAGTCTTTCTACCATGCGGTAGAGTCCCGGTGCATCGCTTGGGGAAACCGGCTGCGCTCGATAAGCCGCCAAAGCGATTTTATCTGATTGGTACCAAGATACGAGATTAGTTGCTGCCGCGATCGCGATGCCTATAATCAAACCTGTACTACCACCAATTATCCTAGTACTAATAGCTATCAGCAGACCGCTCAGCGCAGCCAATAAAGCGGCTGTTTTTAGTTGATTGTCCATATTTTCTCTCCTAAATTATGCTGCAATTTGTTGAATTTATTTTTGATAACAGCATTACTTAGTTACTTAAGCTATATCTAAATTGTATCTATCTAAACTAAGATTTTTTGGGTAGAAAACGCTAATACTTAAGTACGGTTTTGCCTACTAATACTTTTACGAAACCTTAACGTATTCCAATCTTCGTTGATGAATTTAAAATTAATTTCATTAAGTTTTCATTTAAAAACATTAATGAACTTATAAAGCATCTATCTATAGTATTAAATTTTATTCTGTTTCAAAAAAGTATTTTTTTAATAAATGTAGAAATTATAATTTTATAGTGAAGCGTATAGGAAAAATTGCGTATAGTTGAATATTTAGTAACGTTTAGAGTGTTAGAATAAACGTGTTTGAAGGTAAGTATTTTTGAAAAGCGTAACCGTATGATTACGCTTTTCAAAAATTCTGGGCATATTTTCCCTTAAATACAAGACAATTTGCGGTATTCAAGATTTTAGGTACTGCTGTGTTGGGTTACTGCTTGTGGTGGGTATCGCTGTAAAGTTCGCTCAGGGAGTATCTTCCAAGCATACTTTACGCAAGAATAGAGAATGTAAGCCCTGAAATCATAAATTGATTTAATATGTTTTGTCTTCTGTATTAATGAACTGTTTCTCAAAGAGGTAATGAGTTAACTTACTGAACGAAAATATATTTTTAAAATAAGTATGAAATTTTAAGGATAAACCAGATGGCTCAAAAGTTTAATAATCAGGGAATTATAGGAAAAATGGGAAAAACTTTGCACGACTTTGCAGGATTTATTTTTAGACCTTGGATAAATGCATCTCTTTTTAAAAGAATGCAAACAAGAATAGAAGATTTAGAAAGAAAGTTATATAGAACTTCCCCAGAAACGGAATTATCTCAACAATCTCAACAGAAGATGATATCTTCTTTGCATCAACAACTCGTTAGTTTAGAAGAAAGTACAAACAGTCGTTTAGAAAAAATAGTTAATTACGAACTACGCAATCAGATTTTAGAGATAACTAAGGAACAAATAGGGTTTATCACTAAAATTATCAAACCAACCGTAGAAGTATTAATCAAGGAACTAGAAGATAAAAAATTATCTCATGTAGGAATTCTAAATCTTAAAGAAATTCAAGAAAGACAAGAGAAACTTCGTTATTCATTAGAATATATAGAAAGAGAACTAGTATCATCGCTTCCAGAATTAGAATCTCAAAGGGCTGGATGTATAGAAGGAGGAAGATGGCTATTAGCGAATCGAATCGAATTAGCGCAAACAGTCGCAAATGAATTATTGACTCAGGAGCATCCTCATATAGAAGAATTTCGTCGTAATCTCAGCAAATATCTCAAACTGATTGGTAGCTGCATGGAAAATGAAATCGAACCCCGCTTGCTTTACAAAGGGGTAGTTAGCCATTACGAACCTCCAGTAGAGATATATTTGAAAGCATTTGAATCAATTAGAGGTAAATATATTAGCGAATGGCAAAATTCTGCTGTGGTTTCAGATAAAGCAGTTGATGAATTAAAAGGCTATTTAGACTACTTAATTGACTATTTTATTAATGTCTTAGTCTAGTAAAAGCGACTTCTTGATATCTTCTTCAATTGCAGCTATAGAGCGCTGGCTTTTAATTTCAACTTCCAATAAAACATCAAGCATTACCTCAATCAGTTTGCCTTGTTGCCAACATTTTTCTGCTTCTAACTGAGCAGCTAAATCCTGCAATGCTTTTATTAAAGCTATATTATATTCTTGAAAACGCCGGTCTACAAACTGATATTGATTCATAAAATAACTTTAAAATGGCACAATCATTTTTACTTTATATAGTTCTATACCCAGGATTAAATATATAAAAATTTTATAAAAATAGATTAAATTTTCATGAACCATTTAAAGGTTAAGTAAAAGTAAAAGTTTAGAAAAATCATCATTAACTAATAATTAGGGCTTACGCAACCGATACATTTCCTTGTAGGGTTTAAGTGGGTGTGCAAAATTAATTGTGTCATTGCGAGCGACAGCGTTAGCGGAGCGTGTCCGTCAGGACATAGCAATCTCAAAGTGTTGCGATGAGCCACACGCTCCCTCCGCGTGAATGCTTCGTTTCACGTAGTGACCCTCGCTGCGGACAAATGCACAATTAATTTTGCCTAAGTACTTATAGTGTCACGCACCAGCCGGTCTACCGGACAATTGCATAAGTCCTGATAATTTATAATTTATAATTTATAACTTGTAATTTATAATCTATAACTCCTAACTCTTTTTCAAATATCTACTTTATAATCCAAATCTAACTCATCACCAGGAACACCCCGTACTCCCCAATTATATTTTGGTGTTTCAAAGATAGTTATTTCTATATCATGATTAGGAATATTGAATCTTTCGCTGATACGTTTAATAAGTAAACGAATTAATTTTTTTTTAACATCAACCGAACGTCCTTCAAACATACTAATTTCAATAATTAAATAGTTTTGACTTTTATCAAATGGAAAAATAAAATCCGATTTATCCATTGGAAAAAAACGATGGAAACGCTTATCAGGATGATATTGCAGTACATCTACAAAACAACTATGAATTACTAAACTGAGTTGGCTTTTAATTGGATTTAGATAGTTGTCAACACCGTAAATTTTAGTTTGAGGCATGAGTTATTTGTTAATTTTCAATTATGATTAGGAGAATCTGGTTGATTATTCATAAAATTTTGTTGATAATAGCTTTGTAATAAATTTTCTAATTGCGCTTCAGGACAACATTCAATTAATGCTTCAAAAACCTCAAATAATTTGGCTGCACCATCTCCTAACAATGGACTTAATCCCCAAATATCCTGCACCCAATCTTGAGGATGAGTATCTTCAAAAATCATCCGTTCTAAAAGTTGTTTTGCTTCTGTTTTTGAAATAGACATGATGTTTGTTAGTTGTTAGTTGTTAGTGGTTAGTGGTTAGTAGAACTACTATCAACTATCCACTTTCACCGGTCGGGTGTGGATCATCAACTATCTACTCCCGATTTCCCAATAATATAAGGTTACTTCTTCTTCGTCTTCTTCTTCTTCTTCTTTTACGGTTAGGGTTAACTGCTTTAACGGTTTCCAGTCTCCCATATCAAAATCGCGAGATATTATCCGGGTACCTGGTTTAAGTTGTTTCCATAATTGGGGACGCAATCTTAAGTTGAGATGGGGTAACAGATAAATAAACAATACATTTGCATCAGCGAAATTACTGTTATATAAATTTTGCTGATAAAACTCTAATTGTTTATCAACTTTATTTTCGAGAGCTTTTTGCTTTGCCTGTTTAATCCTTTGAGGGTCAATATCGATACCAACGCCGCAAGTTCCATACTTTTTTGCAGCAGCGATTAAAATGCGTCCATCTCCACACCCTAAGTCGTAAATAATATCCTCAGAGTTGATTTTAGCTAGTTCTAGTATGGCTTCTACAATTTCTTGGTTGCAGGGGATATAGGCTATATCAGGCTTTGGAAGCGTCATTCGATTTTAGATTTTAACAGCGGATGCGGTGAATTTTAACAGCGGATGCGTTTATTTTGGATTTTTATATTATCTGTTTTTTAAAGCGTTAATCAAATATATAAATTAATTTTGGATATTAAGTGGGTGTGCAAAATTAATTGTGTCATTGCGTTAGGGTCGCTTGTCCGATAGGACATATGACAGCGGTCTTCGGAGCGTAGTGACCCTCGCAATGGCAAATGCACAATTAATTTTGCCTAAGTACTTATAATTTCGATATCAACTTAGTCAAAATTCTTTGTGGGTCGTAAATAATTTTACATCCGCGATTAACTACACTAAATGTACCCGAATCGATGGGGTCAATGGAAGCCCATGTCGGTAAACCAAAACTGATTTCAACTTTCAATTTATTAGCTGAGTGATTTTTTGAATTAATTAAATAAATATGTCTTGACCAAACTACACCATATTCAGCGTCATTCCACTTCTGAATCTTATAATTAATCGATTCCCAATTTATTTGATGCATCCAATCGTAGTCGTGACGAAAAAATTCTATATCCGAAGCAATTATCATTAAATCAACATCAGATTCTAATGTTGCTTCACCTCTTGCATAAGAACCGACTAAAGCTAATGCTAAAATATTCGGACGTTGTTCAGCCCAATTTTTAATTTGTTCTAAAATTACGTTAATTAAAAAATTATCTGAAGCATTAATACTAGACATTCTCGCTCATTTGGTCGCGAATCGCAGTTAAAATTTTATCTTCAAAATCGGATTCGTTGAGAGTTGCAATTACTGGATTTGAATGTTGATGACGACGGCTTAAATAAACTTGAAGTGCTGCTTTATCATTACGATTTTTAAGCAAATGCTTTTTTAATTGCTTGTCAGTCATTTGAGTGTAGTTTACCGGATTCATTAAAATACCTCTCCATCAATAGTTACTTCAAACTCAATATCTTCGTCTTCACCCGCTAATATGTATAAATTTAACGTGCGTTGGTCTAAGTAAACAAGGTGAATTGGCTGAAGCATTACAAAGGTTAACTGACATGTTATTGTGTACAAACATTTTAATTGTTCTTCTGTAGGCATTTTTTCAGTTTAATCCTCTTGTTGCCATGATTAATCCTACAGATTATAAAGATTAAGTTTCAAGGAGCGGTGCTTACATATGTAAGTAGGTCGGCGTTGAAAATTGTAATTAGGTTAAGGCAGTAGGCAGTAGGCAGTAGGCAGTAGGAATAAGGATTTAAGGGTAATTTACATTTTGTTATATAGTTCTGTTTTTTTCTGCCGACCTACTTATGTGAAAATTATAGTCAGGCAATATGCCTGACTTTGGTTTTCTAAAGCCTAAAGTTTAAAATCTAAACTTTAAATTTTAAACTTTAAATTTTTCGGTAATTCGCTTCATTGCTTCTTCTACATTTTCTCTACTATTAAAAGCAGAAATACGGAAATAACCTTCACCTGCAGCCCCGAAACCGGAACCGGGTGTACCCACTACATTGCAAGCATTTACTAATTTATCGAAGAAATCCCAACTGCTTAATCCGTTTGGTGTTTTTACCCAAACGTAAGGTGCGTTGACTCCTCCATAAACCTGCAACCCCGCAGCGGTGAGTTTTTCACGGATAATTTTAGCGTTTTCTAGGTAGAAACCGATAAGTTGTTTGATTTGTTCTTGTCCTTGTTTAGAATAAACTGCTTCTGCACCGCGCTGTACTATATAAGATACGCCGTTAAATTTTGTAGATTGACGGCGATTCCACAGTTTCCACAGTTCAACGTCGGAACCATCGTAAGCTTTTGCGGTAAGCGTCTTGGGTACTACTGTCAACGCGCAACGAGTTCCGGTAAAGCCTGCATTTTTGGAAAAGGAGCGGAATTCAATCGCGCAATCTTTAGCTCCTTCAATTTCGTAAATGGAGTGGGGAAGCTCCGAATTTGTGATATAAGCTTCGTAAGCTGCGTCAAAAAAGATGATTGAGTTATTTGCTTTTGCGTAATCTACCCAAGCTTTTAAATCTTCCTTACTAGCTGTAGCTCCGGTGGGATTATTGGGAAAGCAAAGGTAGATTAAATCGACTTTTTGAGAAGGTATTTGAGCGGTAAAATCATTTTCAGCAGTAACAGGTAAATATACTAACCCTTCATATTCTCCACTTTTCTTGGCATCTCCTGTATTTCCTGCCATGACGTTGGTGTCAACATAAACAGGGTAAACAGGGTCTGTGACGGCAATAGTATTATTTTTACCAAAGATTTCCAGAATATTACCCGTATCGCATTTAGAACCATCAGAAATAAAGATTTCGGAAGCATCAATTTCGCATCCTCGTGCTTGGAAGTCATGATGGGCAATCTTTTCACGCAACCAAGCATAACCTTGTTCCGGACCGTAACCTTTAAAAGTTTCTCGGTTGCCCATTTCCTTGGTAGCTTCTATCATCGCAGTACGACAAGCTTCGGGTAATGGTTCGGTAACGTCACCAATTCCCAGTTTGATTATTTTAGCATTGGGGTTGGCTTCAGCGAAAGCATTTACTCTTCGCGCAATTTCGGGAAATAAATAACCTGCTTTTAGCTTCAAATAATTGTCGTTAATAGTTGCCATAGTAGTTCGATGAGCGCATAGTTTCTCAGCTTACTCCAAAGTGGAAAAGATGGGGAGATGGGGAGAGACATTGACACTCTCCCGGATAGAATCCGGGAGATTCTATCAGCCGCTGGCTAGATTGGCTGATATATCTTCAAACAGCGAAAGCTGTCTAGCCGAGTTCCCAGGCACCCGCTGTTTGCTCTTGCGAGCAGCGCGTCTCCTTTTACCCTCTGTTGATTCAGTGGTGGGCATTTCAAACAGTCTAAGCTGTTTTGGTTCCCGAAAGTCCTCCGGTACCATTTTGATTTTTACTTTGCAAGAAACAGGAAAAGAAAACATTTCAATCCCGCGTTTCTTTATATTCCGCGCTGCATTTATGTCCGCGTCGGCGTGATGTCCACAGTTCGTACAAATGAACTTTTCTTTACTTCTGGATGCCTTATCTTTATGTCCACAAGAAGAGCAAATTTGTGAAGTAAATCTAGGATTAACACGCTCAAAAACCTGTCCTTGCTTTGCAGCTAAGTACTCGATTTTCTTGGTTAAAGAATACCAAGACGCATCAGATATACTGCGATTTAAACCGCGTTTTCTTGACTGACCGTTAGGTAAAAAGCGACCTTTTTT
>ERZ1740059.1908-NODE-1908-length-10388-cov-12.330978_pt1 | contig 10388 bp, 6 predicted proteins | sample MGYA00581744_ERZ1740059 | MGnify/ENA primary metagenome ERZ1740059 (study PRJEB43018, sample SAMN04849738) | marine metagenome | isolation source: floating plastic debris | place: Pacific Ocean | collected 2008-08-28 | study: EMG produced TPA metagenomics... | reverse complement strand
TGATAATATGAAATCTAAATAATGAATGGCCTTTGACTCCAAAATTAAAATAAAACAGTTGTAAATACTGTGTAATCTCAAAAAGTAGTTTGACATTTAGACTATAATGGAATACAACATGACTAAAACAAATCACCGCACTAAAGAAACTGGCTGTTTTTATATAAAATATCAAGTATCAAGAGAATATTTAAAATGTATTTTGCTGCGCTGTGAACATGACTGTTAGCTTAGATGCGCAGCATGCTCAAAATTAGTTGGCGATTAGGACTAATATGGGATATAGCATGACTTGGAAAACAACGGATAATGATCGCTGATCGGTTTTTAGAAAATATGTGTAAATAATATATATTGGTTATTAATATGTTGTAAAATCTGCAGCATGCTAGACAAGACGTGGATGATTTAAACGAAATATAATATATTAAGATAGAAACTTATCACCGGATAATAGGAAATGATTGTGTATATATACACAACCCATTATTCACAAAATTTCAAAATACTTGACTGTTTGACATGGTATGAGGTACAGAAACTGAGGTAGCTAAGTATGCAAGTTTGTTTTAATGAATTAAAGTTACTGATGAGGAGGTAGATCGAGAAATAATGAGATCAGATTCCTTTTTGCAGTTATAAAGTAGACGTATACTCCCTCGATGTTTTACTCACAATCCGGTTATCTCCATGTAGCCTGGCCAGCATGTTTAATACAGATGTCGCTCCTTTTGGAAAGTTGATTTGCAGTATGTAGAATATCATAAGAAGTTTACTTAATCCATCTTCTAGTGAAGTCACTGGCATCTATGCAAAGAGTGAAACCAATTTTATAACTTGATGGGAAGGGCAATTCCAGACGCAATCAAGAGTTCATGCCGAACCCGAACCACATTAAGGAAGAAACATAGATGCATTGATTTCTATGCAGAGCACAATTACATGAAATAATTATAAGTGAGAATGTCTTCAGGATAAAATTATTCTTGAGATCTGAAAGACTCTCATTGCAGAGTTGACACTGACTCTGATCTTTCAATGTACAAGTATATTTGCCATAGTTGCATCATAAGGAGACACCATTCGGCAAAAAATTATGGACCAACAAGTCGGAACATTATTGCAAATAACCAGATTATGTGCTATATTTTCAATGGCAACAAAATACCACTCGCAATTTTCAAACTCCAACTTACCACGAACCCCTTGTAAACACAGAGGGAGAGGTTTCCGTCCTTCAGAACCAGCTTTGCAGATCCGTAACCGTTGGCCACTGTCTGTGGGTCATCCTTTGTTATAATGCACTCAGTCATCTTCTCCACATTCTTGAGGCCTAGTTTTGGCAGCACCTTCTCAACTTGTTTTATAGGATCCACTATTGAGTTTAAAACCAACAAAGTATTAGTATTAGACAATCACACCACGTTGCAGGTATTTTATTTAGTTTGACTTTAAATACAAGCTTCATTTAGCCTGGGAGAGTGTCCCTGTGTGGTTTGAGTGGGGGTTGATCTATTCTTCGGGTTGACATAATATAATGTCTCAGGCTCTCACTCTCTCCCACCCAAAACACACAGTGAGCCTGTCCCTACAAGCGAGCCACATACCAACGCAAATTTTGTACTTCTATGGTAATACAATAATTGTTAGAAGTGGAATTCTCTCAATATGACCAAATCAAAACATCACACAATAATTAATACTGTATAAAAATGATAGAGTGGGGTAACATGATGGCGTAGTGGTTCAAGTTTGCGATTGAATGGTCGGAAGTTCAAATCCTTATCACTGCTTGTACTGGACATCGCTACTCAGATGCAACTGCCGATTTACAGTAATGAGAGACTCATCGGAAGCTTGGTTTATATTAAAGTGTGTATTATTATATAAAATTGGAAATTGTTTTGCCCAGTACAACCAGCATTGTTGTGCAGACACTTGTCACATAGTTACGAGTATCAACTCAATCGATAGAAATCTTGTGCTGCATGTATAAATACCATACCTTCAATGCCCACTTTCTGTATTAGCTTCCTCGTCTTCTCCAGTCCTCTTTCAGCCGAATAATTTTCGCTCATTCTTTCGAACTCTTTCCCAATCTGAAATTATACAACGCATGTATTTGATTGATTCAATGAACACCATGACAAATGCAAATGTACTGTTAGAATAATCTGAACTTGCCAAATAGGATGAGAGTAAACACCGAATTTAATTTAGCAACCTAGCTGTTGATGGTGATTTCTGGGAATTAAACATTAAAAAAATCCGGTATTTGATTTTCGATTATATAGCTATCAATGCAAGGAACTAAAGAACTAATACATCGCTGTTTCAGAATTAGGCACATTCGTAGTGCAGGGTCGGGCTAAGAGTATGACCGTATGCAGCACAAGGAAAGTAGGACACAATTTGTATGCATAACATCATGAACTGAATTTTATCTGTGCTGAAACAGCATAAAACCATAAGCACATAATACATGCACAGCTAAACTCTAGAAAGCTTTGCCCACCTGTCTAAATTCTGTACAGCATTGAAGACCAGATGACACTACCTGCCAAAGGCATAGATTAGCAATGTAATGCCAATTACATTCACATAACAAAACGCAATTCAAAAAATATCCAACATACCTCCTCTGGGAACCTGACAAACACGTTGAACTTAGTTAGTATTTGAATCATGCCAGGTGTATCAAGTAAAACCCATCGGCGCCTCTCCTCATACGTCTCTGCAAGCAACACCGCCCGTCGTTCAGGCCCAGCTAACTCCAGTTCTCTTACTATAATAATGACAATAAATAATTATGTAACATCTTTTAATGTGAGTGCAAACAGTCATCGCTGCATGGGTCGAGTGTGTTACTGCGATTCAGCACTGAGGAATCTAAATTGAAAGGCAACGCCTTTTATTAGATATCTTAAACACGGGAAATACATACTCCTCATAAAATGTCAGTATTAGAATGCCTTCTAAGAGTAATGTTAGCTAAAAAATAAAAATAGGTTTATGGTCGTTACATTTTAGTTTAGACCTGGGAACATAAAATGACCATGCATCTGACTTAAATTTGACAACTTCTTACAATCAGCCTAAGCATCATCAGGGATTTGATTGAGGGGGTAAAAACTTGTAACAATGAACTGAGAGTTCAACATTACGTCATAAAAAGGATACAACTAAGGTAGTGTTGAATCTCCATCCTTGAACACAACCACCATACAACGGAAACCACATAATCTTGTAGAACACTCACTTCCGAGTTAATTTCCTAAGTGAGTTATTGTGACATATACATGTGAATGCAAACCTTTCTGCTCATAAGGAGATAGCGGTTCTTCTGGTGGTGTTGGAGTTGGCCCTGCTCTTGTCGCAGTGGATGCTGCTCTCCTTTCTTTATTCTTTTTACTTTGCCTCAACTTGAGGGTGTCAGGCAGTGTCCTGTTCATGTTCTTGTAAGCTTCGTAGAGCTGACCAGCAGGTGGATGTCTGACAAAGAACTCACGCTACAAAACAAATATAAATCTTATGACAAATTTCAGCTATCACGCAACGCTGCCCAAAAAGATGACAGCCGATGCTCAGAATCTAAAGGACAGCTATATTGCTCGGCATCAATCACTGTACAATATTGAATTATTCGACACTCTTTTAAAACCTACGACATATCCAACTCTTTTTAAGATCATTGAAATTACATAATACTAAGTTTCGTGCAATTACGTAGTCTTGACTGGAATTGTTTGCTCTCAAAATTGCTTTACTTGCTAATGCCAATATCTAATTCCTAGAACAATCCTTTTAGAACGACAATCATACCTATACAGGTGAAAGATATCAAAATTTAGATCTTTTTATTCATAATCACAAGTCTTGAATTTCCCCCTGAGCTGAGATTAATGATTGTTTTGATGTAGTAAAATCTGAGAGGACGATTCCAACAAAATACTTGGTCTTGCTTGGACTAGCAGTTACACAAACCTTATCCAAACCTATGAGTTAATAAAGGTTGTGCCAATGTTTGCGTTACAAAGAATTGGGGAGGTGGTGCGAGCGAGAGCTTCAACATTTTATTTAAAATTAATTTACATGTGTCAATTTATTTTTCGCTAAAAGACCATTAGGGCACGCAAAAAGATTTTAGAGTGACGTACAGAGACCGACATTAAATGAGCGTGGCCTAAGCCTACAACACAAAAATATCATGTACATTTATTTACAGCACATTGTCTCTTGTCAGCCAATCACAATGAGAATGAAAGTAGGCCAAGTAAACACTTACAAATGTTGGAGATTCCGGTGAGCTGTCTGGATCTCTTAAAGCAGGGTACTGCCGAGTCATATTTGTAGCTAAGTAGCTGAGGATATCAGGTGTCAAATGTTGGTTGCCAAACCTATTAGCGTACATCTCGGCAACGTATCGTATATATATACGCTGCAGTCTTACTCTCCGCGGCTTAGAAACTGTGGTATCCCTGTCTCTGTATGCGTCGATATCTTCCTCACTCACCCGTCCAACAAGTCTTTCTGCACATCCGAGCTGTAGAGACTGAAGCTAAAGAAAGATATAAAGCACAAATGTTCAACTGCACAGATCACAGAGCAAGTAATGATGATGTATATGCTCACACAAAACATAAGGAATCATAACGACAGACTCCTGTTTAAGAATAAACAAATTATAATGAAATCAACTGTGAATTTACTATTTAACAGTTTTTTATATACACAAGCAGACAGTTTCTAAGTAGGTGAAAACAATGCAATGAAATCGGGAATTGACATTTTTTAGGATATACTTGACGATCTGACCAAGGTTACACAATTAATAAGATGTAAAGGTGTTACAGGATCTAGATACTATTCCAGATATTATACATGAAAACATACTGTTGTGAGGTTAATTTTAGGCCTATGCACAGAACGCACAATGTCTGGATCCCGGATACTCACAAATGTCTGAGTCTCAAGGTATGCTGGTCGGTATATCCTGTTTGTGGTCCTACTATAGCTCATTGGACCTGGTACTGGTGTCATACGGTTAACTGGCATATCTGCAGTAGGATTCTGAGGCTATTAAAAAAATAATGAATTTCTTAATAGGCCAACTATGCCAAGCATTGGTTGAAAATATTAAACAACAAAATTTAATGACATGTTTTGGCCAATGACAAGCCTTTGAAAGCAACAACCGCTGCATTAGTATTTGAACGGACATCAGTAGGACGTCAAGCATATGCTGAAAATACCAAACAAGAACGATCAAAGCACGCCTTGGGTATTTGAACAATGATCTAAGCGGTGCTTCCCTGACATAAGGTGGTTACAATTCCGTTTAAAGCCTCAAAATAGATCTGGTCACACAGTCACACATTCAAATCATTGCTAGAACTTCAGGTAGAATGGGAGTACAGCGTCTTGCATATGGTTGCGCTATTCGAATGATCAAACAAAATGACTCACAATTCCTTTGTCACGGATAGCTCTTATCTTCAGCTGAAGTCCAAGAGTCGGAGTAAGAGTAGGCAAATCACTGTCTTTGAGAAAGGGCAGGTCACCTTCTCCAATCTGAGCAGCTACAATGAGAAAATATGGAGTATTATACTTAAGCTCTGTGCACAGGCGAAAGCTGCAGACCACATACTCTATACAAACATCATATCAACAGTGAGGTCCAAGCACAACAAATCATCAAAAGAATGACAAAGACCAGAAAAAAATCCTAAACCAGAGAAATCTGACATTAGATTTCCACATTAAATTATCTTTGTCCCAAACATTATAAGCTTATGCCCATGTTAAAAAAACTGACTATTGATTGTGCAGATACTTGAACAGCCTAAGATGATCATCCAGCACATAGACCAGATAATTAGCGACTGGTACGTAGCCTAGCGGACGGGTACTAGTAAGAACGCATGTAACCCTTAGGCCTATATTCTGCACACATTTCGTATCATAATTGTAGGCCTCTCTTGGTGAGTTATCACTCAATCATTCAATGAACTTCCACTGATTAAATTACACCAACCACCAGAACGTATGCCTTTGGTGTGATCTTAACTGTAGTTGAATAATTCCTATCTGACATCACTTCACTCTGGTTGGTTGATAAGCCCCAGAAGCAATAAAACTAGCGTTATTTTGTCACACTGAATGCACTGGGACAGACTGGATTCACAATCCTTTAATTATTCACTCACCTCTCAAAATGGATGCGACTGCTGGATCAACACCAGTCAGATAGTCCGAAGGAGCTGGTTGTGGTAGTGGGGTGGATGTAGCAGTTGATGTACTAGCACCAGCATTTACAGTTCTATTATCCACAATATTAGGGTTAATATCCCCGCGATACAGAGTAGTCCCAGTGTGCCTGTGCTGGGGTTCAACTGCAGGAGAGGCTGTCTGTGTATGTGGTTCAGGAAAATTCCTCCAATAATGATCATTCTCAGAAATTCCATGTCTAACTGGTGTATCCATTGTCACATTGCTAAGGTCTGTTAGTCCAGTGAGATTTAAACTGGAATTTGCTGGAAAGTTGCTAGCCATTTTTAAAGACACAGCTGCTCACAAAATAACTTGCTCTCTAGTTCTAAATTGCGCCAAAACTGCCTATAGAGCAGGGCCCATTGTTTATAAATCTAAAACGGGCTCCAATTAATCCCCCTCAAGAACTGAAGAAAAGAAGCATAGGCTATGGTCATGTGATCACTTCTTTTGTTTTTGGAGGGAATAATTCTGGCTTACTAGTTGTTAGTAGGTCCAAGGCCCATCCACTCAGTTAAGTCATTCAAGAATTTTGGGAGACAAGATAAGATTTATAAAAGAAGGAACATTTGTTTTGGTTTAATATTGTTCACCTAGACTGTAGACATCATCTACAATGGCAAATAATTTTTAGAGGAGTGTAAAGGAGTTAACATAACTAAGTCCAAACAAACTAACAACACAAACTTGATTTGGTTCTGGTGAGTACAGTTGCATTCAGTAATAGAAAAAATATGTGGTTGATGATAGATAGTATTAATTAATATCATCTGCTCCTGTGGGACAGTTGAGAGTTGTTATTGTTGTAATAGATCATTGGCATTGGGTGTCTTTTTACTCAAAATTGATGAAGGGCGATGAAAGATGTAAGATTAAAAAATGAATCATTTTTAAAATCTGTTCTAAAGCAAGTTTAGTTTTTATTTTGAAAAATTCAGGAGTCTTATGAAAAAAAGTAACTCAGGCTGTGTTTGGTTGACACCAAAAGATGGATAGTGGATAATGGTGGCAGGTTAAGTCCCTTTCATTGCAGTAGACCTGTGGTTTGATAATTGAGTAGGCCTAATTGCTTCTCAGACAATGCTGATGCTTCCTTGACTTTTGCGATAAGCTAACACAAATCATTTTGTTTTTTTTCGGAAGTTTTTAGTGTTAAGTTATGAATATATATTGCCTCGTACTCACCGTATTAATGGTAAATTTTGCTGACAGAGAAGAGGACTAGGCCATTGAATCCCATTCCTATGCCCTGTGACGGTCTCAAAGGCCTACCTATGCTAATACTAACCGATGTTAGGCCGAAACCAAAGATTAATCTGTCTAGTGTTTTCCTTGAATCACTATGTAGGCTACATAATTATTTTCTTCAACCAATCTCATACCAAATGAGTTCATACCTAGCCCTTTGCTCAATAACCATTAGACTATTCCAAATGAATTCAACTGGTCTGTATCAATCCAATTCTTGGTACAAGCCAAAGAGTCAATTTGGAAGGGTCCTGTTTGAATGATTGTGAAACGTGTTTGACTATGTACTGTTTATACCCAAATGAAGTTTGAGATTATCCATCTATTTGCAGTTAGAATGGCATATGATGCTAGGCGGACTGGCAAACCTGGGTATGTTTGTCACTATTGCTCAACACAGTTTCGTGGTAAAACTGTGAGATCAGTATTGCAACATACATCAATGTACCACCAAGCTGCTGTGAACAAGTTCCAGAACCATCCTCTTAGGAATCCTTTGGTAAGTGAATACCAGGCAAGAAACTGTTTATAGTTTTTCCTGGCTCAAACGCCTTTCAGAGCAGAGCAGGTATGAAGTCATACAATAAAAGGTTCTCACCAAGATTTGTTTAAGGCTTCTGTTTGTTTTGGTCGAATAATCGAAGTCAGCGTTTTGTTAATGGCAAACTTTTGCTTACACCTATTTCAATTTAGTGATTATGAAGACATGAGTAGTGGCAAATAATTGATCACACATGATTTGATCTAGATCTAGACACGTCATGTTTGCTTTCAGGTGTGCGGATCTTGCCTTTGGTATTGTGATACAGATCTCACATCTTTCAAGAAACATATCAAACTCCATTTGAGTGGCTCTTATCTTGTGGAAGAAAGGAGAGATATCCCTGCTCAACCAGTCCCAGGACCATCTATAGCTGATAGTGAGTTATCATACTATGATCTAGCTAGATTTAAACTGTTCAATTATTCCTCAACACTTGCTTGACATTATCTCGTTTACCACAAACATGCTTTATTCAGCATACTTAGATTAGTTTGCGGGAAGAGTTATTGGTCAGCCTTGACCGTACAGTGATGGCCAAGATACATGGGAGCCACATTAAGGCTACGCTACATATTTTTTTGCTGTTTTGAATATATATTTAGTCATGAGATGGTGTACATATTCTTCGTGATCTACACTAGTAGTTTACTACTTGCTCTTCACAATATGGCATACATTTCTATTTCTATAGCGACTGAGAGTTATGGATTGGATGATGATAACTGTGACGATATGGATTGTGATGATATTACAGAGCACGGTGCCTCACAACAGGAGGTTTCTTGTGGTATGTATGCTTGAAAATTGTGACACTCCCTGCTTATGATGTTTTTTTTTCGACTGGTGCCAAGATAAAAACCGATCCCTCACCGTCTTTTATCTCTATTCTTCATAGCTAAAAGAGTGATTCACTTGTAGCAAATCTCAGGATATCCCCTTCAAGTTTTTGTAATGTTTCCTCCTAACTAATATTCCCATAATAGGTGTGAAAATACACAGATAACCATATTAATATATTACAACAGGGAACCTCACCTAATAGTTACAGAAAATAATGTCTGTTGGGAGTTGTGCTCTCTCCAATAACTGGTTCAATGAGGAGACAAGACTCACTAAAATCTGTTTTTTGTTTTTATTATCAGATACCAGTGCAGAGAAGATGAATGATATACAGGATCTATCAGAAGCCATGCATACCGAACAACTGACATATCTTAGTACACAACAAAATGCAGTGGATCGGTATGTCTATCAACTAGTGTTTAGCGTACCATAACTGCATGAATCAATTATTTACTAATATGTGCGTGAAGCTTACACTGAATCAAAAGTCCCTTTGAGCACATGTTTGATTTTGACACGTTCAAAAGTTTGTCAAGTTTAGTATTCATGGCAGCACCTAGGGATACAGCCCTGTTTTTGAGATATTTTTTATTGAACAAAAGTAGTTTTATATTTAGAATCCCCACATTTTTGTGAATTTCATTGAGCAGAAATTACTCAACAAACAAGGAAAGTTTAAATATTTGCCATTGATACTATAGCAGGGACAACTCTCAATGTTCTTTTATTATTTGTCAGTCTGCTGGGCGAAGTTGCACTTATTTTGCTAGGAAAAGACAAATAGTTAAGTTTAAGCGTGATAATGCATTTTATTTATAATTACTTTGTAAAACCAAGGAGTTAGACTCCTTGGTAAAACCCTCCATTGCTCATTACTGATGGCATGAATGCCATGAAAATAGGCTCAATCTGAGAGTCATTGTGTCTGTGTATTCCTTGTATATTCCATTTTTTTTCCACACATATCCTCTTTCCAGATTTCTGCTACGCATGTATTCAAAGGGAAGCTGCTCAGCAAAACAGATTCAGGAAGTGGTTGAGTCTGTCGATGTGTTGAATAGCGCATCTGTCGGAAGACTGGAAACACTGCTGGGTCGTTTTCTCAATACCATTCCTGATGAGTTGAAAACCAACAATCCTGAATTGGAAGCTCTGCAACAGGCACACAGCTATGCCCACAATATGTTTGTAGATCTACAAACAGACTACCAAAGAATGAAACACTACACTAAGCAAGGACTCATTCCGCCAACGAGCTATTCGATCGGTGTCAGACAAGACACTAAACCCGATGGCTCACAAGTTGAGGTAGAAGCACAGGCGCAGTATGTCTCAGTGATATCAACTCTTCAAAAGTATAGGGAACACTATCAAAGTTTGGCCCAACATAGAAGTGAGGGTGGTATAGCGAGCTATGTTGACACTGATAGGTTTAGGACTTCCGAGTATCATCAAACCCATCCCAACAACATCATGCTTATTC
>ERZ1740059.1907-NODE-1907-length-10392-cov-4.442585_pt1 | contig 10392 bp, 7 predicted proteins | sample MGYA00581744_ERZ1740059 | MGnify/ENA primary metagenome ERZ1740059 (study PRJEB43018, sample SAMN04849738) | marine metagenome | isolation source: floating plastic debris | place: Pacific Ocean | collected 2008-08-28 | study: EMG produced TPA metagenomics... | reverse complement strand
AAAGGCCACACCAACAAGGAGATCGCCAAAACGCTCAGGCTGAGCGAGAAGACGATCAAATACTATATGACCAACGTGTTGCAGAAGCTGCAGGTGCGCAACCGGGTCGAAGCGATCAACGTCTATCGTACAGTAGAAGACGCTCATCCTGGGGTAAAAGTAATCTACGAACAGGGTGCGATTAATTTGGCTGGCCCAGTATGGTTATTAGAAAGAGAAGATCATCCTCAGTTTCCCAAATATCAAATAGATCCCGCACCATCAAGGGAACTATTTAAAGAAAGAGGCTGGAAAACTGTTGTGGGATTCCAAACCCGCAATCCAATTCACCGCGCCCATGAAAACATCATCAAATGCGCTTTAGAAATCGTTGATGGTTTATTTTTGCATCCTTTGGTTGGTGCCACAAAAAGCGACGATATTCCTGCTGATGTGCGGATGCGCTGTTATGAAATCATGATGGAAAACTATTTTCCTCAAGACCGAGTAATTCTAGCTATCAACCCCTCAGCTATGCGCTATGCAGGGCCTAGAGAAGCTATTTTCCACGCTTTAATTCGTAAAAACTATGGCTGTACTCACTTTATCGTTGGTCGCGACCATGCTGGAGTGGGTGATTACTACGGGACTTATGATGCTCAAGAGATCTTTGGCGAATTTACCCCTGAAGAAATGGGTATTACTCCCCTTAAGTTTGAACACGCTTTTTACTGTACTCGTACAGAACAAATGGCGACGGCTAAAACTAGCCCTGCTACCAAAGAAGAGCGCATTCACTTATCAGGAACAAAAGTTCGGGCAATGTTGAGGGAAGGCAAAACACCTCCTCCACAATTCTCTCGTCCCAAAGTTGCTGAAGAATTAGCTAGAGCCATGAAAACTAACTAGTAAACAATTAGTTACCCCAGTAAAACAGCATAATAGGTTGCAGATTTGAGGTTGATTCAATAGCTTCAAACTGTAACCTTTTTCGCTTAAAATGATGTTTTTGAACGATGGCTGATAGGCCGATAACGAGAGAAAGAATAGCTAAACCCTCATATATTTGTCTTAATCTAAGGCTTTAACCGTTATACTCAATGTGATAAGCATAAGTATGGTTTAGCCGTGCAGACACAATCATTAAGACGGGAATATCCAAACGCTAGTAGCTGATATGGGACTTAATCGCCGAACTTTTCTACAGCAAGCTGGATTGGCTTTATTTACCTGGGGAGCATCTGAAATAGGATTTGATTCTTTAGGCAGAAACAATAACCGAATAGCCAGTCTGATTCAAAATTATCAACAAACTTTAGCTCAGTCTACTAATCGTAAACTGGCTTTGTTAGTGGGGATTAATCGTTATCCTCACCAAGAGCATCTTGATGGTTGTCTGACAGATGTTGAACTACAAAGAGAACTATTAATTCATCGCTTCGGTTTTAATCCACAAGACATTGTAGTATTGAGAGACCGCCAAGCTACTAGAGAAAATATCGAAACAGCATTTGTCGAGCATCTGGGGGAACAGGCAAAAGCAGATGATGTGGTGGTATTCCACTTTAGTGGTTACGGAGGTCAGATAAAAATGCCCCTGACTTCAGAAATTTCTGCTGCTGAAGATTTGGACTCGATTGAATACAAATTAGTTAATAGTTTGATACCTGTAGATGGAGTGCTAGGGTCGAAAAAAGCTTCAATCTCTAACAGTATTTTGCAAGATACGCTTTTAGTATTGGCTCAGTCTTTGTCTACAGCCAAGTGTACTTTTATTTTGGATACTAGTTTTAATCTTAGCCCCCGTTCCAAACATAGTAATTTTAAAGTTCGCTCTGCCACTTCCATCGCCGAAAATCCTAGTTCTGAAGAACTGATATTTTTAGAACAGTTAAAGACCAAACTAGCCAGTAAAGGACTCAAGCCGAGTAAAAGACTATTATCTTTGCCTGGAGTCGTTTTTTCAGCATCAGGTAAGAACCAAGTAGCAGTAGAAAGACAGTGGGATGATTTTAGTGCAGGATTGTTTACCCAAGCTTTGACACAGCATCTTTGGCAAATTACACCTAACAATAAAGTCCAAGTAGCCTTAGCTCAAACCGCTGCTAGCGTAGAGCAAGTAATGGGCAGGCAGCAACAGCCTACGCTGAATAGTCCTGATAAATCAGCTATTGCTTACTATTTAGCTACTAGCGATATTTCTAATGCTGCGGGAGTGATTAGCAAGGTAAATAAAAATAATCTCGAAGTTAAATTGTTGGGTTTGCCTGCCAATATTCTCAACTCCTATGGAGTCAATTCTTTATTATGCTTGTCATCTGACGACAGTAGAGATTCTCCTAGATTACAGATCAAATCAAAAGAAGGTTTGCTCGCCAAAGCCCAACTCTTAGATACCACCACGGCTAATTTGGCTCGCGAAGGAGATTTTGTACAAGAATCTTTGCGGATATTTAAGCGCGATATAGGACTGACTTTGGGGCTAGATGACGAATTGGAAAGAATCGAACGAGTTGACGCTACCAGTGCGATCGCTAATATTAAGGTAGTGGATTCTACAGTGGTATTGGGAGAACAAAATGCAGACTGTCTTTTGGGCAAGGTTCATCAAGAAAATTCAGCAACCGAAAACGGTGAAAATCAAACTTTTAGCTATGGTTTGTATACTGCAGGGGGCATTTTAATTGGCTAAACATCAGGTTCGGATGATGAAGCTGTCAAAATTGCCATCGATCGCCTTCAACCACACTTTAATAATTTATTGGCAGCCAAGTGGCTAGAATTAACCAACAATGAATTCTCCTCTAGATTGAAAACAGAGGTATCTTTAGCTTCAGGAGTAGAAAGTAAAACTTCTGTATTGAATAAAGCAACATTTTTATCCCCAAATAAACAGCCTTCGGCGAAAAAAATTACTTTTCCTAGCAAGAATACTGCGTCAAACATCGCCAATAATGTACCTGTACTAGTAAAAGGTTCGGATTTGCAATTATCTTTGAACAACACAGGAGAGCGCGAACTATATGTAATTTTATTGGGTATTGATGCAGACAGCAATATTTTTGCTCTTTATACTCCTGCAAAATCTCAGCCAGCAGAAGCACAAGCACAACTTACAAACATTACGATCGCACCCCTAAAAGAACTAACGATTCCTCAAGCAGAAAGTTCTTGGAAATGGAAGGTTTCTGACTCTATTGGCATTAATACCCTATATGCTGTCTTTTCCATTCGACCTTTTGAACAAACTCTCAAGGCTTTGGCAGCACAGCAAAATTTCAAGTTAGATCAGCAACAGGTACTTAATGTAATTAATCCCATCGCTGTAATTAAATCTTTAATGGAAGATTTACACATCTCTAGCTCGGCATATAGCGATTTGATTAGTAATACTAAAGATGTTTACGCTTTAGACGTGAATAGCTGGGCGACTCTTAATTTTATCTATGAAGTCAGCAATGCCTAAAAGACAAGGAGCAAAAAATTTAGATATAGGAAAAGATTTTGACAACTGTACAAGCGTTCCATAAAACCTCTTTGTTAATACAACAGCCTTAAACAATGGTAAATAAAAAGGTCGATATTGTTATTTTATCCAATGGGCCTGGAGAAATAGCTACTTGGGTGCGCCCTGTTGTGAAGTGTTTGGGACAGAATTTAAAAAGCGCTCACCATAATATCAGAATTTCGGTATTATTGTCTCCTTGTCCCCACAGTACGGGAAAAGAAGCAGCGATCGCTTTGAGTTATCCTGAAGTAGATCGGGTATTACCACCCTCGGATTTTTTTGATTTTTTGCTTTGGGGAAAAACCAAAAATAATTGGCAGTGGCGTCAACGAGGGATAGTTGTTTTTTTGGGGGGAGATCAGTTTTATACCATTGCTATCAGTAAAAGATTGGGTTACTCAAGCCTAATTTATGCGGAGTGGGATGCCCGCTGGTATAGATATGTCGATCGCTTTGCAGCGATGAGTTCTAAGGTAATGGAAAAAGTGCCCAAATCTTATCATCATAAGTTTTTAGTCGTAGGAGATCTTATTGCCGATGTGGCATTGGAAGTTAAAAATAAATCTGCAAATCCAGAATTAGAAGCCCCTACAGTTGGCTTATTAGTAGGTTCAAAACCTTCCAAACTAACTCAAGGTGTTCCTTTTTGTATGGCAGTCGCCCAAAAAGTACAGCAACAATTACCCCAAGTACAGTTTATAATTCCTGTTGCACCTACTTTAGATTTGGCTACGTTGGGTAAATATGCAAAGCAATCAGATAACTCTTTGATTTCCGCTTTGGGGAATGTGGAGGGTGAGTTAATTAATACAGCAGCCACAGACTATTTAGTTACCTCCAGAGGCACAAAAATTAAGCTCATTACTGAATTCCCTGCTTATAAAAGCTTGGTGCAGTGCCAACTATGCTTGACTACTGTAGGGGCAAATACTGCTGAATTGGCTTCTCTGGGTATACCAATGATTGTTTTATTGCCCACTCACCAACTAGATGCAATGCGATCGTGGGATGGGTTGCCTGGAATATTGGCTAATCTTCCAGGAGTAGGCACAATACTAGCAAAACTAATTAACTGGCTTGTCTTAAAGCAAGGTCGTTTGTTTGCTTGGCCAAATATTTGGGCAGATTCAGAAATTGTCCCTGAATTAGTAGGGAAGCTACAATCTCAAGATGTGGCAAATTTAGTGATAGACTATCTAATTCATCCTGCTAAACTTAAATCGATAAGAGATAGCTTGGCATCTGTCAGAGGGAAATCTGGTGCAGCCAAACAGATCGCAGATATAATAGGGCAGGAAATAACTTAAAACTTAATAAAATAGTACCAGGATTATCTATTTTCAGCTATCTTAGCGAATAGTCTTTCTGTTTTTAGATCAAAAGCAAATCTTTGAGGTCATATTTAGGTTTCTTGCCCTATGTCTCAACTATAGAGGCAAACTCTAGTGCTTGATAAGCTATTTCAAAAGAGTTTCCCATTATGAGGCTTGCGAGGAACCGCCCTCCGCGGTTAGAATTTAATAGAGTAGAACGTCTCAGCAGCTTCATGGTCGCTTAGTATTCCCAGGAGAATACGAATTCAACTGGATGTAGCACAGCACAATGCTACTACAAAGCATATAGAATTTCTCTAGTTGGCTAAAGGCTTTTTTAGTCCGTTAAGTCTGAAAAATCTTAACAAAGTTCTAACATTAGCTATTTATCAATACTTTCGACCATTCACCCTTGCAAACTATCTTTTGGTTTTAGAAGTGCAAAATTAGTAAGCTGTTTCTACAACAAACAAGTGAATGACTCGCTCATTCTTCACTAGATAGTATTAAGACTACCTAAATAGATATTATTTAGTAATATCTAAACCCCATAAATGTGTGAGATCTACTTCTCTATTTCGTAATTTTTTTGCTTTGAGAAATATCCAAAAATATAACGATAAATCGTCTTTCAATCAATGGTTTGTATCGTCTTTAAACATGGTAATTGGTAATTAGCCATCAGAATTTTGAGGAAAATTAATGCCCAAACAGATTATTATCGCAGAACAACATCATATAGCTGCTGTCTTCTGGGAAGAACAAATACAAGAGTTAATTGTTGCCACAGGTCATCAACAGGTAAGTGACATTTATTTGGGGACAGTAGAAAACATCATCCCTGGTATTGATGCTGCTTTTGTTAATATTGGAGATAGCGAACGCAACGGGTTTATCCACGTTACAGATTTAGGCCCATTGCGTCTCAAGAGATCGGCTGCTGCAATCACTGAATTGTTAGTTCCCCAACAAAAAGCCCTGGTTCAAGTAATGAAGGAACCAACAGGAAATAAAGGACCTAGACTAACGGGAAACATTACTTTGCCAGGACGTTATTTAGTTCTAATGCCCTATGGTAAAGGCGTTAAGCTATCTCGTCGAATTAAGGATGAAAATGAGCGTAGTCGTCTAAGAGCTTTGGCAATTTTAATTAAGCCACCAGGAATGGGCTTATTAATTAGAACAGAGGCGGATGGCAAAGCAGAAGAAGCTATCATGGAGGATTTGGAATTTCTACAAAAGCAGTGGGAATCAATTCAATATCAGGCAAATTATGCCAAACCACCTGCCTTGCTAAACCGCGATGATGATTTTATCCAGCGTGTATTGCGAGATACCTTCTCAGCAGAAGTAAATACCATTGTGGTAGACTCCGGAGCAGGGGTAAAAAGAATTAAACAGCAGCTTGCTAATTGGAGTAGTGGTCGTTCTCCCCAGGGTGTCTTTATTGATGCTCACAAAGAGCAGCAGCCAATATTAGATTATTATCGCGTCAACGCTGCTATACGCGAAGCTCTCAAGCCAAGAGTCGAACTGCCATCAGGGGGATACATCATTATTGAACCCACAGAGGCTTTGACAGTGATTGATGTAAACTCTGGTTCATTTACTCGTTCGGCTACTGCTAGAGAAACTGTCTTGTGGACAAATACAGAAGCGGCAACTGAAATTGCTCGCCAGCTAAGATTGCGTAATATTGGTGGCGTAATTGTCGTAGATTTTATTGATATGGATTCCCATCGAGATAAGATTAAGCTCCTCGAACATTTTAATAAAGCCCTCAAAGGCGATAAGGCGCGCCCTCAAATTGCTCAGTTATCTGAGTTAGGATTAGTCGAACTTACTCGTAAGCGTCAGGGTAAAAATGTCTACGAACTATTTGGTCAAACTTGTCATACTTGCGGAGGTTTAGGGCAAATTGCCCATCTTCCTGGTAAGCAAGAGGCAGAAGCTTTAGAATCAGTTCCTATTGTTCCTCCTGCTGCAATTCGCGAACCTGTTAATAGTATTCGTCCTGTAGTTATTCCTCCCCCAACAGCAAGATCGGAACGTATCGAATTAGCCAATAACACAGCTACTGAGTCAGCAGACGAGCAAGCTAATTCATCCTTGGATTTAATCAATCATCCCAACTATCAAGAACAGGCAAACAGCAACAACGGTAATCGCCGTCGCCGTCGTAGTCGCCGCAACGATCTTTTGATTAAAGATGAATTGATTGAAGCGGAAAACAACGAAAATATAGATCGTGAAACGAACGATAATAATGAAGAGAGCAAATCTCGTAATTCTGGAAGATCGCCTCGTCGTGATGAAGCAACTTTAGAAAAAGTTACAGTGGAAATGGGAGAACTGGAGCAGGAGATTTATGCTTTGATGGGAATCTCTCCTCTTGTTTATACAGAAAAAGAAACGACCGATCCCAAATCAGTACTGGTGTATGTAAAAAAACCTGGAGAAGAATTGCTTGAAATAGAAAAGCAAGCAGAATCGCCAGAAGAAACGCCAACTGAATCTGACAAGAAGCCTAAAACTAAAGGAAGAAAAGCAAAAAGCAAAGTAAAAATAGGATCGGAAGTTGAAGAAATACCAAAAGCAGTAGCTGAAGAATCTAATAATATAGAACCAGTAGCTGAAATAGCAACAGAGGAAGAACCTCAAGTTGAAATATCATCTGAGCCTGAACTAGAAGCCGAAGAATCAGCACCAAAAGTTCGTCGTCGTCGTCGCCGTCGTTCTTCTGCTCCTCAGGAAGTAGAAGTTTGAATGGGAAATACAATGATTTGATTTATTGATAAATAATAGAGTCTAATATTTTTGTGTTTACCTTAAAGAAACTACACAGATGAGGCAAAATGTTGATTTCGATAATTCTCTGCTAGCGGAATTTAAGACCGCAGATACTTTAGTTGCAGGAGTCGATGAAGTTGGCAGAGGTTCTTTATTTGGTTCGGTAGTAGCAGCAACCGTAGTTTTACCTTTATCTGATGTCCCCCGATTGATTGAAATCGGGGTCAAAGATAGCAAAAAGCTATCTGAAAAAAAACGCCAAGAACTCGTACCATTGATTAAAACAGTAGTAGCAGACTGGTGTATTGGCTTTGCTAGGGCAGAAGAGATAGATGAGCTTAATATTTTACAGGCTTCTCTATTAGCGATGAAAAGAAGCGTACTAGAAATGAAAATTACTCCAGATATATGTTTAATAGATGGAAAGTATCCTATTCCTAATCTCTTTTTGGCGCAGAAAGCTGTAATCAAAGGAGATGCTAGATCTCCTGCGATCGCAGCTGCAAGTATACTAGCTAAAGTATGGCGAGATGAACTAATCGTTACCCTGGCAGAAAAATATCCTGAATATGACCTGGCATCTAATAAAGGCTATCCTACCTCTGCTCATCGTTTGGCTATCCAAAAATATGGTATTTCTCCCGAACATCGCCGTTCTTTCAAGTCTTGTCAGAATTTGCCCAATCCTTAGATGTCGATCGCCAAAAATCATATATGGCTGTGAAATCTTGTTGTCCCAAGCCTTGTTGAATTGCCTGTTGGTAAATCTCTTTGGTTGCATTAGCAAGGGGCAAAGGAACTTGATTTTTGTAACCTGCAATTGCTACCATCTGTAAGTCTTTTTGCATCCATTGGAGGGGAAATTCAGGGTCGTAATGAGACTTTGCTAACTTATCTTTTTTATCTTTCATATAGGGAGAAACTACGGGGCTACCAACCAAAATATCAAGCAGCATGTTTTGGGAAATTCCCAAAGCTTCTCCCAAAATCATTGCTTCAGCAAATCCTGCCATGGATATCCCCAGTAACAAATTAAAAACTAACTTGAGAGCATTGCCCATTCCAGGTTCGCCCACATGAACTACTTTCTTTCCCATACATTTTAATAAGCTTTCGCAGCTATTGAGGTGAGCTTTATTTGCTCCGACTAAAAAGACTAACTCTTTTTGTTCTGCTTGATTTTTAGAACCTGCAACGGGGGCATCAATATAGTTAACTTGATTTTGAGCAGCACTTTTTGCCATCTTTTGAGCAAAGCTAGGATTAACTGTACTGCAATCGATCCAAAAACTATTCCCATTCAAAGCATTTAAAAATCCCTCTGTTCCCAACGCAACTGTTTCTACTGCTTCAGGATGAGGCAACATAGTAAAAATAATATTGCTTTGATGTGCCACATCTGCTGGAGAAGATGCAATTACTGCTCCTTTAGCAACCAAATTATCAGTCTTACTTTTAGTGCGATTATAAATAACTAATTCATGTCCTTGTGCTTGTAAATTGGCAGCCATTAAGCCACCCATAATACCTATGCCAATAAAACCGATTTTCATTTTGCTCTTTAATTCAATTCAAACTGGAATAAGAGCAATTTATCTGCTTTGGTATGATTTATGCCTTATCAATTGATAAGAAAATAATTTTTATTTTTTCATCAAAAATGTTGTTTTTTGGCTAATTCGCGTTTAATTCGAGATAAAGACACTTCAGTAATCCCTAAATAAGAGGCAATATGATACTGAGGTACTCTAGATATAAGCCCAGAGTAATTTTGCATAAAAGAAACATATCTTTGTTTAGCTTGCTGCTGTAATAAACTTCGTGTCCTTAATTCCTTGCGTATCAGTAGCCATTCGGCGAATTTGCGACCAAGTCTTTCAAATGCGTAATCTTGTTCGTATAAATCGACAAAATCTTGCAACCTAGCTACCAAATAAGTTGTAGGTTCAAGTGCTTGAATTCCATAAAGAACAGGCAAATCCAGATTTAAAGCTGCTAATGCACCAGCGAAGGTGTTTTCAGCTACAAAGGCTTTATTTGATTCAACACCTCGATCGCTTAAATAGTAAAAACGGAGCAAACCATCACAGACAAAATATATTTTGTGGACTGAGGTATGGGGTAATAGAATATCCTGTTTAGCTTTGACAGTTCGGCTATTAAAAATTTCTGCTAGCTGGCTAAATTGATTATCAGTTAGATCAACCCAATCAGCTAAAGCCTTTCTCATTTGCTGCTGTTGTTTTTCAGACAAGGTTATTTATTTTTGTAGAGACATAGCCTTTTAATATCCTAGGTCGGGAGATAAATTAGATGTCGATTCAGACTGTAGCTTAGTTTCTTGAGATGCCCAGTTACGATAATCTTGAATTAACTGAGTTGTTAATTTATTTTTGATTCTATTAAGAACACTTTTGAGCAGTTTGTTGCCAGCACGTTCTAAAAATGGTTTGGGAGTGAACATTAATGCTGCAGGTAACTCTACTCCTACTTCCAAATCAGATTGACCTTTGAGAAGCGTCTGTCCGTTATGTTCTTTCGGAGATAAAACACCCTTTAGCTTAAGAGAAAAGCGATCATTAATATAGCCAATACCTTCAATTTGACAACCTACTGATTGCAAATATACACTGCCGTTAGAACCAGACCATACCTTGAGCAAGACAATCGGCTGAAAGTGATATATCTCCATAAAGTTGATTGGTTTCATTTTCAGTTCATACAGATTGTCAGATACTTGTTTCATTAGTTGAGAATCAGCGATCGCATTAACTAATCTTTTTGGCTGACGCAGATAATGCT
>ERZ1740059.1906-NODE-1906-length-10392-cov-6.944955_pt1 | contig 10392 bp, 7 predicted proteins | sample MGYA00581744_ERZ1740059 | MGnify/ENA primary metagenome ERZ1740059 (study PRJEB43018, sample SAMN04849738) | marine metagenome | isolation source: floating plastic debris | place: Pacific Ocean | collected 2008-08-28 | study: EMG produced TPA metagenomics... | reverse complement strand
CCATCCTCCTTCCATGGCGGCGGGCTGGTCACCGAGGCCGAAGACAGCCCACACCTGCTGGCGGACAAGATCCAGGGCGGCGTCTTGATTGCGATTGCTGAGAATGATCATGAGCGCGAGCCGGACGCACAGGGCGCCTTGATCGCCGCCTTTGAAACGGCGGGCGTGCCGGCCGAGATTGAAGTCTATGCGGATGCCCTGCATGGCTGGGTGCCAACGGATTCCCGCGCCCATAATCCGGAACAGTCAGAGCGCGCCTGGACCCGGATGCTGGCCCTGTTTGAGCGCGAACTGTCTTAGCATCGTCAGAGACTGGCAGACACAATCAATGCGTCCGGCAGATCTAGGTGTCAGAGCGCCTGTTCTGATCGATGACGAGATAGACTGCCTCACCGAATAGGGTGATCAGGCGCAGGCCAATATGTCCGCGCCTTTGGCAGCAATCATGATTGTTGGAGTATTGGTATTGCCGGACGTTATGGTGGGCATGACTGACGCGTCAATGACGCGCAGATGGCTGATACCTTTAACTTGAAGCGTGTCATTCACGACAGCCATGGGGTCACTGTCGACGCCCATTTTGGCCGTGCCGACCGGATGGAAGATTGTCGTTCCAATATCACCAGCGGCTTGCGCCAGGTCAGCGTCCTCGACAGAGCTGCCTGGCAGATATTCACGCGGCGCAAAGGCCGACAGAGCAGATTGTTGCATCAGTTTGCGTGTTACGCGGATCGCGTCTGCAGCAACTCGCTGATCTTCCTCTGTGTCCAGGTAGTTTGGATCAATGACCGGTGGCGCATCTATGGCTGGACCGCTGATCCGCAGGTTTCCGCGCGAGCTTGGTCGCAAATTACATGCGGCGACCGTGACTGCAGGAAATCGATGCAGCGGCTCGCCGAACTTGTCGAGCGACAAGGGTTGGACATGAAACTGGATATTGGCGCGAGAATGGTCTTCGGATGACCGCGTAAAAATGCCCAGTTGCGACGGTGCCATGGTCAGGGGCCCGCGGCGGCGGAAAAGATAATCCAGTCCCATCGCGGCTTTGCCGAATAGCGAATAGTAAGTCTGGTTCAAGGTGACCGTATTGGACACTTTGTAGATCGCTCGCTGTTGCAGATGGTCCTGCAGGTTTGCGCCAACGCAAGGGAGATCATGGAGCGGCTCGACGCCGGGTGATTTCAGCGTCGCGGCCGGTCCAATGCCGGAGCGTTGCAGAATTTGTGGACTGCCAATCGATCCGGCGCTGAGGATGGTTTCTCGTTCGGCTTTGACGGAATAGCGCTGATCGTTCTTTTCGAAAATCAAACCGGTGGCACGCTTTCCATCCAGCGTAATTGTGTCGATCATCGCCCCGGTTTCAACCCGAAGATTTGGGCGTTTGGTGGCTGGTTTTAAAAAGCCACGCGCCGCGGACCAGCGACGCCCGGCTTTCTGATTGACGTGGAAATAGCCGGCACCTTCATTGTCACCGGTATTGAAATCCGCAATCGCAGGCACACCCATTTCAACGGCTGCCGCATGGATGGCATCGAGGATTTGCCAGCGGACGCGCGGTGGCTCGACCCGCCAGTCGCCACCCGTGCCATGTATGGCACTTTCGCCGAGAAAATGGTCTTCCTGATCACGAAATACGGGCAGGACATCTTGCCAGCCCCAGCCATCAAGGCCTAGAGCCTGCCAACCATCATAGTCGGCAGCCTGGCCGCGCATCGTGATCATTGCATTGATCGCAGACGACCCGCCCAGGACTTTGCCGCGCGGATAGTTGAGGGCGCGTCCATTCAATCCGGCTTGCGGCGTAGTCTCGAACATCCAGTCGGAGCGGGGGTTACCGATGGCGAACAGATACCCGACCGGGATATGAAACCAGATCCAGTTGTCGCGGCCGCCCGCTTCAAGCAACAAAACCTTGTTCGATGGATCTGCAGAGAGCCGATTGGCGATCACGCACCCCGCCGACCCGGCGCCAGCAATGACATAGTCATAAGTGCCGGGGAAAGCGGTCGGCGTCGCCGTCATCAGCCGGGTTGCACGTCGATAAAGCGACCACCATTTGCAGCCAGGCGCCTCAGCGTTTCGCACGGAGCAAAACGGTCATCATCGGCCCCGAGATCCTGCATCGTGGCCAGCACCGCCTCGGCACCGACCATATCTCCATACAGCATCGGGCCGCCTTTGTCGGACGGCCAGCCATAGCCATTCAGCCAGACAATATCGATGTCGGACGCGCGTTGGGCCTTTTTCTCTTCCAGAATTTTCAGGCCCTCATTGATCATTGGATAGATGCAGGTGGCGATAATCTCATCCTGACCCGGCGCTTGTCCGGCTGCGACACCCGTCACATCCGCAATAATCTTTGCGGTCACATCGGATGGGATTGGGCGACGATTCTCATCATAATCGTAATAGCCAGCGCCGGTCTTCTGCCCGCGGCGATCCAGCTCGCACAAGGCATCGCGGATCGGATTGGCAGTTGTTGCGCCCTTCTTCCAGCCAATATCGAGGCCGGCAAGGTCGGACATCTGATACGGGCCCATGCGGAAGCCAAACGCGTTCAGAGCGGCGTCCGCATCCCAAGGCATGGCGCCTTTATTGCCCAGCTTCTGGGCCTGCGCTTGCCGCGCGAACAGAATGCGATTGCCGACAAAGCCCGGGCAAACGCCAACCAGAGTCGCGATCTTGTTGATCGTTTTGGCGAGATCCATGCTGGTCGCGATCACATCATCTGCGGTATGATCGGCGCGGACGATTTCGAGCAGTTTCATAACATTGGCGGGCGAAAAGAAATGCAGGCCAATGACGTCCTGCGGACGGCTGGTAACGCTGGCAATTTCGTCAATATCAAGGGCCGAAGTATTGGTGGCGAGGATTGCGCCCGGCTTGGCGATGCGATCCAGATCGGTGAAAATCTGTTTTTTCAGGTCCATATCCTCGAACACCGCCTCGATGATCAGATCGCAATCCGCGAATGCGTCCATGGTTAGCGTGCCATTGAGGCGCGCCATGCGCTCATCGACTTCCTCGACCGGGAACCGGCCTTTGTCGGCGCTGCGCTGATAATGCCCACGGACGACGCCCAGACCACGATCAAGCGCGTCTTGCTGGCGTTCCAGAATGGTGACCGGGATGCCGACCGTGGCAAAGTTCATCGAGATACCCCCGCCCATCGTTCCGGCCCCGATGACGCCGACTTTTTCAATCGTGCGACGCGGCGTGTCGGCTGGCACATCCGGAACGACCCAGGCATCACGGCCAGCCTGGGCGATATAATCTGAAACTTCTTGCGGGGTCATGGAGATAGCGGGCATGGAACGCCTTTTCGATAGTCAGGTGTTTGATGAGAACCAGACCATACCGCGCCGAAACATGGATTGAAAAGCGACGACCATGGTTTCCGTCGCGGCTGCCATTTGAAACGCAATTAAAAAAACTCAGCCATTTCATTGAAATGGCTGAGTTGAAGTGTTGTTTGCTCGCCTAATTCTGAACGAGTTTGTTCCGGTCCGTCGGATTATGCTCGGCCAGGAATTTGAGGATTTCCTCACGAATGGTCCGCGGTTCCTCTGTTCGGAAGGCACCGTAGGAGTGACCGGCTTTGCGCATGATGACATATTCAAAGTCCGCATCGGCGCTCTTCAATCTGTTCTCGAGCATCTCTGCCTGTTCAATCGGTACAATATTGTCCTTTGACCCATGGAACAGGAAGACCGGGATTTTGAGCTTGTCCAGATTGCGCGCCGGTGAGCGGGCGATGAGATCATCATAATTGGCGTTCGGATCACCCAGCTGTGTGGTCCAATACTCGAAAGTGCTCGAATTCTTGCCGCGAACAGCACGAGACCAGCGTTGCATTTCGAACAAGTCATAAACGCCGCCCCCGGCCAACACACAGCGGAATGCATCCGGCGTTGCGACGGCGCCCTGCATTGCTGCGTATGCGCCATAGGAGAAACCTTTGATACATCCGCGAGTCGGGTCGACATAACCTTCATTGATGAGGTGGGTCAGACCGTCTTCGACATCAGTTTGCATCAGGCCGCCCCATTCTCGATAGCCCGCATGTGCGAACCGCTTGCCAAACCCAGAAGATCCGCGGAATTGCGGTTGGAACACCGCATAACCGCGCGAAGCAAGCAGTTGCGCCGTGTCATCCCAAACAAAATTATCGCGCGCTTGCGGACCGCCATGAGGATAAAGGACAAAGGGATGCTGGCCTTTCTCTTCACCAAAGGGCAGCGTCAGATAGCCAAACAACTCTTTGCCGTCGCGGGCCTTGTAGCTGACAATTTTGGTTTGATAGGCGGCCTTGCCGGATAAGGATGCGTATTGGTCTCCAAGTTCCGTGATCTTGACCTCATCAAGCTCATAAAGCGCGAAAAAGCCAGGATGCCCGGGGCCGGATACATCCAGAAGCCATTTCTTGCCATCGACCGACATGTCGGTGATTTCAAAATTCACCTGGTCTCCGAAATAGGAGACGAGGGCATCCACATGACGCTGCTGGTTCGGGTCGAATAACAGCATTTCAGCCTTGCGACCGGCCCAGGAGACGCCAATCAGTTCTCGCGTATTCGGGTCGAGAATAATGCCCGAGGCGCCCCGATCGCCACCCATATCATAGTCTGGGTGCGCGGCGATCATCTCGACATGCTCACCAGAGGAGAGATCATACAGATAGATGCCGTGGCGATCCTCGCCTTGAGGAACATCTCGTACATAGAAGAGCGGAGCGGTTTCAGAGGGTGCGAGAATGGTCATCTTGAACGGTTGATCCAGTTCAGAGATGACATCATCCGTCTTGATGGATGCCCCTTTTTTCCACTTTACCCGGCCATTCTCTTGCTGGTCTGCAACGAAATATACGTTTCGATTGCCGGCTGCGTTCACATCAATGCGATATTTCAGATTGCCTTGCGAGTCAGTTTCATACCCATTCGTGCGGGCCTGACCGCGTACATATTGATCGAACTCGCCAGTATTAACATTGACCTTGTAAACATCGGCTCCGCCATATTCGAAATTTCCGGACAGGCGGTTGGTGATTTCGACTCGCCGCGTCTGTACCAGAATATGGTCCGGATCGTTCGGGGAAACATCCAGAAGCTGATTATCGGACAGGTAATTGTCCAGCTGCTCATCCCCTTCAAAGATGCGCACAATATTGCTGCCATCGCGATCCATGAGATAGAGCGTGTCGATGCGCGTCCGCCGAATGTCTGGATCGGCCCAGTCTTCGGGATCCAGAATGCTAAGGGTGTCACCGGAGAACACAACAAAAGCTTCGATGACCAGCTTATCATTATTAACCCAGTTGATGTCGCTAATGATGATGTCGTCGAAAAACGTTCCGGTGAACTGCAATTCTGGCGCTTCCAGGTCGGCAACGACCAGGTAATAATCGAGTCCATCGCGCCGGACGCCAGCGACGTATTTTCCGTCAGGCGATAATTCCAATCCGGTGAAGGTGGGCTCGGCCACATAATCGCGGACAGATGGAACATTATCTTCGGTTGTGACGATTGTGTCTAACACACGAATTGGATCTTCGGCCTGTGCCCCGAATCCGAAAAACAAAACAGCGGTTGCAGCCGCGAACGCTCGCGCAACTCTCATATGACTACCCTCGTTTATTCTCTCACTTCAGATAGAAATTACGGAATTCGCGCGCGCGTCAAGCACCAAAATTGTCTCAAACTGCATTCTTGAACTGAGACGAAGTGAAAATCAGGTCGGTGCCTATGGCTCGCCTGCGCTGCCCATGGATTTGTTCGTCCATAACAGGAAGCCATCTTCGCGGAATCGATGCCAGGTGGAGTAGCGCCATTTGTCTGGATGACTGACCAGACCATGCTTGACCGGATTGCCATGCAAGTAGCCAATATGACGTTCAAGATCGACCAGGTCTCGAATCTTGTAATCCCAGTATCGCTGTTGCCAAAGGGCGGCGCTGCGCTGTTTCTCGGATAGGATCCCATTGTCGAGGATGCGCTTGGTGAAGCCAGACTGAAGATACGAGATCCGGCGATCATAATCGAGATCGTCTTCCGGCAGGGTCCAGATCAGATGCATATGATTCGGCAGGATGACGACAGCGATTGCCTCAAACGGATACAGGCCCTCAACATCCCGCGAGCTTTCAGCCAGCAGATTGGCGTGCTTGGTCAGCAGCGTACTGTTCCTGTCCGCCAGGTTCAGCGTGAAGAACCAGGTCCGCCCTGGGTGGAATTGAGACTCGTGCGCGCGCATGTTCACCATACAAGCAAAGCCCGGGCCGATTTCGCAAGTTGCGAATTTTTCATTTAAATACAGGGCTTAGGTGCCAGGTATCGGATCAATCGCACCAGGTTGGCTTTACCGTTTCGGTCAGCCAGGGTTTTGACAGTCCGTCCTGAGCCAGGAGCCAGCCAATGTGCGTGCCATCGAGATAGACGTGAGCGCGCGTGCGTCCGAAACGGTCTGTGCCCTCTGGTTTGAAGGTCAGGGTCTGGCCCTGTTCAAACAGGATCTTGGCGCGGGCTTCCACTTTTTGACCGAGTGCGTCTTCGGCCGCGCAACCGGCACTGTTACCGGTCTCGGGGCTATCCCAGCCGATCAATCGCAGTCTGATCCGTTCAACGCCGCGATCCCCGAGTCGTTGCAGCTCGAACGTGTCGCCATCGACCGCAACCACGTCTCGAACTGGGGCGGTGACGCATCGTGCATTGGCCTGTTCGCACAGATTGACTGGTTTTTTGGGCAGGTTGCTCGCGCCGCATCCCGCGAGGGTCAGGGCCGCGAAGACAGGAAAAATGCGCATGCCTGAATGTGTCCGTCGCGGACGATGGGGTCAAGTGTCGAAACGCCCGGCCGAGGATACCGGCAGGGCGCTCCATTTCTCAGATCAAAGGCGATCACTTACCGCTGTGAGCGCATCCTTCAACGCTGCAATGCGCGGATCATCAGAGTTGCCGCTGAGCGCGGCTGCCAGCTCATTCAACTCCATCGCCGTGGCGCGATCCCCGCGATCGGCGGCGAGCGAGCCGGAGGCCGTTTCAAGCGCAAAGGTAAGCGCTTCGATCTGTTCCGCGGGCAGGGCGGCACTGCGTTCGAGCTGGTCGACATAGGCCATTGCAACCGCTGGATGGCCGGTCGGCCAGGTGACAGCGAATTGCTGTTGTGGATTGAACAGCTCGCCCTGGTCTGCCACGGCAGCGGCAGCGATTTCATGAGCGCTCATGGCGTCGCTGGCTTCGAGCTCAAACACGTCCAGGCCGCGCTGGATTTCGGTGCCGTAAATGCGGCCATCATACCAATAGGTCGACCAGTATCCGCCGAGCACCAGACGCTCTTCATGGATGGGGCCACGGTCAAAATAAGCAATTTCCTGAGGATTGGCGCTATCGGTGAAGTCGATCAGAGACATGCCGCCCTGATACCAGGCCTGGACGAAAATATCGCGGCCGGGCACGGGCACGGTGGAGCCGTTATGCGCAACACAGTTTTCCTGCTCGGTCTGTGGTGCAGGAAGTTTGAAATAGCTGCGGAATTCCAGCTTGCCATCGACAATGTCATAGATCGCATTGGCGCCCCAATCCATCGGATCGGAGGCCCGGCAGCGCGGTCGGCTGCCGCCGCCCCATTCGTCCGTGAACAAGACTTTGGTGCCATCATTATTGAAGGTCGCGGAATGCCAATAGGCGAATTTCTGATCCAGCACAGCATCGATCCGGACCGGCTTGTAGGGATCAGAAATGTCGAAGATCACACCGTTGCCTGAGCAGGCGCCTGCGGCGATATTCTGTTCCGGAAACACCGTAATGTCGTGGCAATGATCCGTACGATTGGTGCGTTGTGTGTCATCGCCATGATCGCCGCCTTGCCAGAGGCCGGCAATTTGTCCCGACTCGGTATCCATGAAGACCGTCGGGCTATCGACGATGCGGGATTGCGCCGGGTTAGCGACCGGGATCTCAATCACGTCAATGCGGAACAGGGCGGTGCGGTCATCGCCCGGGACGTCCCCGACGCAGCCGGCCAGTTCGTCTTCTTCGCGTATGGAGGCCGTACCGGAATTATAAACGATGATCTTGCCGTTCGCATCCGGGCCCGACACGACCGAATGCGTGTGCGATCCGCGGCAGGTTTGCACCTGACCAACCTGGCGGGGTTGTCTCGGGTCTGAAATATCGAAAATGCGCAAGCCGCGGAAACGCTCTTCGCTGACATCGTTCGCGATGCCCTGCCGACCGCAATCGACGCGTCCACGCGTTTGTTCGACGGACATGATCAACAAGTCATCGACAACCGAAACATCACCTTGTCCGCCGGGACAGACGACGGAGCTGATCAGCGTTGGTTCAGCTGCGTCCGTCAGCGTATAGATGTTGAATCCGTGATAATTGCCAACGATCATCATATCGCCCGAGAAGGCCATATCGGTGTTCGAGAAACTCAGAAGCGGCGAACGTTCGCCCCATTCGGTTTCCTCATTTGACTGATCATCGCCGCGTTCCGGATCCACGGGTGCGGCCTTTGCCATATCCTTGTGCCCCGCATGATCTCCATGGCCTGCATGACCGGCATGATCCATTTCAGCCATATCTTTATCGGCAGCTTCGGCTTCATCCTTGGGCGGGATAATGGGCGGTAGGCCGGACGGATTGCCTGGATCGAAGAAGCCGGGAGGCTTTGGCAAGGTTGCGATCATCTTCAGATTGGAGATCGCTTCGCCGGCATCAGCAAAGCCGGCCTTCAATCCACCACGGGGATCCGTCGAGAGGCCGGCCAGAAGGTCATTCATCCGCTCGATTTCAGCGGTTTGATCATTCACAATATCATTGACGAATTCAAACAGGACCGGGTCGTAGGCCGAGCCCGGCTGTTCCAGCAGGTCCGTAACCATGGTCACTGCGCCGTCATGATGGGTGACCATCAAGGTCAGAAACAGTTCGTCAAACCCCGCACCTTGCGCCGCCGCCAATTGACTCATCTGCTCAGGCGTCGCCATGCCCATCATCTCATGCGACATATGCGTGGCATGATGTTGATGCGCCGTCGGGGCCGCTTCACCGCGTGACGCGAGCCAGTCTTGCATGAATGCGATTTCGTCCGCCTGGGATGCATCAATCCGTCCGGAAATATCGATGATGGACTGATTATTGGTGCGCTCAGCAACGAGCGCAGCCATTTCGACAGCCTGTTGGTGATGCGGGATCATGTCCTGCATGAAACGCACATCATCGAGCGAGTAACTCGTATCCGCAATCGTCGCCGCTTCATCCGCGCTCAGCGTCTTGGTCGGCTCACCCGGCGCGCCCGGCTGGATGATGGCAACATCCTCTGCCGTCGCGGTGGCGATACAGCCGCTCAAGGCCAAGGCGAAAATACTCACCGCGCTGCTGGTCAATCGTCGACTGCACGAATTTGGTTTGCTCATCCGGAACTCACTCTTTGGTTAACAATTTTGTTAACTGATATGGCACATGGGGCGAAACGGGCAAATACAAATACGGGTGATCAGCAACGCGCTTCCACGCAAACAGAGACCCCAGCCGATGACCGGCTGAGGCGTTTCGTGGTTTCAACAGGGTCGGCCCTTATTCCAAAGTATCAATGATCGCTTTAGGACGCGACACGGAGCGCAAAATCATCATGGATTGCGCCGTCATCGTGAATTTCATGGTCACGTCATCCGGCACCTCCGCGTTACGCACCGCGCAACTGCCGCCGGTTCCAGATCGATTGACCCGGCAATCGGTTTCGTCGCTTTCAATTCCGAAATGAGTCTGCATCGCACCGATTTCGGCGCCGACATCGATGCCCGGCTTGTTCAGGGATTGGCTGATAAAGGCGAGGGTGCCATCCGAGCGTCCGAGCGAAATGGAGGACAATCCGTTTGGTCCGCCATAGCTGCCGCGGACGAATTCAATCGATCCATGGTGCCAATCCTCGTAGCGGGTGATGTCGCCGGCCTGATAGCCGTCTGCGAGCAGGGCGTTGAATGCGTCTTCGGGCAGAGTCGAAAGGCTGATGCCTTCGATCTCGGCGGTTTCAAATATAGCGGCGTCCCGGATCAGGGGGGCGGCTTGCGCTGTATTTGCAGCTGAGAGCACAAGCCCTGCCAAGCCAATTGCAGTGATGATTTGTTTCATAACCGGCCTCTGTCTCGTGTCGCTGTTGTAAGGTTTAGTATGAACTCCGATTTGGGCAGGTTTTTGTCGAACATGGGGATCGGGTGCGACAAATCCCGGCCCGGATGGCCTGAGATCCCCGCCTATGCGGGCATGAACAGGAATGGAATCCGACGGGGTTCAGGCAGGCTTATCCTTTCACCATGATCATTCATCGCTATCTCTTCGCGCATTACCAGCAGGTTGCCGTCTATTTCTGGCCGATCCTGTTCTGGAACCT
>ERZ1740059.1905-NODE-1905-length-10394-cov-4.036174_pt1 | contig 10394 bp, 8 predicted proteins | sample MGYA00581744_ERZ1740059 | MGnify/ENA primary metagenome ERZ1740059 (study PRJEB43018, sample SAMN04849738) | marine metagenome | isolation source: floating plastic debris | place: Pacific Ocean | collected 2008-08-28 | study: EMG produced TPA metagenomics... | reverse complement strand
ATTGACTGTGAGCCCGTGATTGGCTATTTGCATCGCGGCATGGAAAAAATTGCCGAGAGTCGTACAAATGTCATGTTTGTGCCCTATGTCAGCCGTTGGGACTACGCTGCAGGCATGTTCAACGAAGCTATCACCGTCAACGCTCCTGAAAGGCTAGCTGATATCGAAGTACCCAAACGGGCTAGCTATATTCGGGTAATTATGCTTGAGCTAAATCGTATCGCCAAGCATTTGCTGTGGCTAGGCCCATTCTTAGCGGATGTTGGTGCCCAGACACCCTTTTTCTATATCTTCCGCGAGCGCGAGATGATCTACGACCTGTGGGAAGCAGCTACAGGAGCTAGACTAATCAATAATAACTATTTTCGTATTGGCGGCGTAGCTGCTGATCTACCTTATGGTTGGGTAGATAAGTGTGAAGACTTCTGCGACTACTTTTTACCAAAGGTTGATGAATACGAAAAACTAATCACCAATAATCCAATTTTCCGTCGTCGGGTTGAAGGGATTGGTACAATTACTCGCGAAGATGCCATCAGCTGGGGGTTATCTGGCCCTATGCTACGAGGGTCCGGAGTTAAATGGGATTTGCGAAAAGTCGATCACTATGAATGCTACGACGACTTTGACTGGGATGTGCAGTGGGAGACGGCTGGCGATTGTTTTGCTCGATATATTATTCGCGTGCGAGAGATGCGCGAATCGATCAAAATTGTTCGTCAGGCTATTAAAGGTCTGCCAGGTGGTCCCTACGAGAATCTTGAGGCTAAGCGTATGGCTGAGGGCCCCAAATCTGATTGGAACGAGTTTGACTATCAATTCATCGGTAAAAAAATTGCCCCAACATTCAAAATCCCAGCCGGTGAACATTATGTCCGTCTGGAAAGTGGCAAGGGTGAATTAGGCGTATTTATTGTTGGGGATGACAACATTTATCCCTGGCGTTGGAAAATTCGTGCTCCTGATTTTAACAATCTTCAAATTTTACCTAATCTGTTGCGGGGGGTTAAACTGGCCGACATCATGGCCATCTTAGGAAGTATTGATGTGATTATGGGTTCGGTTGATCGTTTGTTCGTTCGAATACTCAGTCCTCTAAATTAATACATTGGTCCGTTAGTGTGCTAATAAATCAGCACACTAACGGCCCAATGTTTTAAACATTGTTATTCTTCAGCCGTGTTACTCTGAGCTGCTAGACTCATCGTCAATGTTGCAGTCAGCAAACTGATTGATCGAGTTGATATAACCTTCGTGGGCGGTTGAGCCATCAGGATAGGTTACAAAAGCCATATCTGCTTGATCAAACCGAGTGCCCCGAGTAACGGCGTTATACATGTCGGCATAACGCATATAGGCTTGACTAAAATTAGCCCCACTCATATCGGCTGCCCTTAGAATCGTTCCATAAAGGCTTGCATTTTTGAAGGTGCTGTTGACCAATCGAGCAGAACAAAGATTAGCATCTCGCAGTTCAGCATTGGTAAGATCGGCTTTCTCGAGATTACTATATTCCAAACTACCCTGGAGTATCTTAGCGTTGCGCAGATTAGCCTTTACCAAGCTGGCTTCCTCTAAGTCAGCGCCACGCATATTGGTGTAGCTTAAATCGGCTTCATCTAGCTTGGTTTCACGAAATACGGTGTTTATCAGCAGACTGTTGCTAAAATCCGCCCCCCGTAGGTCAGACCCAAAGAAATTAGCTCGACTTAGATCTTGATTGCTAAAATCCTCGCCGCGTAGATCGCAGCTGACACAGGTGTAGTTTGGTTGCTGTGGATCTGTCATAGCATCCAATGAGTTGCCACGCTGAGTAGTTGCCGTAGCTGGAGTGCGTGATTTTGATAGTGCCTTGTTAACCTGTGGCAATCGAACCAGCAGCGGGGTCATCGCAGCGGACAAAATCAACAAGGTTAGCAAAAAGTTAAGTTTCATGGGCCATGCACTGCCGATAATAAAAAGTTGTCTTAAAAAGTAGAATTGTGGGTCCGTGATGAGACCCTGATTAAACATAAAACCTCTACCATTTATACCTGTCCTAATCCAAAAGACGCACACCGGAACATTCAGATCGTGGTTATAGGGTTTCCCTATCTTATTGGCATTTAAAGATTTATTTAAGTAATACTTTGTTTAAATATGTTGCTCTAATGTGTGGTTTTGTACGCTGAAGATTGACTTTTGGTGGCCCTTGGCTTTGTTCTCCCTTTACGATGTTGGAAACAAAGAGAGGGGCCTTGTAGCTTTCTTAAACGGCCTCCTGACGTTAACGGTTTTAGTTGGATTGTTTAAGGGGGCCATACAAACGGTAACTTAGCCTTACGTCAACATTCATAGATTACAGATTAAATTCTATGGGCTCATCTCCCTTTCGTAGCATTTTCTTGCCATCGCTGGTTGCCTCAGGGTTAGCGTTTGCTGTCATCACGTTGCCGCTATCGATGGCAAACTCGATACCGACCTGGGTCTCTAGGCAATCTAGGGAAGTTTTAGTCACTCCTCTAGACGATTCAACTAAGCCGATTATTCGCTATATCGGTCTTGCTATTCTTGGTAGTGTGGGAACTGGCATGATCACGGCAGATGTACTTAGGCGTTTATATCGACGTCAGCGTGCCCTATCTGCCATGCCAACTCCTTTTGAGCTGTCTGCGGATGAGAATATTCTGCAACAACAATCATCACTTACAGGTTTTGATGAGGCAGTTCCTTCTTCGATGGTGGTAGGTAGTTCAATGACGTTGAACGGCCAGAGTTTATTAGCCACAAAACTTGCACCTGGTCAAACGGTCGTTCACTTTAAAGGGTATACCCAAAATGGCAGTGTTGATGGCTTAGAATTAACACCTATTGCGTTGGATGAACTGATACAGTTGGATGCTGCAGCACCTCCAGTAGAGATCCCCATACTTACTTTTTTAGACCAGGTAGAGCCAGCTCACTTGGATACGGGTGATGCCATGGTATTTGGTGTGCGTTATCAAAATAAGTATTACTGTCTCTGGCGCAGCACCTCAGATCAAAAACAGGTTATGGGATGGGCAAGACGCTTGGTCCGACAGCATAGGGATGTAATCGTGACTCATCAAAATAGTGGAGCGCAGTATTCGCTATGGTACGTCCCTCCCAAACATATTAGATAAGTTAGAAAATATGCTAGCTTTAAGCGGATTCTGACGACAGAGATACAATAGGCTGTTATTTTTATTTGTTTTTTATATTTAGTGAAGTATGGCTGATTTATCCTCCCAGGTGATTGCTGCCTATGCTAAGGGACGGCGAGATTTTAGCTATTGTCAGATGCCGGCAATTCGGATGTCTCAGTATGCGCTGACTGGGATTGATCTTTGGGGTTGTAACCTAGCCGATGCCCACCTGGCTGATGTTGATTTTAGCGATAGTAATTTGCGTGGGGCTGATTTACAGCGAGCAAATTTGCGACGAGCAAATTTTCAAGGAGCCGATTTGCGTGGGGCTTGTTTGGTTGATGCCCAGCTTGAGGATGCAAATTTTCAGGATGCGATCGCAAACTATCAAACCCAGTTTCCCGAAGATTTTGAGTCGTCACAGGCTGGAATTCACTATCTAGGGCCTAAAGCTACACTGATTGACTGTAATCTTAGCCATCGTGATTTAGGTGGAATTGATCTTAGCCATGGTGATTTAGCCGGAGCTCAGCTAAACAACACCAATCTCTTAGGTGCTTGGTTAGTTGGCTCACAGTTGACCGAAGCTAACCTAAGCCATGCAAATTTAAACTCAAGCAATCTCTCAAATGCTAGCCTACAACGAGCCAAACTCAAGGGAACTGATCTGACGAGAGCAAACCTGTCAAAGGCAATTCTATATGGCGTGGACTAAAGCAACACAGATCTCAAAAAAAGATGATAATCTGGGGCCGTATGTGATTCTGCTACCCAGTGGCCAGAAGACTTTGATTGGGAATGGGCCGGTGTTTATTGCCTGGGACCCAATCAATCTCTATGGGCAGCCGATCTTAGTAATTTGGGATTAATCGGGGTTGATCTCAGTGGCGCAAACTTGGTTGGGGTTAACTTTACAGGGACCAACCTGTGGGGAGCAAATCTGCAAGGATGCGACTTGCGAGATGCCTGCTTAGCCAGTGCTAATTTGTGGGGAGCCAATCTAATAGATGCAGATCTTACCGGAGCCGACATCAACACAGCTAATCTAGATGCTGCCATGCTCTCCCCTTAATTTAGTAATTTAGAAACTGTTACAGATAAAGATCTAATATAAAAACTCTTCCGGTTCCGCCGCACGATTGGTTTGCCGTTCTTTTGGAAAGTCAACCTGATAAGGCAGTGGAGGCTCTTCAATTAGAATATGTCGTGTTCCCCAGCCGTCATTGTAGAGTTTAGGACGGTCGCTAATCCGACTTTCTACGGGGATATCAAGCACTTTTTTGATTTCTAGATATCGTCGCCCATCAATGGTGGTCTGTAGTAGCTCAGGGGCAACCTTGAGACCCTGTTGGGCAAGAATTCGTTCTAGCGTGGTGAGCTGATCTAGAGGAGTATAGGTAGCCATGACAACTATTGTGTCCAGTGGTTCCACATCCATCTCCAAGTCTGACTGATCGAGCTGCCACGTCTCTTTTCTGCTGCCATCAACGGCTGGCTGCTTTAAGGCTAGTTCTCCCTGCCAACGCCCATTCTGTACGGTGACTACCTGATAGTCCAGAATTGAATAGGTCAATTTAGACTCCTCGTCTATATCGATAGGTGCTAATTGACGCATTGCTAGTAGGTTCAGTTCTGTTTGGTTGGGAAAATTGGCGGTTCCTTGAAGCTCATATGTATACTCATTTCTACCCGATTCTATGGCGAAGTCCATTTCAGCCACAGGTAAGCGATTAATCAAAATAGGATTGTTAGGAGTCTCAATTGTAAAACCGCAGCCACCCAACAAGCCACCTAAACCACCTAATAGACAGAACAACTTGAGTCTGCGAAGGTTAGACCGAGTGATTGGACTAATAATCATAGTGAGTAAACTAAGAAGAAAATGAAATGTCCCCAGCAAGCTCCCAGGACAACGACTGTTGTTTTATTCGTCTTGTGTTTTGGGACTTTAATAAATGACTAACGCTATATAAAGCGTGTACGACAATTTTAATTCTCGAACAGGAAAGATTGCTATTTTCGTTTCGCTACAGCTGAATAGCAAGGAGCGATATACCCTTCATCTCTCCCAATGGAATCGTTATTCCATCTATAGAGCGTTTTGGAGAAAAAGTTGTTCCACAACTGTGGATGAGTAATGTTTACTGAAAACACATTAAAACCTTATTGTATTTGATGCTTCCTTTATAAGAAAAATCGCAAGTTGTAAGTCAGAATAGTTAGTCAGTGCTATGTGCATTTTTTTACTGTGAACAATAGAACATTTACACAGATCGTTTTATCTAAATCGTAACTTGATCTATCTTTACCGGATTGGGGCGATTGGGTTTGATATTTATAGTTGGAAGAGCGAGAGCTTTCAAGCGCATTATTCCTTAGATAAACAACACTGGCCTTTACAGATGGCTCAGGGTAGAGACTAATCTATGTGTAAATCAACAAGCTACAGAGCAAACCCTTGCAGAGTATTTCCCATCTGGGTAACACTTGATTAAAGCCCTCCTTGGGGCGTCAGGGTTTGTTCGTGTTTGAAAAAGGTAAAAAACCAATAATTTGATTGTTTTGACCTAGGTATGTATCTGGGGGGAGTGCTTACAGCAGTGTTTTTAAGGGTAATCAAAAAACGCATATTTATTTCGCTATTTTTATCTGTTCTATTATTTGTGACAACATTAGGCCCTAGTATGGCCCAGGTGACGTCATCTCCTGGAGCTGCAGATGATGCAGCAGAGGCAGGGACTGCAGCCGATCGTCGTAATCGTAATGAAGACGGAGCGACTTTGGGACGTGATATTCTTCAAGACGCTCAAGCTGCTGAACTAGAACAGGAAGATGGCAGTCAATATATTCTTGAATTCAATCGCAGTCCGGTAGTAGGTACAAGACTAAGATTGGAAGGTATTTACAACGAGTCTCGACTGCGATTTACACGGCCCCGTAATTTGTCGGGTAAGTCTGTCTAAATCTTGTTGCGGTATCGTCACTCTGGTGCGCTCTATGCAACTCGTACGAATCTCAACGTTATTGTGAATGACAATAATGTGGGAAGTGTGCCGCTAAACCTCAAACAGGGGGATACTGGCACCATCGTCTTTGAAATTCCTACACGTATTCTTAAAGACTATAATGAGCTGATTATCGCTGGTTTACAGAACAATTCACCCACCTGTACTCAAGACCCGTTTGATCCGTCACTGTGGACGGAGATATTGCCAGACTCAAAACTTGTCTTTAATTACGATGCCGAACCCTTTCAGTTGGATTTCAATAGTTACCCTTATCCGCTGATTGATGTACTTAGTCTAGAAACTAATCATATTAGTTATGTTGTTCCTTCGGAGCAGGACGAATCTTGGTTGACAGCCATTGCGCGATTACAGACATCTTTAGGGCGTATTGCTGATTATCGTCCTCTAGAGACAGTTCTCGTTGACAAGCTGGAGGATGATGCTGATGGCAACCGGGTTGTAGTGGTGGGAACACCTTCTCAACAGCCTGTGTTAGAAAACTTAGCTCTGCCTCTAACGCTCAAAAATCAGCGTTGGTTAGACGAAAAGCAAACGCTAATTTCGTCTGATACGGGTATTTTGATGTGGACCGTCCTTGAGAATCAACAGTCTCCTGTTTTAGTGGCAACTGGGAATGGTCCCACTGCTATCGCTAAAGCAGTCCAGTTCTTGACTCAATCTCAGGATCGAAAAATTGGGGCGGGACAAATTGTCTTGGTAAATGAGGTAGAAGAAATTGAGTCTCCGGATATCCGGGATTGGCCACGCTATTTGCCCCTGTCCGACAATTTTGATTTGGGAGATCTAACTGGTTTTAACAACGAGCCGATTGAAGATGTGGTTATTCGAGGTGCCCATGCCCCTCCGTTTGAGATTGACTTTAAATCGTTGCCAGACGATCGCTTTCTACCTGGAAATGCGATGACTTTGCGGTATACCTACGGTCCTCAAGTCAACCCGCTGACTTCTTTGGTGGAAGTACAGTTGGATGGCATTACGGTGGCAGGTGAACGGCTAGACTCGGTTGATGGTAAGCGTCGGACTACCCTAAAAGTGGAGCTTCCAGAGCAGCATATTACACCTCAATCGAGACTGAAGGTTTATTTGCGATTTGATCCGCGCGAACGCCGTTCCTGCAGCCGAGTCACAGATCATCAGTTGTGGGGCACCATTCATAGCGACAGCAGTTTCAATTTGAATCGTCAACAGGTAGCAAAACTACCGGATCTCAATCTACTCAAGGCTGGTTATCCATTTACATCACCTCAGGATTTGTCACGTACAGCTATTGTTGTTCCCAACAAACCTAGTATGACTGAGCTAGCAGTGATGCTGGAGCTAAGCGAGCGATTTGGGCGCTTAAGCCGTTCAGAGGCTGTAAAGGTTGAGGTTTATCCGATTGATAAACTGACTCCTGAAGTCCAAGAGTCACATCACCTGGTAGCCATTGGATTGAGATCGCAATTTCCGTTGGTTGAGGCGCTGGAGGCTGCTGAGTTTAACCTCAAGGATGGAGCTCGTCAATGGGGGGATAGCCAGGTTCAAACTCTGCCTGATGCTGAGGGTGTTTTACAACAGCAGTTGTCTCCATGGAATGAATCGCGGGTGCTGCTGACCATGACAGCCCAACGCGAAGAAGGTTTGGCACAGCTACGGGATCTATTGGAGTTAGATTCTCTATTTTTCCAGCTTCAAGGGGACACGGTACTCATCAGTGCTAATACCGAAACCATATCTCCTTATGATGAAAATGCTTATAACTTTGAGTTCTTACAACGCTCAGCTCAACGAGATGTGCAAGAACAAAGTCAGTTGCAACGAGCTATCACTGTGATTCAGGGTAATTGGTTTCTTCTGATTCCTGGCATTATTGTGCTTTCACTACTGCTTTATGGAGTTATCCAAGCATACTTGAAGCGAAATGATACTTTGACGGCTGCCCCAGGCGTTATGGCTGATCCATCTGCGCCAGGAGAACTGTAATAATTATGACTGAACGATTATTCATGGCGTATCGTCTAAAGAACTTTAGACAGGCAGTTGATACGTATCTTTCTACAAGGGTTCGCCCTTTGCTGATTGAATTACTGATTATTACGCTGCCAGACTGGTTTGATCGAAGTTTGCAGTGGCTGAGTAAACAACAGTTGTTGCTTTTGGCAGTATGCTTGACCACCTTTGCTTGGCCAATTATGACGGCACGGCCAACAATTTTACAACAGGGGCTAGTGGCACTGGCACTTCTCGGGTTTGGTCAAATACTTCTGCGTTTAGAGGATAGACAGACAAGTCAGCGGGTTAGTGAATATTTGCATTTGTTATTGGCGTCTGTAAGTACGATTACAACGCTACGGTACCTATACTACCGTTCAAAATACACGCTTAACCTGGATACTTGGCTGGACGGTTTTTTCTCAATTTTGCTCTTTGTTGCAGAACTCTATGCGATTGCCACACTGTTGCTTTCTTATTTTCAGACTTTAAGAATTCGCGATCGCAAATCGATTCCTCTTGATTCTTGGCCCCAAGAAAAGTGGCCAAAGGTCGATATTTATATCCCAACCTACAATGAGGACGTCTCTATTGTACGTAAAACGGTATTGGGGGCTTTAAACATTGACTATCCAGCGCACAAAAAAGTCATCTATGTGTTGGACGATGGCCGCGCTGAAGCGCTGCTTCTCGTCGAGTATTACCGCCGCGTCACATACCGGTACGAGGCTTTTTACAAGAGACGGTAGGCTTCTTCTTTGATAAAAAAGTAGCCTTGGTACAAACCCCTCACTGGTTTTACAACCCTGATCCATTTGAACGAAACTTACTCACCCAAGGACAAATACCTGTAGGTAATGAGCTGTTCTATAAGGTATTACAAAAGGGAAACGACTTTTGGAATGCTGCTTTTTTCTGTGGTTCTGCCGCAGTTATTCGTCGCAAATATCTACTTGATATTGGTGGCATCGCTACTGAAACGGTAACGGAAGACTGTCATACTTCTTTGCGATTACATTCCTTGGGGTATCGAACTGTTTATTACGACAAAATCATGGTGGCCGGCCTGGCCCCTGAAAAATTCTCCTCATATGTAGGACAGCAAGTACGCTGGGCCAGAGGAATGGCTCAAATCTTACGGATTGAAAATCCTTTATTTAATCGAAAACTAAATCTTCGTCTGTCTCAGCGATTTTGTTATTTTAGTGCCACTTCCCATTTCTTTTTTGGTTTTCCTCGACTGATGTATGCCGTCGCGCCTAACCTATTTCTGCTATTTGGAATCAATCCTGTTAAAGGCTTAGGTATCGAGACGCTATTTTACGCCCTGCCACATATTGTGCTGTCGATGCACGCAAATCATATTGCCTATAAACATGTAAGGTTTTCCTTCTGGAATGAAATTTATGAATTTGCAATGTCATTTCAGGCGGGTATTGTGACTTTGCTGGCGCTAATTAATCCGAATTTGGGTTCCTTTAACGTGACCGATAAGGGAGTTTCAGTAGAATCTCGCAGTTTTGATATCGATAGTGTCCGTTATCTTGTTGTTCTAGGCGCGATCACAGCGGCATCTTTGTTGACTGTCCCTGTTTGGCTAGTGCTTAGCCCTCTAGATAATCAAGCTGTATTTATCAATACTCTTTGGTGTATTTTTAACCTTGTGCTTGTTCTAGCTGCTTGTCTTGTCGCATTTGAACAACCCCAGCTGCGACAATCCCATCGCTTACCCCGCGAGCTACTCGCTCGGCTTTATAGTGATGATGGCCAAATTTGGGAAGGAACAACCATCGATATTAGCGAGACAGGGGCCCAAGTTTTACTAGATATATGGCCCAATGTTTCCGATCGAGTTCGACTAGAGCTATTTGGCGATTACGGAGCGATCGCTTTACTTGATGCGGAAATTATCAGAGCCAGTGCAACAGATTCTTTACAGACAAAGTTGGCTATCAACTTTGTTGATATGACTCAGGCGCAGCGAGATGATTTGGCTACCGTTATTTTCTCAGATGTGCGTAAATGGTATTCTCAGACTCGTGAACATACCGATAATCCTTGGCAGTCACTCAGATTTATTTTAATGAGTTTGAAACGAGCGTTTCAAGAGTTACGACCTGCCAATAGCGTTAGGATGCGCAAGCAGGTAGAAGTGATGAGTGATCTGAGATGGAAAGGCTGGGGTAGCTATGTGCAAGCGGCCATGATTACTGAACTAGGCTCCAGGGATATGCGTTTAGAACTGCTG
>ERZ1740059.1904-NODE-1904-length-10395-cov-3.322534_pt1 | contig 10395 bp, 13 predicted proteins | sample MGYA00581744_ERZ1740059 | MGnify/ENA primary metagenome ERZ1740059 (study PRJEB43018, sample SAMN04849738) | marine metagenome | isolation source: floating plastic debris | place: Pacific Ocean | collected 2008-08-28 | study: EMG produced TPA metagenomics... | reverse complement strand
CCACAAAGCGCAACCGCTCACGCGCCGAACAAACGATCCGTCAGACACGGCCTAGGTTATCGCTTCGCTCAACGTTCGCGTTGCGACTGGGAAATCTGGGGATGATGCCCGCGGTGCTCGAGAGAAGCCTTCAGCCGCTTCAATCGCGTGGGCTCGAAATGAAGGTCCCGCTCGATCTTCAGGCCCAGCGGACCACGGATCTCTTCAAGCTCCTTCAGGCTGAAGTACCCGAGCTCGATCTCGAAGCCCTGGACGAGCCCAAAGCAGACATCCTCGCCGTCGTACTCGATGATCCACCAGGTCCAGTTCGTCCAGGGGGTAAAGAGCTTGACCCGCGTGAGCGGGTCAAGGTCGGATTCGGTCGCGTAGATCTTCGGCAGCTCCTCGCGGATGTGTTTCGGGACGAGTTCCATCACCGCCTCGCTTTCGCGAGGTTGGCCGATGCCTCACGAGCCGCGGACCGGAGTTCGGTCAGCGACTCGATGAAGTCGCCGACGTCTTCTGGCCTCAGCTCGCACAGCACGCGGTAGGTGAAGTCCTCCAGATCCAGCCGCTCAACAGCAACCACGAGACCCGGCTCGTCGAAGGACCGCTGCCGGATGGTGGATCTGATGGCCCCCGAGTCGCGGACCGCGAGCGCGGCCGGCTTGATCTCGGCGTTCTCATCGATGTTCGGCATCATGAAGATCTCGCTTTCGCTGAGGTTGACTGGGATGCCTGGCCTGCCTGCTGGCTGACCTCGCGGTCATCGGCCTGCAGTCCCATGATCCGCGTGTGGGTCATGTCCAAGAGCTTGGCCAGCGGCAGCATGTCGTCCCGCCCGAAGGTCTGGGTCGACTTCCACTCGCCCGACTGCTGGTCGCGGTAGCGACGCTCGAGCGTGACGTTGTACCACGGCGGCTTGTCCGCGGCGTCGTTCTTCCAGATCGCGGCGTTCAACGCCCCGAGCCGGACCGTGTCGATCGGTTTGGTATCACTCATCTCATCTGTCCTTTCTGTTGTGGTTGAGATGCGACCCGTGAGCCTCGACGCGCAGACGCCGTCAAGGACCAGGCGCCTCTCGCCAGAGAGGTCTGCCGGCCGCACAAGCACCGCGCGGAGGGCGGACGCCCCTTGACGGCGGCGAGCACCGAGGCAGGGTCTCAGGCAACTCAAACCACAACAGACGGACCAAAGGAAGAGGTTGTTGCCAACAAGTCGCTTGACGGCTGACGTCGGACGTGGCAGAAGTACGTCATGCAGCAACTCGACCTACCGATGAAGCAATGACTGACAAGACGTTTGGTTTGATGATCGCGTATGCGATCCCGGGCTTCATACTCGTGTCGGGCCTTGGTCAGCTCATCCCAGAGGTACGGGTATGGCTCATCGGCCTCGACGACATCGGCCCCACGGTTGCGGGCTTTCTCTTCTCCGGTACGTCATCGATTGCGGCGGGTCTGATTGTGAGTGCCATTCGATGGGCCATGCTCGACACGCTCATGCATGCGACCGGCCTGACTCCGCCCAGCTGGTCAGGACCAGATCTGCACATTCGCACCAACATCATCGAGTTTCTCGTCGATGCCCACTACCGCTACTACCAGTTCTACGCGAATACAGCCATCGCTGGGGTACTTGCATTCGGTATGTACCTGGCCCGACCCCAACCTGACGCAGCGACCGATGGATGGCTCTTCCCTGCAGCCCTCATACTGGTCATCGTGCTGCTCATCGCGGCGAGAGACGCGTTGTCGAAGTACTACTCGCGTGCCCAGTCAGCAATGGAAGCCGAGCTTCCGGGCTCAGCCCCGACGGCCTGATCTAGGCAAATTGAGAGGTGGCATCAGCTCGGCAGGCTGGACACCGAGAGCCATCGCCAGCTTCTCGACGGTCTCAAGGGTGGGATTTCGTGTGCCCTGTTCCACATGGCCCACCATCGTTCGGTGGAGACCAGACTCGTGTGCAAGATCCTCCTGGGTCCAGCCGCATCCCTTCCGGGCCTCACGGACGTTCCGCCCAAAATCCAGAATGAACTGCCTGCGTCGCACTGGACACAGCGTCCAAACTACGTGACTATACGTCTACAGACTATGAGTAGCATTTGCTTGGCTGGTGGACAACCCGGCATGCACTCACAGAACAGGAGTCAGGATCATGACGAACGGAGCCCACCCCAAGCCGTCAGCCCCGAAACCCACGGATGCAAGCTCATCGACGCCGAAGCAGACAGACTCACAGTCCAGCCCGGCCCACGCTTCCAAGCCGACCAGCAAATAGAACGACTGAACCGGGGATGACAGTCCCCGGTTCAGTTTGAATCAGGCGTCCTCTCTCCACCGCAATCGACACGCGCAGGCATGCCTTCATGCAGCGTGACGAGATCGGCGGGAAGCCACCGGGGCCAGACGCAACGGCGAATGTGTGTAGCGCAGTTTCCCAATCTCCTCTTTCGCTGTGCCACTTCTCCACTCTCTCCAGTCCTCCTCTTATCTCTGTTGCACCCTTCTCTGTGCGCCGAATTCTAAACATAATGAATAATGTTCAAAAACGCATCCAGAGTCGGAGCATGAGGCGCAGCCTGTGACTGTGGGAATGGGCATCGATGTTGTTAAATGTCCAGATATATGGCCATTTAGACGTAATTTTGGCAATTAGAAAGTCATAGACGTAGTAGTTGGTACTGAGAATGACTGTGGTCTCGTTGCCCAAAAATATTATAAAATGACTGGAACAATTAGTCGTGCAGTCATTATATTGCTGCGAGGAGGTTGGTATGAAATCGCAGCAAAAGCAAGAATCACTACAGGAGGCTGTTGCCCCGGCTGTACCTGCGGACGGTATGGACCGGTTCGTTGAAGCTCTGTTTCAAGTCGCCGAGCGCATTGAGTGCCAAGAGCGACGCCTTCGGCAATCTCTAAGTTCGGCGGCCCGGGATGGAGACCTGCCTTTGGTGCAGCAGCTTCTCGAAGAGTGGGATGATCTCGGCAAGGATGACTAGTTCATCGAGTTGAAGGTGGGGGAGTACCCATGCGTGTCATCGGGATGTTTCGGGTTTCAACGGAGCAGCAGGCCGCCGAGGGGGCGTCCCTTGACGCTCAAGAGCGGCAGTACCACGAACGCGCTCGCCGGAATGGCTGGAAGACGCTCGCGACCTTTCGGGGCTGTGAGTCGGCCACTCAGGCCCGCACGGAACGGCAAGTGCTGCAGGAAGTGCTCAGCTGTGTGCGTGAGTCCAAGCCGGAAGCGATCTACGTCCATGAGCAGTCTCGTCTGACGCGTGGCGATGAACTCGAAGTCGCCACACTCATGCGTGAGTTGCGTGAACAGGGCGTCCGCATTCTCGTTGGCGATGCAGTGCGGGATCTCTCCAGCATCGATGAACGTTTCATGGTTGGGATTCAGTCTCTCGTGGATCGGGCAGAGGCGGAACGTATCAAAGAGCGTGTGGCCCGAGGCAAACGAGAGAAGGCGCTCAACGGATTAAAGAACAGTGGTCCAGCACCATATGGCTACCGGAGTCCTCCGACCGGTGATCCAAATCGTGGTGTTCTGCAGGTCATCCCGACGGAAGCCGCCGTGGTGCGGCGTATATTCGACTTGGCGTTGAACGGTGCTTCAACCCGTGGGATTGCACAAAAGCTGAATTCAGAAGCTGTACCGTCTCCTCGTGGCGGGAAGTGGGGCAAGACAACCGGTACACGCGCGTTGGAGAACATCGCCTACACAGGCACTCATGTTTCTGGAGCGTGGCAAGCCGAAAGGGGCTCTCGCACATTCCGGCTGGACCTCGACGGCGACGGTGTGGTGAAAGTGGATGATGCTCATGAGCCCATAGTGTCAACGGCACTGTGGGAACAAGTTAACACTCGTCATCCACCCGTAACCGCAAGAGAGCCCCGGCTGTTGACCGGTCTTCTTTGGATGAACGGCCACCCTGCCCATGGTGATACCACGAGCAGAACGTCGTTCTATCGAGGCCCGCGCGGAGTAAACGGGGCTCCTTGGATTCCCGTCGAAGAGGCTGACCGAGCGGTGTGGGACGCGGCGTGCACAGTGATACGCTCGCCCGAAATGATCGAGGCTGCCCTTCTTCATCTGGAGAGCCAAGAAGACACGCAGGAGCTTGCCGAAGATCGTTCCGCCGACCTTCAGCATCTCACCCGGCTTGAGGCGAGGCTCGACGGGCTCATCACGATGCGAGCGGATGGAGAGCTAACAAAGTCTGAATTTGCAAAAAAATCTGCTGCTCTCCGAGATTCCATTTCCTCTGTCAAGAAACGCCTGGCGATCGCCCCTCCGAAGCCGCCGCGAGATCGTCGGGACGAAGTGATGAAGCTTGTGGCAGCTGCTCGGGTGGTCGTTGGGCGGACGGGTCTCAGCAAGTCGGATCGCTCGACCGTGCTCAGGTCGCTCGCCTCGCGGATCGACGTGGCGGCGAGCCGCAACCCCGTCAAGCAGCCGCGGGACGACAAAGGCCGTTTACAGACTGTCAGCCGCCCTCCTTGGCTGGTAGACCAGGTCACCCTGCACATCGGAAGCTCCGGAGAGCGCCGTAGCCGGCACCTGGCCACAGCATGTTGATGCTTGGCCCCGCCGGCACAGGCAAGACCATGGTCGCGCGTGCCCTGCCCGGGATTCTGCCCGCGATGTCGCCGGCCGAGGCGATCGAAGTGACACGGGTGTACTCGGCGGCGGGCGAGCTCGCGCACGACGAGGGGCTCGTGCGCGTTCGGCCCGTGCGCACGCCGCACCACACGGCGTCGGCACCGGCAATCGTCGGCGGCGGGGCGATCCCCAGGCCCGGCGAGATTTCGTTGGCGCACCGCGGGGTTCTGTTCTTGGACGAGCTGCCCGAGTTCTCGCGGGCCGTGCTCGAGACGCTCCGGCAGCCGCTGGAAGACCATGTCGTCACGATCAGCCGGGCGCACGGGTCGCTGCGTTTCCCGGCCGACTTCATGCTCGTGGCGGCGATGAACCCGACACCCCGCGGCGATGTCGCGGCGGGCGAGGTCGGCCAGCGTGAGATGGATCGGTATCTGTCGAGGCTTTCTGGGCCGCTGCTCGACCGGATCGATCTGCACGTCGAGGCCCCGCGGGTGCCGTTTGATGAGCTGGCCGCTGCGCCGACCGGCACGGGCACGGCCCAGATGCGCGACGCCGTCGCCGGGGCGCGGCAGTATCAGCAGGGCCGACAGGCCGTCGCCAACGCGAGGCTCAGCGGAAAGGCGCTAGACGAGCACGCGCCGATGTCGGAGGAGGCATCGACCCTGCTCCGGCGGGCGCTGACCGAGCTGGGGCTGTCGGCGCGGGCGTACGACAAGATACGCCGGATCGCGCGGACGATCGCGGACCTCGATCGGGATCCGCAGGTTGCGGTGCCGCACATCGCCGAGGCGATCGGGTATCGGCTGCTGGGCCGGGCGACGGTGTGACGACGGGGCAGCTAGGCTCGCGTGTTGCTTGGAAAGGAACACCGATGCGTGCGATCGCTTTGCTGGTCTCGGTCTTTATGTCGGCGTGCGCGGTCGCGCAGCCGGAGAGCATCTTCGAGCCGATCGCTTGGCCGCATCGCGACCCGGTCAGGCTGGCGTCGGGCGCGCCCGGGCCGGCGTACTGGCAGAACCGGGCAAGCTACGAGATCAGCGTGACGCTGGGGACCGAGTCCCGCGAGGTCGCGGGCAGCCTGGAGTGCGAGTACGAGAAAAACTCGCCGCACGCGCTGGCGTTCCTGTGGCTGCCGACGCCGCTCTTGCCGGGCGAGTCGCTGACGCTCGAACTCGAGTTCGCGATGACGATCCCGCCGCGTGGCAGGCTGGGCGTGTACGAGGGCGAAGCCGGCGAGGTCTTCCAGCTCGCGCACTGGTTCCCGAACATCGCGAAGTACGACGACGTTCACGGCTGGAACGTGCTGCCGCATGAGGGCGACGGCGAGTTCTACACAGACTTCGGCGACTACACGATTGAGCTCACGGTGCCCGCGGATCACATCGTGGCGTGTTCGGGTGAGCTTGTGAATCAGGATGAAGTCCTGACAGCTGTGCAGCGCGAGCGGCTGGCGCAGGCGTACACGACGACAGACACGGTCGTTATCCGCGACTTCCATGAGATCCCCGCTGAGCCGGCGCGCGACATGAAGACGTGGCGGTTCGAGGCGAAGGATGTTCGCACGGTGGCGTGGGCATCGAGCCGGGCGTTCCGGTGGGACGCGGCGATCGCCGCCGACGACCGGCCCGTGCTATGCCAGGCGTTCTACCCGAAAGAGGGCGACGGCACCGAAGACGATCCGAGGTGGAATGCTGCGGTCGAGTACGGCCAGTTCTCGATCAACTTCTACAGCGAGTGGCTCAGCGAGTATCCATACCCGACCGCGACGAACGTCGGCGGCGTGGTCGGGGGTATGGAGTACCCGCAGATCGTGTTCTGCTCGATCGACCGCGACCCGCGCAGCCTGTTCGGCGTGACCGATCACGAGTTCGGGCACATGTGGTTCCCGATGATCGTCAACACCGACGAGCGAAGGCACGCGTGGATGGACGAGGGCATCGACTCGTTCATCAACCACTACAGCTTCAGCGAATACTGGGGGGAGCCGCGGCGGATCGGGAGCGCGGACTTTATCGTTGAGAAGGAGCGCAGCGAGACGCCGCAGCCGATCATGACGTACCCGGACCGCGTGCGATCGGGCGATCTTGGGTACCTGGCGTACGGCAAGCCGGCGTACGCCTTCCGCGTGCTGCGCGAGTACGTGCTGGGCGAGGACCGCTTCGACGAGGCGTTCCGCGAGTACATCCGGCGGTGGTCGTTCAAGAGCCCGCAACCCGAGGACTTCTTCGGCACGATGGAAGACGCGGCGGGCGCGGACCTCGGCTGGTTCTGGCGCGGCTGGATCTACGAGGCCGCGAAGTTTGATCAGGGCGTCTACGACATCGACCCGGAGCCACGCCGTGGCAACCTGAGCGTGACGGTCGCGAACTACGAGCGGATGGTGATGCCGATCGATCTCGCGATCGAGTACACCGACGGCTCGTCGGAGCGCAAGCGTGTGCCGGTGCAGGCGTGGACGAACGGGTCGACGTTTGCGGTGTCGTGGCCGGCGGAAGGCCGATCGATTGCCCGCGTGGTGATCGATCCGGACGAGATGCTGCCCGACATCGATCGCGACGACAACGTGTGGGAGGCTCGGGCTTCCGATGAGGACGCGTCGGAGCCAGAGGCGGTGATGGACTGAGTCCCTCGGTTGCGCCTCGGGTTCGTCAAGACTGGGGCATCAGAGCACTATCAGGGATGCGCCAAGGACGATCAGGAAGCCGTAGAAGCCCGCGAAGAGATCGTCGACGAGCACGCCCCAGCCGGCGGGGAATTTCTGCGTGCTGTCGGCGGGCCAGGGCTTGACGATGTCCATCGCGCGGAAGGCGATGAAGCAGAGCCAGAGGGTGAACGCGGCGGCGAGCGGCGTCGCGAGCGCGGCCGCGGGCAGGAACGACAGGAAAATGAGCGTGACGCACTGGCCAGCGGTCTCGTCGGCGACGATGTTGCCGTGGTCCTTCTTCCCGAAGACGGACTCGGCGAGGTCGCCCTGCGCGACGCACGCGGCCGAGAAGAAAAGCATGACCGCGATCATCACGGCCTCGAAGACGCCGGACCCTGGCACGATGCCGGCGGCCATGAGCACGCCCGCGAGTACAACCGGCGGCAGCGAGCCCCAGGTGCCCGGCGCGGGGCGGAGCCGGCCGAGGCCGAACACGGTGAGCAGCGGGAGTCTCGGGGTGTCCATCAGGCGGTCTTTCCTTGGGCGATCGCTCGGGTGATGTAGGGACAGGCGCTCAGTGCGGTAACGATCGTGGTCGCCCAGGCAAGGCCGGTGTTCACCCGCTGCGACATCGGCTGATCGAGGAGCGCAATCGAGAGCAGCACGCCTGGAACCGCGACGGACTGCAGGATCATCTTGATCTTGCCGGACCAGTTGGCCGATGCGTCGATGCCTGAGCCCTCGGCGCGCCCCCGAAGACTGGTGACCAAGAGCTCACGAGCGATGATGACGACGACCATCCAGCCGGTGAAGCCGGCGAGCGGTGTGCCGGCGTCGTTGAAGCCCGGCCCGGCGAGCAGGACGAGCGCACCGAGCACGAGAATCTTGTCGGCGAAGGGGTCCATCACTCGGCCGAAGCGAGTGATGGCGTTCCACTTGCGCGCGAGGTAGCCGTCGGCGGCGTCGGTGAGTGCGGCGACGACGAACAGGCCGGCCGCAGCGAGCAGCATCGGGTCGGCGTCGGCCTGATGGTCTGGCGACCACCGGCTGAGCAGCGCAAAGAAGACTCCCGCGAGACCGAGTCGCAACCAGACAAGCGCGTTGGGCGTGTGCAGCCGCCAGCCGACGGCACGGGGGGTGGTGGTCGCGTTCGTCACGCGGCGATAGTACCGCCGGCGGGCGTTCGGCCGTGTGGAAGGCCCGGTCGGCCGCAGCTATCCTGCGGCTCGCGGAGCGATGGTGTCGTGTTCGACGCCTGTCGTCGGTCCGTGGAAGCAGTCTTCGGCCGACAAACGAGTGCTCGGGGCAGGCCGGGGGGCCGCGGAGCGGGGTTGCAGTTGGATTCGGTGATCAGCCCGTTCATCTTGTATGGCTTGATCGCTCTCGGGGGCGTCGGTGTGCTGCTGGCGTTGCCGCGTGAGCGGTTCAGTCTGGCGCTGCCGGGCTACATCGTCGGGTCGGCCGCGGGCGGCGGCATTTTGCTGTTTCTGTTCTTCGCTTCGCAGGACCCCGACCCCGCGGCGTTCGCCGGGCCCGAAGTCGCGGACGCGCCGCTCGGCGTGATCCCGAACCCCTACTTCTATGCGTTTGCCCTGCTGGGCCTTGCGGCCGCGATGCGTGTCATCACGCACCCGAAGCCCGTGTACTCGGCGCTGTACTTCATTCTAACGATCTTGGCGACGAGCGGGCTGTTTCTGATCTTGTCGGCCGAGTTCATGGCGTTCGCGCTGATCATCATCTATGCGGGCGCGATTCTGATAACGTATCTGTTCGTGATCATGCTCGCGACGCAGGCGCCGCAGGAAGAGCTTGTTGAGAATCAGCCGGAGTACGACCGCTTGGCGAGGGAGCCCGTGGCGGCGACCGCCGCGGGATTCGTGCTGCTGGCAATTCTGTCGACGATGCTCGGCCGAGGCGTGCCGGTGCTGACGATGGACGAGTCGGCGTTCGAGGGCGATCAGCTGCTTGCGCAGCTGCCGACGCGGATCGAGCGATCGCTACGCGAGGAATACGCGCTGGACGAGGGCGTCGGCATCCGGCCGATCGAGAGGATCGCCCGCGAGATCACGGCGACCGGGCCCGACGGGCCGTTTCTGGTCGATCCGATGACGAGGACTGTTGTGGTCGAGGTTGTGAACGACGCCGGCGACGGCGCTCGGCGGACCGTGGCATGGCCCGCTGACCTGGCGATCACGAACCCCGAGGGTGTCGGCTGGGAGCTGATCAAGGCCCACCCGGGCGCGATCGAGATCGCCGGCGTGATCCTGCTCATGGCCATGCGCGGCGCGACGATCCTGGCCCGCAAGCAGATCCAGCTCGACGAGGACGCCAAGCGCGACATGGCGATGGCCCGGTCCGGCATAGGCGGCGGCGGAAGCCGGGCGGGCGGCAGCGAAGAGGAGACCGACTGATGGACGTCTTCGCTTTGTCGCTTGCGCAGGCCGACTTCCCGCAGCCGATGCACGCGATCACGCTGTACCACTACTTGTTGGTGTCGGCCGTGATGTTCTGCCTCGGGCTGATCGGGTTCGTGACGCGTCGGAACCTGATCATCATGTTCCTGTGCACCGAGATGATGTTCCAGGCGGCGGGGATCGCGATGATCGCCTTCGGCCGGTTCTATCTGGATTACACGGGGCAGGTGTTCGTGATCTTTGTGCTGACGGTGGCGGCGGCCGAGGCGGCGCTCGCGCTGGCCCTGGTCGTGCTGCTCTTCAGGCGGAAGGAATCGCTAGACGGGACGGCGTGGGCCGTCCTGAAGGGCTGAAGGAGCGGGCGTGCTGACGGACACGATCACCATGCCGATGCTCACCCTCGCCGCCGACGCGGTGAAGGGAACGGGCCCGCTGCTCGAGGCCCTGCCGGGTCAGGGCCCCGCGTGGGTGCTGCTGATCCCGCTGCTGCCGCTGCTCGCCGCCGTGCTGAACACCGGCTGCGCGATCGCGGGCGTCAAGACCAAGCTGCCGGCGCAGATCACGATCGTGTCGCTCGCGGCGTCGTTCGTGCTGACCGTCTTCGCGTATCTCACGATGCAGGGCGAGACGGCCATCGTCACCGGCTGGTCGTGGTTTGACTTAAGTTGGGGTGACGGGCCCGGGCAGTCGTTCATCGCCGAATACGGCTTCTACGTCGACAACCTGTAGCAGCTCTGGAAGCTCATCGTG
>ERZ1740059.1903-NODE-1903-length-10395-cov-5.684623_pt1 | contig 10395 bp, 11 predicted proteins | sample MGYA00581744_ERZ1740059 | MGnify/ENA primary metagenome ERZ1740059 (study PRJEB43018, sample SAMN04849738) | marine metagenome | isolation source: floating plastic debris | place: Pacific Ocean | collected 2008-08-28 | study: EMG produced TPA metagenomics... | reverse complement strand
TCATCCGCATCGAGCACATGCGCGAGATGAAGGATATGGCGATCGTCGGCAACATTGGCCACTTCGACAATGAAATTCAGGTTGCCAACCTGAAGAACCACAAGTGGACCAACATCAAAGAGCAGGTCGACATGATCGAGATGCCGTCCGGCCATCGCCTCATACTGCTGTCTGAGGGTCGCCTGCTGAACCTCGGCAACGCGACGGGCCACCCATCTTTCGTGATGTCCGCGAGCTTCACCAACCAGGTGCTCGCGCAGATCGAGCTGTGGCAGAAGGGCGACGAGTACAACAACGAGGTCTACATCCTGCCCAAGCACCTCGATGAGAAGGTCGCGCGCCTTCACCTGGGTCGCATCGGCGTGAAGCTCACAGAGCTGCAGAAGGATCAGGCGGATTACATAGGCGTTAAACCCGAAGGCCCATTTAAGCCAGAGCATTATCGCTACTGAGTGCGCCACAACTTATCCGACATAACGCCGGGCCGCAGCGCCCGGCGTTTTTCGTTGATGCAGCGCCGCCTCGTGATTAGCGTTGGCTCAGGCGAAAGAGAGACACGCGCCATGCATCGCAAGCCGGTCCATAGTGAAAACGAAGACGCGTCTTTCCGCGCTCGCAAACGCACGCGGTTTGCCGTAGTGGCCTTGCTGATCCTGGTCTGCAGCACGATCTCTGCCTTTGCAAATCCGACAGTCCAAACCAGATGGATCAATTACGCGGTCACGGGCACGACGGTCGATACGATCTTGAACCAGATGCGGGATAACGGCCCCAACGGGTTTTGGGCCCACACCCGCTGGTACGTGCGTTGGACGGCATCCTGCCAGGTCTCTATTGAGATCAATTACACCATCCCCAAGCATACACGGCGGGGTGCCATGCCCGCCCAAACCCGCATTGCATGGGATCAGATGATTGCGGCCCTCAGGGCCCATGAAGAGCAACATGGCGTACACGGTATGAACGCCGCAAGAGAGCTGGTGCAAAAGCGCTGCCGCAACGGCAATGCTATTGTGCAGAAATGGGCGGAACAGGATCGCATCTTTGATCGCGTCACCGGCCATGGCCGGACCGAAGGTGTGACTTTCCCTTAATGTCGTGCCGTCACGCAATAATATCCTTGCCGATTGGCGCCGGATCAGCCGTTTTCACTTTGTCTACTCGGTGATTGTCGTTATCGTCCCGGATACCTCATTGAGGGCAACGGGAATTGTTTGTTCCTCACAAACATAAGACTGGGACATAAGGGAGTGAAACATGGGACGTCGCGATGAATTGATCGCAACCTACGCGGATGATTTGCGTAAAAAGTGCGGTATGGAACCGGATATGGATCTGCTGACCAAAGTCACAATTGGCTGTGGACCGGCAATTTACAATGCTGACGCCTCAACTGTCGCGTCCAGCCAAGAACAAGAGTTAGAGACTGTGAAGGACAGCTTCCTCGTCAAGAAGCTCGGTCTGGCCGATGGCCCGCAGCTCATGGACGCGATCAATTCTGTGATAGAGACATACGGAAAATCCGAGCGCAACAAATACCGCGCCGTGGTCTATTACATGTTGACCAAGCATTTCGGGAAAGAAGCGGTTTACGGCTGAAACAGTGACTGTTTCGAGAAAGGCCTGTGTCGTTTCACAGGCCTTTTTTGCGGTCTCATGACCCATTCAAAGCAGGATATCGAGAAAGCCATTCTTGCGCTCTGCGTCGCGCGCGGCGTGGGCAAAACAATCTGTCCCTCTGACGCGGCCCGTGCTCTGGCACAAGAAGACCACACTTGGCGCGCCCTCATGCCTTCCGTTCGAGAGGTTGCGCAGAGCATGGCCCAGGCAGGGCAGATCGCGATCTATCGCAAAGGTGAGGCGATCCCAGATCACGATGTGAGTGGCGTGATCCGTCTGGGCCTGCCGCGTCCCCTATAGCCACGGCGCATCAAACCTGCTTAAGCTGTGCCCGCTATGGACACCCAAAAACTGACCCAACTGCGCCAAGATCTTCATCGAAATCCGGAGCTTGGCTTTCAAGAAAAGCAGACCAAAGCGCGGGTGGCGTCTATTTTGCGCGACTTGGGTCTTGAGGTGCATGAAAGCATCGGCGTGGTGGGTATCCTGCACTCAGGCTCAGGCAATCGTGCCATCGGGCTCAGGGCCGATATGGATGCCTTGCCGATCCAGGAAACAGGCACGCAACCTTACGTCTCTCAGACGCCCGGCGTGATGCACGCCTGTGGCCATGACGGGCACACCGCTATGTTGATAGGTGCCGCGGCCCATCTCGCGGAGACGCAGGATTTCGATGGCAGCGTAGTGTTTATCTTTCAGCCCAACGAAGAACACGGGCTTGGCGCGCAGGCCATGATTGACGAAGGCATGCTGACGCGCTTCCCGGTGGAAGAGGTTTATGCCATCCACAACCTTCCCGGCGCGCCCGTGGGTCAGGTTTCCACGCGCAAGGGGCTGATCTGCTCCTCCGAAAGCCTCTTTGAGATCACGTTGAAAGGGCAGGGCGGTCACGCTTCAATGCCTCAGGCGGGTCGGGATGTGATCACAATCGGCGCGGATGTCGTCCAAGCGCTACAGACCATTGTCGCCAGACGTCTTGCGCCCGGATCGGGCGCCGTTGTCTCCATCACCGAGTTTGTCGCCGATGGGCAGCGCAACGTGCTGCCCGGCAAGGCCGTTCTCAAAGGCGACGCCCGCGCGCGCAGACCCGAGGATCGAGACGCCATCGAACAGTTTATGCGCCAGATCGTGTCCGGCATCGCCTCGGCCCACGGGATCAGCGCAGAGGTCACCTTCAACACGGAATTTGTCGAGACGATCAATGCAGATGCGCCCACGGATGCCGCCGTAAGAGCCTCAAATTCAGCTGGTTTAGAGACGATTCCTGACCGCTCTCCGATGAGCTTTTCCGAAGATTTTGCCCATTTCGCGGCGGCTGTTCCCGGCTGTTTCATGTTGCTGGGTAACGGCACTGACGGACCCAACGGCCAACCACTCCATTCCAACAATTACGATTTCAACGATGCGCTCTTACCCATCGGAGTGTCCCTGTGGTCGGCGCTTGTCCGGGATCGCCTTCCGAAAGTCCCCTGACGATGTTTGAAACCCGCATGCAGATCCTGCGTGAACGCCTCGAGACGCAGGGCATGGATGCCGCTGTGATCACAAATGAAGATAACGTCTATTACCTCACCGGCTACTATGACTATCTGCACATGGAATTCGGGCGGCCCACGATACTTGTCGTGCCGCGTCAGGGCGAAAGTCTCCTGATCACTCCAACGATTGACCTGAATACAGCTATCGCCAGCGCGCGCGTTGATCGTATCTCTGCCTGGAATGACGGAATGGGCGACGAATGGCGTGCAGAGCTGCCCGGGGCCTTAATATCAGTCTCTAACTTGGGACTTGAGCCCGATCGCATGCCGCCTCTGGTGCGTTCCTACATGGATCATCTGATGCCGCGTGAGCGTCAAAAGACCGTCACGCCAATCCTCTCCGACATGCGGATGATCAAGTCGACCGAGGAACAACAGCTCGCCCGGCACGCAGGTCAGGTTGCCAATGCAATGATGTCCGCGGGTAGCGCGGCGATTGCAGATGGCGTTCCGGAATACGAGGTGCGCTTGTCACGTCACAGGCCGGAACGCGTAAGGCGGCAGAGCTTCTGGCCGCGCATTACGACGACGCAGACATGTCGCCCAACACGCATTTTCTGCAGATCATGGCCTCGGGCAAAGAGATCACCAAAACGCATCATCGCGCGTCAACACGGATCATGCGCCAGGGAGAGCCAGTTTTCCTGTGTTTCTGCGGCATGACCAATTTCCACCGCTTCAAACTTGGCTTTGATCGCACCTTCTGGATCGGCGAGCCTGCAGATCCCTCCCAAATCGCCGTCTACGAGGTCGCCGTCGCGAGCCAGGCGGCGGCGCTCAAGGCTTTGCGCCCGGGCGTCACTGCCGAAAGCGTGCATGCCGAATATGCCGAAGTGATCCAGGGCGCCGGATTTGAGTACCTGTTTCGTTGTGGCCGCGCCACGGGCTTCAGTTTTCTGGAAGATCCGCAATTGGTGACCGGCGACAAGACCATCCTTCAGCCGGGCATGGTTCTGGCAGTCGATGGATCCGTGTCCGTCGAGCGATTCCGTGCGCAGGTGGGTGACAGCTTCATCGTGACAGAAGACGGTTATGAAGCCCTGACAGAGCACCCCAAGTCTCTGGATCAGATCTTCCTATAGGGCGCTGACGTCCCGAAATGTGACCCTAACAAACGAAATTCTCACGATCCGCCCGGGAAGGGGCCAAGAAAAGCTGTCTGCCGTTCAACCTGAAACACCTGGTTATGAAGCTGCGCCACCCACTCTTTGCCTTCTGTCGTCATTTCCAAAGTGCGCAACGCAGGCTGGATCAGCGGTGACACCTGCGACCAGAAGAAATCCGGATAGTTCTCCATCAAATCCATCGGATTGTCGTAGCCCAGCTTCTCCGCTGTGCCGGTTTCCTTGAACTCATGAAACAGGGCATTGATCTTGCGATGATAGAACGGATCCGCCATTTGTCCGATCAGATCGGCGGCGCGCACGAGGGCTGGCTCACTTTCCGTATCCTGATAGGCCGGATCATCTGGCACCGGGAACCGGGTATAGTCGACTGCCCGCGCGATCCGTTCTTCGTCAATTTTGTTCGACGGCCCAAACCGATCGCGCACGTAAATCAGGCCGCGATCCACGTGGTAGGCCGCCAAGAACGCATCAGAGGCGCCACGCGGCGGCGTGATCGTATTGCCGTCCAGATCAATTACAAACGTCATGTCCGTGTCGCCGGGGCACGCACCGCGGGAATAGCCGATATCGTGCACCAAAAGCGCCAGAACAAAGTGCAGCCAGTCATCTGCATCCAAAGCCTCGGCGACAAGACGTCCGCGTAAAATCTGCTGGCCCACAAGGGTCACCATCATCGTGTGTTCAGCATTGTGATAAAGCGCGTCAGAATTCGCCAACCGCTCCAGGACCAAACGCGCCGCCCCTTTGATATAGGAAGCATGCTCTGGTGCATGTCCGGCGAAGTATGTCAGGTAGGTCTCCGCAAGATGTTCACCAAAAGCATCCGCCGTAACGGCTGTTGGATTGAACATGATTCCTCCCGAAGTGGCTGCCAAATTCGCCTCACTCGACCCTACCGCAAAGAACAGCGATGTCCTCCCAAAACCGACTGACTCACGAATTTGTTTAATTGTTTCATATTTTCAGTTACTTGAGCGAAATTCTGTGCCGCGTATTGCGCGAGTACGCCACCGGATCGTGGCTTTCCTGCACTATCTGAGGCTGAAAACTTTCTGTACGATACAGCCAAGTTAGTCGTGAAAGCGGCTTTGGGGGACGATGCGTTGATCAATACATGCTGTGAAACATGCCATGGCGCAAATTAGCACTGCGACCTTTACCACCGGCAATGTGATGCGGCATGTGACGGTGACATCCTTCACTGCCAGCATCGGCCTCATGGCGATCTATGCTGTCGACCTCATCGACCTCATCTTCATCTCCATGCTCGGGCAAGATGTGATGGCCGCTGCGGCAGGATACGCCAGCACGCTGATGTTCTTTACCTCGGCCATCAATATCGGCCTCGCGGTGGCGGCTGGCGTGCTCACAGCGCGCGCAATCGGCGCAGAAGATGACGAGGGCGCGCAGGAATATGCCACGACGGCCGCGATCTTTGTCATCGTGGCAGGTATTCTGGTGCCCGCCATCGTCCTGCCAAATGCCCACTTTTTCCTGGGGCTACTCGGTGCCGAGGGTGAGGTGGCCGATTTGGCCGCGACCTATATCTGGATCATCCTGCCGTTCACCTTTGTATCCGGCCTTTCCATGGTGGCCGTCTCGTTTCTGCGCGGCTATGGGGAAAATAAAGTCGCGATGTACCCGGCGCTCCTTGGGGCCGCGACCAATGGAATCCTGGATCCCATTTTAATCTTTGGGCTTTCCATGGGCATGGAGGGCGCCGCCTGGGCTACAGTGTGCGCCCGGTTCGTTACGCTTGGCCTTGCGATCTATCCGGCAATCAAGCGGTACAATGCCTTTATTCGGCCACGCAGCTATTGGCTCTGGCGTGATTTGGCCGAGGTGAACCAACTCGCAATCCCCGCCGTCCTTGCCAATATTGCCACGCCGGTGGGTACAGCGATCATCACCCGGGAGATGTCCAAATTCGGAACTGATGCTATTGCAGGCATGGCGGTCATCGGCCGCATGACCCCTGTGGCGTTTTCCGTCATTCTGGCGCTTGCGGGGGCCATCGGCCCGATCCTTGGTCAGAACTACGGGGCCAAACAGATGGATCGGGTACGCCAAGCCTACGTCGACGCGCTCAAATTCGTCGCGCTCTACGTCGGCTTTGTCACACTTGTGCTGTTTCTGCTGCGCGACCACATCGTCGCGCTATTCGGCGCCTCCGGCATGGCAGAGACGCTGATCCTGCTTTACTGCTTCCCTGTTGCTCTGGCATCGTTCTTCAACGGGGCGGTGTTCGTCGCCAATGCATCGTTCAGCACCATGGGCCGCCCTTCATATGCCACCTGGTTCAGCTGGGCCCAAAACACGCTTGGCACCTTCCCCTTCGCTTATCTCGGCGGCACGCTCTATGGTGCGCCGGGTGTGCTCATCGGGCAGGCCTCTGGCAGCGTACTCTTCGCAGTCATTGCCATGTATGTTGGCTTTCGCGTCATCATCAATCCGCCTGATATCCGGAAAAAGCACCGCAAACACCATTACTTGGTCAATCACCACAACATGGTGATGCACGTTTTAGACAAACATGGCGGCGATCACTGACAGCGACCCGAGCTGTCGTGAGATCACCCTTTCCTAGACCACGCAGGATAGCGTTTTCTTCCGCTGAAACCCGGTGTATTCTTTGCTTGCGCCACCCCGATGCCGGGCCAGCCTTCCCATCTTGAGTCGGAGATTTGTCACATGTCGCAGCCGGACACCCACCCGGATTATCCCTTCGCGTCGCAAGCCGACCTGCCCGGTGTCGCCTTTACCGCGATGCGGCAGGTTATTCTGGCGCAGGCCAAGTCTGGCAGTTTGCCCGTTTTGGAGGATGACGACCAGCGGCTGACGGTCGAAACTGCTCATGGCCTGATCGGGTTGCGCCCTGGGTTGGAGAGCGAAACCGCCGGCATGGTCGCGGGGCAGGATGCGCGGTGGCTCTTCGTCATGAAAAACGCCGTTATCGGCCAAATGCGGCATCTCATGCCCGCAGTCGCCGAGGCCATGCGCTGGTCCGACAGTGGCAACGTCACAGAGCTTCCTCCGAATTTTCAGTTTATGCGCACCACAAAGGTGGAGCAGCTGGGCCCGGTCTTTCTCCGCGCGACCCTTCATGGCGAAGACGTATCCGCCTATGGAACCAAGTCCATCCATTTTCGCCTCGTGCAGCCTTCCCTTGAGGCAGAGACCGAATGGCCCACCGTCGCGCCCAACGGATCGATCAAATGGACGGATGGCCCGGGCGCACCGCACAAACCGGTCTATACGGTTCGGTCGGTCGATTACGATGCGGGTGAAATCATCACCGATATCTTCCTCCATGATGGCGGCAAGACAACCGAATGGGCTGCTGAGATCAAAGAGGGCAGCAAGGCGCGCAATGTGATCGGCCTGGTCGGGCCAATGGGCGGCGGTTTAATGGATGCAAAGCGCACACTGATGGCTTGCGATGAGACGGGCTTTCCAGCCGCCGCGCGCATTCTGGAGAACTTGCCTGAGGACGCCACCGGGGAGCTTTACCTCGAAGCCGAGAATGGCGCCGAATGCGCTTATCCCATCGAGTTGCCCAAGGGCATGGTTGTGACCTGGCTCAGCCGGGCCAAGCGCGACCGTCTTTTGGATGCGATGCTCGAACGGTATAAAGATTTTAGCGACGCCCCGATCTGGTTTGCCGGTGAAAAAGATCAGGCGCGGCAACTGCGTGAGATCACGAAAGCGGCCGGGTATGACAGCCAAAACCTGCGTATCTCCGGTTTCTGGCGCGATGAAAACGTGGCGCCAAAATAGGCTCTAAACCAACTCAAAGATAACTTTTAGGACCTCAGGCGTATGGGTGTAGGTCACAGAGTGCCCCGCGTCCTTGACCACGAAGTTCTTCGCATGAGGGTTCCATGCGCTCAGCCGATCCTTGCACTCCAGCGGGATCACCTCATCCGTCTCGCCCCAGATCGCTGTCACCGGAATGCCAGCGGCCGCGATGGCCCGATGGGCGGGCTCCAGATCCTCATCCAGCACCCCGCGCAGCGAGGACAAAACAGCCGGCGCAAAGCCCTTCATGCGCGTCTCTTCGATCTGACGGTCCACCATGAACTCGATCGGGCTTTCCATGCCGCGTTCCGTCTCCAACGAGCGGCGCAGAGATTTGGGATAAAATCCAAGCCCCATCCACATGCCCATAAAGCTGTATTTCTGCGCCATGTCCGCCAGCGGCCCCAAATCAAGCTTCATGCCCGCCGGTGCCAGCAAAACGAGGCGGTGGACCCGGCTCGGATTGGTGGAGGCATAGGCCGCCCCGATCGCGCCACCCATCGAGTAACCCACGAGCAAAAAAGGCTCTGTTACAGCTTGATCGGCCAAAAGATCGTCAAGTTGGCGGTTGAAAAACGCGCTGTCCTGATCGCTGCCGGGCCGGTCGGAAAACCCGCGCCCGAAAAGATCATAGGTCAAAACGCGGAAGCCCTGCCCCGCCAGTCCTTCGGCGAACGGGTTGTACACATAAGACGGCGTAGATAGCCCATGCACACATACGGCAAGAGGGCCATCCTCCGGCCCCCGCCACTGATAATGCGTGACGCCTTGGGAGAGCGTCGCAAACTGCCCGGGAGCCAGCTTGCGCCTCGCGGCATTCATGCGCGGTCGCAAGGCCTCGGCCAGAAACGGGTAGATCAGCACTGCCGCCAGCAGGGCAAAAAGCGCATAAATGATCACTGCGCCGCCCTCCACTGATCCAGAATGTACCGCCCCGTTATCAGGTCCAGATGCGCCCCGCCGCCGTTCTTGAACACCGTGATCTCCTCTTCACTGCCGCGATGAAACGCATCCGCCTCGTAGAAGGTGGGCCCAAGATCGTCCTGTGTGATCACACCACGATCCAACGGGTTCTGGATTTCTCCAATATGGCCCAGAATACTGTCATAGGTGTCCACGAATATCCGGCCCTTTTGCAAAACCGCATCATCCGCCTCCCGCATCGGCGGGGTAAAGGCGCCAATCAGGTCGATATGCTGGCCGGGTCGGAGCCAGTCTCCCTTGATGACCGGCCGGGTCGACGGTGTGGCCGAGGTGACAATATCCGCCGCCCGCACCGACGCCTCCAGATCACGGGCGACCTCCAGCCCGGGGCAGGCCTGCGCCATCTCCTCGGCGCGCGCCCGGGTCCGGTTCCAGACGGTGAAACGCGCATCGGGAAAAGCCGCGCTATAGGCCTCAAACAGCGAATGCGCGACAACGCCCGCGCCGATGATCAGAATGCGCTCACTTTCTGGCCGGGCCAATTTTGTGGCGGCATAGAGACTGTCTCCGGCGGTTTTCCACTTGGTCACGAGGAAGAAATCAATCACCGCCTCAAGCCGCCCATCGGCATCCCCATAAAGGCTAAACGTGCCATCAATCATCGGCCGCCCACGCGCCGGATTGCCGGGATAAACGGTCGTCGATTTCACCGCCACGCCCATCCCGTCAATCCACGCGGATCGCGTCAGCAGCGTATCCTCCCCGCGATGCAGAAACGTGTCCTTGATCTGCGCTTGGGGGAACTGATGGCCCGCCTCTAACGCCGCGCACAGGCCCAGCCACGTGATATTGGCCTCGCCGTCGTCAAAGGAAATGCACGTCGTCATCGCGCCTCGTCAGCCGTCAGCAATCCCCGCGCCACAAGGTCCGCGGCAAACCTCTCGGGTCCAGCGAAAAGATGTGTTTGCCACCCCCGTGCGGCCGCCGCCTCTATATTTTCCTGTCGGTCATCTGCAAAGAGAAGCGCGTGCGGTGCAAGCCCGCAATCAGCTTCGACAGCGGCATAGATCTCGACATCGGGCTTCACCATCCGCATCTCGCCCGAGATGTAGCGGCGGTCAAACTCCCTCAGAAACGGATACTCCGCCTCGGTCATCGGAAAATTTTCCTTGCCAAAATTGCTCAGCGCAAAAACGGGCATACCCTTCGCCTTCAGCGCCCGCAAAAGCCGGACCGACAGAGAAATCTCGGGGCCGGCCACATCATTCCAATGATCCCGCACCCAGCGTACTTCTAGGGTCCACTCCGGATGAGCAAGCGCTGTCTCCTCCACAACCTCGCCAAACACGCCGCCCTTGTCGATGCGCACCATCATGGCGTGGATGTCG
>ERZ1740059.1902-NODE-1902-length-10397-cov-9.477471_pt1 | contig 10397 bp, 11 predicted proteins | sample MGYA00581744_ERZ1740059 | MGnify/ENA primary metagenome ERZ1740059 (study PRJEB43018, sample SAMN04849738) | marine metagenome | isolation source: floating plastic debris | place: Pacific Ocean | collected 2008-08-28 | study: EMG produced TPA metagenomics... | reverse complement strand
TCTTTTTTTTTTCTTATTTTTTCATTTTTTTATATTTTTTTTTTCTTTTGTTTTTTTTTTTTTTCTTTTTGGTGATTTGGTGAGTGGGAGATTGGGAGAGAATTATTTAGGACTTACGATATTGTCACAATACTCGGATGGTGCGTGACACCACAACCCTTATTACTGCGTTAAAAAATCAGTCAGTGTACAAGCACCCTACAAGAAAATGTGCCAGTTGCGTAAGTCCTATTATTAATAACTAATAACCACTAACAACTAACAACCAACAAATATGAGTAAAAAAAAAATTCTGGCTTGCTACGGGTGTTTGTCTACGGTACCCTCAAACCAGGTGAAGCATACTATGAATCTTACTGTGCGGCAAAGGTGATAGATAAAAAAAAAGCTTGGACTCGCGGTGAACTATATGCGCTTCCCCAAGGATATCCAGCTATGACGCAAGGAAATAATTTAGTTTACGGATATTTACTATCGTTTACCAATTCAGAAATTTTAAGTAGTCTTGATGAACTTGAAGACTACGATCCTCAAAAGCATGTATCAGAAAATCTTTACAATCGAACACAAGTTGAAATCTTCGATTTAGAGAATAATTCCCTTGGTTTCGCTTGGGTTTATTTTATGAGTTTTGTTAAAGTTCGTCAATTAAAAGGCACTCCGCAAACTGATGGCTTGTGGAGTGAAAAATAGTTCTGTAAACGGGAGACTTCCCACCGAGATTGTTAAATTAAAGTTTAAAAGTATTAACTAATTACTAATTCCTAATTCCTAAACTTTACGCCTCAAATTTAATTAATGAAATTTTCAGAATCCCAACCTAGAGGTTGCGTTTGATTCATTCCTTCTTGGGGTAAATTTTGCGCTGCTTTGGGTATTGGTAGCGGTGGTTTATTCAAAGCAACCATCGGAAAAGATCCATCATCCGAAGAACTTTTTTGTGTTTGTTCTAAGGGGTTGCTGGCTAATCTAACTATTCCCGATTCACCATTGGGAATTAAACTCGATAGCGAACCGATAACGCAAGCTGCAACAGCAGCACCTCCAAACATCCAAACTATTTTGCTTCGACGGCGTAACCGTGTAATTACGCTATCAACTGTTTCTTCTATTGATTTTTCTGACTGCGGTACTGGAAGATTCCGCAAGCCTTGCCGCAGTGATAAAAGTCTTTTGTGCAAACTTTGGACAGAGGGATCGTTTGCCAGCCAATCTTCTACTTGTTTACGTTCGGCAGCTGTTACCTCGCCATCAAGGTAAGCACTCAATAACTCGAAGCGATCGCGCTTCACCATATTCTTAGCACCCGTTAATTGATTGGTATTAGGGTTATTCCCATCCCGCAATTCATCTTGACTTTGCAAGCGGGAGTCGTCAAGGGCTCCCTGGGAATTTTTTTTAGGAGAAAAAATTTTCCCAGGGTCCCCGTCAAAGTGATGTTCTGTGTTCATCTTAACATTATTACCAATAATATACGGGTATACACAGCGGACAGGCTTGAGAATTTACACTCTTATAGTTCTGGAGGGGGCAGACGCACAAAATGTTTTTTAACAAGTAGTCAAATAATATTGTTTCAAAATTAATCGGATAAATAGAGCCGCGATCTTGTGAGTGAGGGTGAACGCTACAACTTAGATTTCTACATAAGTTTGTAATTGTGTTTGTAGTCTGGATCTTGCTCTGGCAATTCTTGACTTCACGGTTCCTAAAGAAACACCAGTAATTTCGGCAATTTCTTCGTATGCCAATCCTTCTATTTCTCGTAACACTATAGTGGTACGAAATACTTCGGGTAAATCGGCGATCGCCGAGCGCAGTTGCTCGTAAAATTCTCTTGTTGTAAGTTCTTCTTCTGGCCCGGGAGTGTCGCCAGCGATTTCCCAATCCATTTCTCCATCGTCTAAGGTACGGGGAGCATCTAGGGACAAAGGACTAACGACTCGCTTGCGTTTACGTAACTCGTCGTAAAACAAGTTAGTAGCAATTCTACTCAACCAACCTCGGAATTTACTAGGATCGTGCAACCGACTAATATTCCGGAAAACTCGTATCCAGACTTCCTGGGCTAAGTCTGCTCTATCAGACCAATCAGGGGCTAAATGATACAAGACTCTGTCAACTTGCGATTGATAGCGGCGCATTAGTTCTGCAAAGGCAGTTCGTTCGGGGCGCACGCCAGTCTGACAGCGCAAAATTAGGTCATGGTTTGAAAGTTTATCAACTTCTACTGATGTTTCCGGAAACCTGGCATCAAGTGTAGACCAGGATGCAGCAATCGATTGACTCATATATCTTACTGGCTTCAAATCATCCCTATCTATTAGACCTGTAAAGATGCAGTTAGTTCCCTTCAATAGTGACGGATTTACAACTGGAACAAATATTTGAGATAAATTTCAGTAAAATCACGGTTCAGAATCATCTCGCCGGAATGGCGATTCTACCCACCGCAAGGATTTTTCGGACAAATACTGCTTTATATAAGTAAAAATGCTTCTAGGGTGCCAATTCAATAATTGCCTATAGCTATGTTGATGCGGGGGGATATCTATAAGGAAGGTATTTTTAATAATTCATATTTTACAATCCCAGTTTTTGTAATTGCTTATTCTTTATATAAAGAATAAACCAATACTTATGATTCATCATAATTATCACTCCTTTTATATCATTTTAGCCAATGATACTATTTATGAAATTTTTATAAAATATTTGATAAAAATTGATAAATAAGTATTACCTTTGACTTTTTTCTAAATGAAAAAATTTGATATATTAGTCCGTTCTTAGTAACCAGCGAAATTTTATTTTCGTAGTATCTTGACTAAAATTTTAGGTGTTGTATCCCTTTGAAGAGGATAAAACCTTTCATAATCATTTTGTAGCGGCACTCGAACTTGCATAAACATATTCAAGGAAAATGTAATGGTTGCTGCGAGCAATAATTTTTCTAACATGATTCGTCTCCCACTCACCTTTCTTTAATGATTGGTAATTGCACTTCTTAAGTTCCGGATATTAGCCTATTGTTTAAAGTTTTTTTGTTGTACAAGTAATAGTATGTGCTCGGCATAGCCAGATAAGGTCGTGAGATGGAGTCTTAATTTACGGGCAGGCTAGTTATTCCTAGATTCCGAGGGAACGAACTCCTGCATTACGGAAATTGTAACCTTCCATCTTTAAGGAAAATTAGTAAACCTTCCTTACAAGAAAAAGGTAATTTTTTAATGAGAGCGATGCCAACTATGATTAGTTAAAAGGTTATTTAACAAGAATATAAAATCTGTATGGGAGGCTTTCGGGAGACACAAAAATGGTAAGAAATGATTCTTTAGTGCGTATAGTAATGTTGCTCTGCTTTGGTACGGCAATTTTATCTTTAACCCTTCATTGGCGAATAAGTACTTCAATGCCAAAAACGGTTAAAAATTCGGGTGTCCTCAGCAAAACTGAACCGGAAGATTTTTGGGGACAACAAATTCGACGTTTTTTCTTTTCTGTGGGTAAAGATGTAACAGAAAATTCTGTACCATTACCACCATCAACGACACAAACAGCCTCACTACAAAAATCCGAAGCGAAACGTCTACATGCATCTTCCCAGAAGAAAGTAGTAGTTGATTTAAGCTTGCGCCGAGTTTATGTGTATCGTCAAAAGACAGTTATCGCTAGCTATCCTATTGGTGTAGGGAAAAAAGGTTGGGAAACGCCCACAGGAACTTTCGAGGTGATGCACATGCAGAAGTATCCTGCATGGCAACACCCAATTACTGGTAAAGTCTTTGCAGCAGGGCCAAATAGTCCTTTAGGAGAGCGTTGGATTGGTTTTTGGTCTGATGGACACAACGAAATTGGTTTTCATGGGACACCGAACTCTGAATTGGTGGGAAGTCCGGTATCTCACGGTTGCTTGAGAATGCGTAATCCCGATGTTCGCTTACTCTACGAACAAATCAGTTTAGGAGTACCAGTGCAAGTACGTAAATAACTTAGGCATAGGGTATGGGGAGATGGTAAGCCACTGCGGCGTGCACGGAGGAACACGCACCGTTGTAGCAAGTGGCGCAACCCGTTCATCGAAGATGTTCCCGAAGGGTAGGGGGAGATGGTAAGCCACTGCGTTGCGGAGGTTCCCTCCGTTGTAGCAAGTGGTGCAACCCGAAGGGGGAGATGAGGAGATGGGGAGATGAGGAGATGGGGGAGATGGGGAGATGGGGAGAGAATAAATAATTTAAAACTCCGGTAGTACTAACTCCTAACTCCTAACTCCTAACTTCTAACTCCCAACTGATTTACGATTTTTGCTCAAAGTTTGGTGCATAAGCCTGCAGTAAGGTACTAACTTGATGCAAAACTTCGTTACCAGTGTTTTTACTAATAGCTTGACGTTCGGGGAAGAAATTAGGTCTATCTAAGTAACGAGAAATAGCTTCTCCTACTTGTTGCGAAATAAATTCTTGAAGTTCTGCTTTTGCCCTTTGACGTTGGTAATTAGCACCTTCTTCGGTGGTAGCATAAAGAGGCGGGAGACGGTTGAGAGCGTAAGCAGCAATATCTCCAACATCAAGGGAGCTTTCGCTAGTCGCTTCAATTTCCGCAACTCGGGCAATTGCCTCGGTTAATACCAACTCTTCCATAACATTAATGAATTGTTTGCGAGGTACCGCCACTACCTCACCGGTTAACAATGCCCCCATTAATCTATCAAGTGCCATGTACTCTTCTATGGAGAGTTCGGAGGCATTGTCGCAGATGCGCCCAACTTCTGCTTCCATTGCTGGTGTTAGATAACCATCCTGGAGAGCTTGTTCTACAATTTTTTCGATACTCATAACACTCATTTTATTATCAGCCACCCAAAGCAAGGTAGGACGGTAGCAACTCAATTTATTACTTTTCCCACTAAGGGTAAATAATACACATTTTACTGGCAAAAGTAACGAATCACACCCCCATTATTTAATTGTAGTGAAACGCCAAGGTACTGGATCGACAGCTTTTCCGTTGACGTATAGACCCCAGTGTAAATGAGGACCAGTTGAAGCACCAGTGGTACCAATCCCGCCAATGAGTTGACCTGGTTTAACCATATCCCCTTCTTTGACGTTAATGCGATTCAGGTGCATGTAAATGCTAGTTACTCCTTGTCCGTGGTCAATGCCAACTATATTACCGTGGACTACAAAACCTTGGGATACTTTACCTACTAAAGCAACACGCCCTGCTGCTGGTGCAATTACGGGCGAATTAGTACCGCCAGCGTAATCAACACCACGATGGAAATAGTTCTTTGCAAATTTACCATTATAGTAGCGACGTACGCCATAAATTGTACTAACACGTGATTTATTTGGTCGCAGCAAAGGACCGTTCCAATATTTTTGTGGAGTGACAATTGCTTTGAAAGCTCTAACTCTATCAAGTTCGTGTTGCGTTGCTTTGACACCAGCTTTACCAGGAGGTAAATTAATCCTTTGTGTCGGAAATTTACGATTATTAACCCATACAGCCACATTACGCGTTTCTCCATCGCCTGAAACAGTGATTACTTTTCTTCCATGTTTTTGCAATGGAGTGGTAGGAATGAAAGCACGATACTGATTTGGTGCAATTGGAAATACTGGATAAGTTTTTCCTTTGCTAGTAACTTGTAAGTTACCAGCATTTGCAGGATTATCGGGAGTTACCACCACCGATATTGTGTCTCCTAATTTGGGAGACGATGGAGTTATTTGTACTTGTGCGGCTTCCGCTACCGAAGCAAAGGCGACGGGAACAGCACTAGCTACACCCAAGGCAATCCTGACACCAAGATTTGTTTTTACACTTTTAACAAGTGAAACTGGGGATCTATTTCCACAATTAGCGACGTTAATCTCGTTACTCATATATCTATTATCTATAAATACATATTACTGCTATTGAAAAACAGACGCTTCGTATTATATACAGTGTTTCCGAATTCCAGCATTTTTTTGTTTCAAGCTGTTTATTTGTTAACTTGAATACATTTATATTCTATTTCTCTAGTTGTCAAGTATTTAGGAGTCTTATTTTTTAATGCTGTAAAAAAAATCATCAGCCTTCTATAAGGGCGGATACTTGAAAAACTAGAATCTATGTTGTTTTTTGTTAAAGAATATTGAAATTAACGGGAGGATCCCAAATTTAAATAAATATGCAATACCCTATAAGAGTATCGCTACAATTACAAAGCCCACTTTTGTGAGCTTATAGAATCTGAGAACCCACCTTTGTAGTCTTGGCTTATGCAACAAGTCTTAAAATTTTGTGTATTTAGTAGCAATAATTTCAACAGTTTATTTAGATCCTTGAATTTACGCATACGAATAATTTAGATACTTTATCCCAAGGGTACTTGTTTGAGATAAGATTTTCTTATTTAATACACAATCTCGGAATCAACCTTTCCTTAGAGTGTTATTGCTACTTAAAGATGATGAAAGTTCAATGATGATTATCTTTTTTCATAAATTATAATAAAATAATATTTTTGAGTATCTAAATATAAATAATTGCTTGGCCTATTGATTAAGCCAAGCATAATAAATTAGGAATTTTCAACTGGGAGAATAAATTAATAACTATAATATACACTCAATAAATAAAAATATGCTCATTCAGAACAAAAATATAAAATCGTTGTTTTTAATCAAATAGTATTTCTGCTTTCCCTAGCATGTTGTTAATAGTAGCTTTACTCGCTATGGCATAGATACATATATAAATATACATAATTTTTAATTACCTAGAGTCTTTGACATAAAGCATTGATCTGCACCCTCTAAGCTAGATTTTATATTAAAAAAAATCAATAATAAAGGATAATATTATAAGCCTTATCAAGATAATTTATCAGATGCTTGAAAGATTTATAAATTAATATTTTTTTCGTAAAAATGCAAGGAATGAACTGTATTATTTTTTTTAAAAGATCGGAAAAACAATAAAAAAGGATGTTTTCTCAAAAACACTATTAATTAATAATAAGCGTTATTCTGGATGACCTATGCATAGATTATGTCTATCGTCTTAAGAAATTAAACTTGGTTTAATTGTAATTTACGTTACTATTTTTACCTCTTAAAACCCTTGCGGTAAACATTTTCACAATGGTAGCGTCTAAGTCTATCAAAGCTTCCCGTTAGAAATTTTTTATTCTAAAAAATTTTTAATGGGTGCGTGTCATAGGAGTTGAACGGAATTTGCTAATAATGAAACGCTCGCTATCTCTAATTACTCTTTGCTCGACTTTTCTGTCATTTTTTAACCCATTATCTGTTGTTGCTGCACCACCTTCAAACCCAGATAAAACAGTAAAATGTGACATTTTGGTTGTGGGTGGTGGACTATCCGGTATCGCTACTGCTTATGAAGGTTTACTTGCAGGGAAAGAAGTTTGTATAACAGAAATAACTGACTGGATGGGAGGACAAATTTCTTCTCAAGGAACATCCGCACTGGATGAACGTCCTACCCAGCGTCAACAGTTATTCTATTCTCGCGGTTATTTGGAACTGCGAAAACGCATCCGCCAAACTTACGGTAAACTTAACCCCGGTGACTGTTGGGTAAGCGATTCTTGTTTCTTTCCTAAAGATGGTCACAAAGTGTTGGCTTCCATGCTCAAAGATGCTCGGAGAAAAGGTAGAGGAAAACTGCGATGGTTCCCTAACACCGTTATTAAGGAACTTGAAACTACTAACGGTGGAAAAATTATCGGCAGTGCCTATGCAATTCAACACAAAAGTGCTGATGGAGCTCCCCCACTCAATACTTTTCCTTTATCTCAAACTATTGAAGATGCTTATACTTATGAAAATTCTTCACGTTTAAATAAATCTATTATTCGTTTTGTTCCCAAACGAGGGAAAAACGGCGATGCTCCCGATTGGTATGTGATAGACGCTAGCGAAACCGGGGAGATTATTGGGCTTGCTGATGTTCCCTATCGTCTAGGGATTGATGCGCGTTCTTACTTAGAGCCTTCCTCTTCAAGTGCTACTAAGGATCCTTACTGCACTCAAGGTTTTACTTATACCTTTGCAATGGAGACTACCAAAGATCCTCAACAGCATGAAATGCCGAGCTTTTATCCGCAATATTCTCCTTACTACAGCTATGAATTAAAACGCTTGGCTAGCTTCGAGTTAGTGCATACCTATCGTCGTATTTGGAGTCCCCAAAAAGGCGAACCCATGAAGTTCGGTGGTATCAACTTTAGCACTCCCACTCCTGGAGACATTTCCATGCAAAACTGGACTTGGGGTAACGATTACCGTCCGGGAACTGCTGAAGATAACCTAATTTATACACGCGGCCAACTTGAAGCCAGCGGGCAGTTAGAACCCGGTGGCTGGTTGGGAGGACTCAGAACGGACGCTTTACGTAAAGGTGAGGAAATTTCCCAAGGATATTTTTATTGGTTGGTTAGGGGAACTACGGATTCTCAACTTGGTGAAGGTGTGAAGAAACTCCATCCAAATCACCGCTATCTTAAAGGTTTAAATTCTCCCATGGGAACCGCCCATGGTTTATCAAAGTATCCCTATATGCGCGAAGGAAGGCGTATTATCGGTCGCCCCAGTTACGCACATCCCAATGGCTTTACTATCTGGGAAATTGATATTTCTCGGCGCGATTACAATGACGAGTTCTATCGGAATACTTTACCTGCAAGAATGTATCGTAAGCTCAAAGCTTCTTTGGCTGGTTTAGAAGCAACATCAATTCTTAGTGGTAAGAAGCGTCCGGAAGACGTAGCGCGGCGGACTCGTTCAACTATTTTCCCCGATGCAGTAGGTATTGGACATTACGCCATAGACTTTCATCCTTGTATGACAAAAAGTCCTCCGGAAGCACCAGGAAATACCGAACGCGAAGGTGAAAGACGCGGTGCCGGACAAGCTTATCCGTTTCAAATCGCACTCCGGGCAATGATTCCCCAGAAAATCGATAACTTATTAGTGGCTGGTAAGAGTATCGCTACTAGCCACATTGCTGCTGCTGCTTATCGGGTACACTCCTTTGAATGGTCAGCTGGTGCAGCTGCAGGAACTACAGCTGCTTTTGCACTAAAAAATAATATCGCACCTTACGAATTGGTTGATGAATTACCTAGAGTTGAACCTCAGCTAATTAAATTACAACGCCTGTTAAAACAAAACAATAACCCGACTGCTTTCCCCGATACTTCAATTCTCAATGAAAACTGGGATGATTGGAGATAAAACGAGTAGTTATCAGCTATCAGTTATCAGTTCTTTATCTTTGCTAAAAGGGATTTAAAAGCCCATCCCTTAGGGCTTGCCTGTGAAGGTTTGGGGTTAAAATCCCCATTACCTTCGCTTTCACCGGGTGCCATGGGTTGAACCGCTTGCCCAAATGGCTTAGCCACACAATCAAAATAATCGGGTAAGGGGAGTTTTTCATCAGCAAAGTCGAGCTTGCCCCACAGCACCCACATAGTCGCTAATTATATTAGCGGCAAAATTTTCTGACATTTTATGAGGGCTACAAGCATGATGATTGATAATTGATAAGTGATAACTAATAACCAACCACCACTAAGAATGCATTAAACTAATTATTTGTAATGCATTTTTATGAAAATCTGTAGCGAATTTCCTATGATTACTAAAGTATACTCTAGTGTTTATGGGATGGCGAACGCACCAACTATAGCACCTGAGCGTTCGGGTGAGGTTACGCGTAAACCATATCCTAATTTTAAAGTTATTGTCCTTAATGATGACTTTAATACTTTTCAGCACGTTGCCGATTGTTTGACTAAATATATTCCGGGAATGACTGGCGATCGCGCTTGGGAACTCACCAATCAAATACATTATGAAGGACAAGCAATTGTTTGGATCGGACCTCAAGAACCCGCCGAACTATATCATCAGCAACTACGTAGGGCTGGTTTGACAATGGCACCTCTTGAGGCGGCATAACAATAATGGCTAAACCCACCTCGAAATCCGGTAAGGCAATTTCTGCCCGAGAGAAGAACGGTAGACTGGTTTGGAATCACTCCACTCACATTAACGGTCTCATCCCAATTCTCGAACGTCTCTGCAAGCAAAATAGTATTCAAACAATAACACCCGGGGAAATCCGCCGTGTAAGAGGCCACTCTCCTCATATGCAATTACGAGTGTCGGTTCCAATTCGAGGTGGGTTTAAAGTTATTGCCCGTCAAGGAAAGACTGTGCAAGAGGTGTTTATTCTAACTACTTTGGAACAGGATGGTTTACAAGATGCCATCGCAATTGCGATGAAGAAATAGTTGTTAGTTGTTGGTTGTTGGTTGTTGGTTGTTGGTTGTTAGTTGTTAGTTGTTCAACCTTTCATCTATCAACTATCAACTT
>ERZ1740059.1901-NODE-1901-length-10400-cov-2.883615_pt1 | contig 10400 bp, 10 predicted proteins | sample MGYA00581744_ERZ1740059 | MGnify/ENA primary metagenome ERZ1740059 (study PRJEB43018, sample SAMN04849738) | marine metagenome | isolation source: floating plastic debris | place: Pacific Ocean | collected 2008-08-28 | study: EMG produced TPA metagenomics... | reverse complement strand
ATTCTACTTCTCCATAAGCACCTGTAAACCCGTGCGTAAGCAAGCAGATATCGTACTTTTGCAGCTCGTGATGTACATCCTCCAGCTTCTCCACAAAGCCACAATGCCTGAAAGCGGTCGTATCCAAGCCTCTTTGTCTAAGTAGCACCTCAGGCACATGCGTATAGATATTGAGTTCATAACGGTGATTGTGTTTAATAGCTCGCAAAAATCGAGCAGTGGCCTCCACATTCGATTCATTAAAATTACCAATAGCCACCAGTTGATAAACCTCCTTATTTTCCCCAGGCAGTCCACCTAAGCTATCTTGCGCTGGATAAGAATCAAAAGTATGCACACGTGGTACAAATTAACCCAGATGATATTTCTTTTGATAGAAGCGTTGCATTCCTTTACTTATGACAAAGATGTACTCCGACTGTGCGAAAATCTCATCTTGAATATCCTGGGCTCGGGGATTACTAATGTTGGTATTTTCTACATAAGTATTATGAAAATAAGAGCTGAACGGCAGGCCCAGGTTTTTAGCTGCCCGGCAGGCAGCATGGCAAAAAAAGTCGGTAGGATACACCCCAATGACATAATCTATTTCTCGCTCCACAATCAACTGTTCAATTTTGCGAACTAGCGGTTTGAACTGATAGCGCTGTATCCACTTAAAGTATTGAGCACCACGCCCTAAAAAGGAAAGCTCATTAGGAAACTCAATAAATACTGGACCTTTAGCAGAACGTTCCTGTTGCTTGCGTAGAAACAATGGAGCTCCTCCCAGAACGATAAGTTCATCACGCGAAAAATTCTGGGCAAGTTTTTCCACTACAACACTAGACCCTCCTGGATAAGGTAAGACGCTGTGGCTAACCAGTAGTATCCTCATAACTTTAGTCGCTTCCCCCAACTTTCTGCTATTTCTTCGAAGGTAATTTGCAAGTCTTTGGTAATATCCCACTGGGGATAATGGGTCTTCATTTTGCTCAAATCGGAAATGTAGCAAATGTGGTCACCTTCCCGGTTTTTTTCCGAGTATTGGTAGCGCATCGGCTTACCTGTGATAGCAGCAATGCGATTAAATGCTTCTAAAATCGAGGTAGAATTATCACGTCCACCACCGATATTATAGACTTCGCCACAGCGGGGAGCCGCGAAAAAAGCCTCAATGAACCGAGCCACGTCCAACGAATGGATATTGTCTCTAACCTGCTTACCTTGGTAACCAAAGATGGTATATTCCCCCTCCGTGATATTGACCTTGATGAGGTAACTCAAAAACCCGTGCAGTTCCACTCCTGAATGATTGGGACCAGTAAGACATCCCCCTCGCAACGCACAAGTGGGCATATTAAAGTAGCGACCATATTCCTGCACCATAATATCAGCAGCCACTTTAGAGGCACCAAAGAGCGAATGCTTGGACTGATCAATGGTGAATTTTTCGGTAATCCCGTTGTAGTACTCCGCACTACCATAATCCCAACGGGTTTCGTGCTCTACTAAATCCAATTTATTAGGAGCATCACCGTAGACCTTATTTGTACTCATATGCACAAAGGGCGCCTCCGGGCAATAGAGACGGGCTGCTTGTAGAATATTGAGCGTCCCAACAGCGTTGACATCGAAATCGTCAAACGGGCGATTAGCAGCAAGATCATGACTAGGCTGAGCTGCCGTATGACAGATATAGTTTGGACGCACTCGTTCCAGTAGTTCTAAGACCGCTTTACGATCACGGATATCCAGTTCAAGATGTTCAAAGTCCGTACAAGTAAGCTGTAACTGCTGTTGGGCCCAACGCGTATCTCCTTTTAGGCCGAAGAAGTCAGCCCGCATATTATTATCTACACCATAGACCTTCCAACCAAGTTGACTAAAATAGCGAACGACTTCCGAACCGATTAATCCTGACGATCCTGTCACTAGTAGTTTTCTCATACTACTTTTGTATTACCAAATTCTTGTGCTTCATCAATCTCAAATGCACACTTTGTACTAAGGGTAAGAATTAACCAGTACAGACCGCTGACAAAATTCTCTGCCGCAATCCCAAATATTACTAGTGCTATGATTCCGATGAGCTGCATTCTAAGTAGTGAATCACCTGTACTGCGCCAGAATAGGCTCAGAATCTTTCGGATAGAGAAAAAAAAGAATAACAAGAAAAACACCAGGCCTACAATACCAAAGGAAACCAGGACTGCTAAATAGTCACTATGCGGAGATAAGTAATAACCGTAAGCAAGCATCTCATAAATCACGATATTATTTTCTTCGCGGTAGAATTCTGGAAAGCGTGCCTCAAATTGCCCTAATCCCAATCCAACAAAATTGGTCTTCATCGAAGCTCGAATCACTCCTTCCCAAATAGGGAACCTTGGATCATCACCAATATCTAGATCTTGGAATCGATCTTCTAAAACTGTCGTAGGTCTAAGACTTAAATTGGTATCTGAAACTAAGAGGTAAACAGGACTGAGAACAGCTAAAACAACTAGGCCAATAAGAATAGATCGCAGTGATTGAAAGCTAAGCATCAACAGTAGTACAACCATCATCACAAGCGCTCCAGTACGACTACCGGCAACCAAAAAGGCCAGTAGGCAAATAGGAATAAGTATCAAATAGAGCACCTTATCAGAAAATTTGACGCTCTTTAAATTGATTGCCAAGTAACCTAAAGCATAAATTAACCCCAGCGATAAATAATTCGGGTTATCAAAGAAGCCAGATTGGCGATTTAACGTGATGCCTGTGTAGCGATTAGCAAGGACATAAATACCATTAATCACTAGCCCCCATAAGAGATAACGTTGAATCTTACGCAGCTGTTCTCGTGTCATAGGAAGTCCTTTCACAATAGCGAAAACGGCTAGATACAAGGCATTTTGAAAGAGCTTGTTATAGAATTTACCTAAGTGAAATTCGACAACGATCATATTATAAAACGAGATCAGGATACCATAGATAAAGACCAAGTACAGGAAACTATCTTCACGAAAGTCCTTGCTTAAACTGAAGCCACCTTGCTTAATAGCCCTAAGGCTATATAGACCTATTAATACTAAACAGACTACTCTATAGGGCTTGAAGATTGTATCAATACCAAAAAATATTTCTAGGACCAACTCAAAAGGCACCAGAAAGGCATAGAGGCACAGCAACTGAAAAAGTAAGCGATCCAGGTCAATACGAATCATGAAGTACTATGAAAGTGATTATAATCTTGGGTCTCCTTTTTGATAATAGTCGTATAGGGTATGTCGGCAAAGTTGTTCGTAGCTTAAAGGTGATCTAAACGTCAACAATTTCCCAGCCTTAACCATATTTGGTGAATAGCATCCCTCACCCGCTCTGTAGCCTTACCATCTTGCTGATAGCATTCAATTTTACTGGCCTTCTGTCGTTTTTCGGTATCTATATTAGGCTTTGCAGCATATCGTTTAATGAGTTGGTGCAATTCCTGGGTGCTTTCAGCCATTTGCACCCCACCCTTCTCAATTTGTTTTCGCAAGTGTACATAGTCTGCTATGCGTCGAGCAGATTTCCAATAGGGTAAATCAAAATCAGCATCAAAAGAAGTTAGAATCACCGGTTTATCCAGTAACTGTGCTTCAATAGAAATGGTAGAACAGGAATTCAAACAAATTCTACATCCCGCCAATAAGCCTGCTAGGTGATTCATATCTTCTTGGCGCATGCTCCATCGTAAACCACCACTCACCAGGCGTGGCCAATCGACAGCTACACGCTCTTCAGCAGCCAATTTTTCCAGGCGTTTGAGCCAGGATTTATTGGTCATTCCCCCTTCCACATTTTGGGGATGTGGGCGAACGACTAGCTGCATCTTTTTTCCAAATCTATCCGCTTGGATCACTTTGGCCAATTGTTCTACAATATCGATTTCCTTGGGAGCAAATCGCTCAGCTCTCATCGCAAAAAAAAGATAAGAAGCCTGTGGATTTAAGCCAATTTTTTCTAGTAGAAACTGGTGGGTAGTGCCTCCGCGAAAACGTTCATAATAATCAAAATGCGGTACGCCACAAACGTGAATGCGATTTGTCAATACTTGATAATGCGCCTGGAGTTCACTCTTCATCATTTCACCCCAGGCAATGTAATAATCTGCTGTTACCGGAAAGCGGCCCTTACAAGTGATATTATCCCAACTTAGTAAATGTAGTACAATAGGAATTTGTCGAATTTTAGCCGCATACATTACCTGAGCTTCCAGAATATTTACCGGATAGGTGGCCACTAGCATCTGAGGATTGATCCGCTCTAAAATAGCTGACACCTTCGGGGAATTAAGATAACGTTTTTCTCGACGCTGAAACCGGCTACGAATCACCGGAAAAAGCTTAATGAGATGATACATCATTAAATAATACAACGGACGCAGCCTTCGCCACGGATGCTTAGACTTACTATAGCGCAGGCTGTAGACATGCTTTTCCCAAAGTGCTGGATTGGCCTTAATGTCTTCAAGGTAATATTTACGCTTAAAGAGATAATCTTCATTCCACAGGCTATTCTCCATGGCCGCTTCGTACAGTTGAATCCTTGAATCCCGGGCCAACTCTTGCAAATTCCCATCCCCAATATCCGGCGTTATAATGGCTATTTGTAAGCCGGTCTGTTCTAACTGTCTCAACAATTCCGTCTGCAAAAGCATTCGGGTTGAAAAGCCGAAGGAAACAACATAACAAAGATCAATTTTTGTGCTTGTCATCAGCGCATTCGAATAATCTCTTCTGCTATCTGCCAATCTTCCATCGTATCCAGATTGATAGCGTGCGGATTGTCCAGTATTGAATAACTAACAGACTGCCCGTACAAGGATTTTTGCTTGCGGATAACATCTGTCTTTGTAATATAAATGGCTCAATCTCGATGGTAGGCAGTAGGTAAATCTTGCCGTCTGCTAATGATCTGATTTTCACCAGTAGCAATCCGTAAATTTTGCGTCTCCTCATTAGCAAAGAACACCCAATGTGGATTATACTGATGGGGCACCTCCCGTACAGATACTAGAGAATCAGAACCGGCAAGCTGGAACTGGACAATAGCCCGATCAATGTCAGCAGTAGTTCGAAAAGGGCAGGTAGGTTGCAATAAACAAAGTGCATCAAAATAAATATTGCGACTATCGTAAAAATCCAATGCGTGTATAACCGTATCAATCGTAGGAGCAGTATCGCTAGCAAGTATAGCAGGGCGGCTAAAAGGCACCTGTGCACCATAGTGCTCACTTACCTCTGCTATGGTAGCATCGTCTGTAGAGACAATGAGTTCAGTGAGGTTTTTCGTAGCTAGTGCAGCTTCAATTGTGTAAGCAATAAGTGGTTTCCCGCCCAATATTTTAATGTTCTTTTGCAGAATACCTTTAGAGCCTCCCCGTGCTGGGACTAAACCTAATATTCGCATTTTTTATGGCATTCAATGGTGTGTTGCTCTACTAATGAGCATTTTATCAGAATGGATAACTTCTCACCTGTCCAAATTTGAACTGATTGATATCATATCGCGGCAGTGCTTCCGGACGTTTTTGAAAATCTGCAGGCTAACTCTCTCGATGATAAGCTGTGATGGAAAAAAGGCAATTATGTTTATGGAGTAATTCTTCTGTTTGATTGGTAAAGGAATGTAAACCGCCATAGGGATAACAAAAGGTCTTTTGCCTCAGCCCCCCCGTAACGCTTTCCAAATAGTAGAAAGACTGTTGTATTTCATTCTCTTGTTCTGCCGGGCTTAATCTTGACATTACTGGGTGGTGAACGGTATGCGAACCAATTACCATACCATAATCATGCATTTCCTTTATTTGCGAAGTAGTGAGATAAAAATTGTTCAAAATCTCCGCTTCATGAGGAATGAAGTACACCATCAATTGTCGCAGAATATCGGCTCGATATTTATAAGCAATATAGTAGTTTAATATCCGTTTGACCAAAAGCGTATACTGATCGTTAACTTGTCGCTGATAGGTAAACTGGCTGAACTCCACTAAGCGATCTTGATCCAACATGAACTCCTCAACTAAACCCTTTAAGTAGTAAAATACAGTTTTAGCTTCGTGCCTCCCCAATAGTAAGTGGGTTCGGTGTACATCTAATAGACTACCTTCTACGTAGGGTTGAGTTGGTAAGTAGAAGATGCCCCAAAGGCCTCTATTCTTTAATTCCTGAAAAACATAATCATAGTGGCAAGAAAAGCCATCATCAAAGGTGAGAATTACGCCTGGCACTGGTTGTCCGGTAACAAATGATTGTATAAACGCCTCTTGTTCAACAAAATCAAACGCTTGCTGGAAGTAGTCAAGCTGCCGGCAAAAATCTTCAATATGTAAATGCTTAAAATTTGGATACTCCGGATCATGGGGCCTGACATAATGGTACATTATGGCTTTCATAGACATCTACTACAATCCAGGATTTTCGACGAGTGGGAAAGTGGCATCAATGCGCTCTATTAGCGCCAGGTATTGCGCAATTGCTCCATTCGCTAGGTGCTCGTAAGCTTTTTCCAATTTATCTTCAGTAAAGTCTTTTTTACGGTAGTAGCGCTCTTGTCCCGTAAGTAGATTTGGCTGTCGCACAGGTTGAAGTTGAGAAAAATACTGAATAATGCGAATACACTCCTGAAAAGCGTCTTTGATCAGGCGGTTACCTATCTGGTGAATATTGTCACCATGATAGATTCGAGCCCGTATTTGATGAATAATCGCCCCAGTATCAATGCCCTCATTGATGTGCATAAAAGTGGAACCGATAAACTGTAATTCGTTATTAACAAAAGGCCTAAAGTTGGTTCCACTTCCCCGGTAATAAGGGGACAACCCCAAATGAAAATTGATTAAAAGCCCAGTAAATACGGACAAAAGATAAGAGCGAAAGATGGAGCAAACAAAAGCCATGAGCAAATACGGATTTAATACAATTATTTGAATGACATGTTAATGATTATTGATTTCCCCCTTTTCAATGAAAATCGGATTTGACTGATCGGGGAATGATTCACAGTACAAACGAAAAAAATCTTCTTCGGTGACAGTTCTGGCTGCCAGGTGTTTGGTTCTGAGGGCTGTGGGATTATCATCCTTCTTAACAAGTTCTTGAATATTTCCTTTTCTCGATTCACAGTAAGATACGAGCACCTCTATATCTGGCGCATTGGCAATGATCTTACGAAAGAACTCATGCCGTAGTTCAGAGCCGGTAAGCAGTACTACTTTCTTATTTGCTCTTGTAATCACACTTGCGTCTAAGTATCCACATTAAGACCAGTACCGCATTTCTTTACTGCTAATAAGTCAATTTCTTGGTGAAGGTTAATGGTGCTGTAGCAATAACATCAGCCATCTGTTCTCCCGCTGTACCATCTCCATAGATCATGGCTGCCGGATAAGTAGCGTTTTTGATTTGGGTGGTAATAGCCTTGCTGATTTCCTCGCGATCATAACTGACATCCTGTACATTGGGACCACGTTCGCGCCCCGCCTGACGAATACCTATATTGACAACCGGTACACCGAGGAAGGAACATTCCCGGATACCAACACTAGAATTTCCAATTAAGCATTCGCTGTTCATAAGTAGTCGTAGGAAATCTGCTGGCTCCATATTTTTAAAAAAATGAATGCACTGCACATCATTCCGTTCCCTAAACGCTCTGATTCCGTTGGAGGTTCCATCAGAACCGGCATCCACGTTTGACCAAAACCAGAAGGTCGGTATTTGTAGATGGTGGATGGCATGGAGAGTCTCTTCAACATGCTGGCGAGAAGCTTCATATTCACTAGTCACGGGGTGTTGCATGACCACCAGATAGCTTTCTTTGTAGGCTGGTTGAGCACCAACACCACCGTACTTTTGGTAAGGATTAAAATCTAAAGTCGGCTGTTGTTGTACCTCCTTAGCGATATCGATCGAAGGGCAGCCCGTAAGGAATACGCTTTCCGGTCTTTCCCCTAAACGCAATACACGTTCCCGTGCTCTTTCAGAAGAGACCAAATGCAGATCTGCTAATTTAGTAATGGCGTGACGCACCTTTTCATCAATATTGCCCGTCACTTCTCCACCTTGAACGTGGATAAGTGGAATGTTCATGTAAGAAGCTGCAATAGCCGTAGACATTGTCTCATATCGATCCGCAATCGTCAGCACTGCGTCCGGTTGCAGTTGCTCGAAAGTGCTGGATAACTCAATGACTCCCAGACCAGTGGTCTTAGCTTGTGCCAGCAGATTCCCCCCTTCCAATACATTAAATACCTTTGCAGAAATGCTAAACCCATCTTGCTCAATGGCGTTCACCGCACTACCATAACGCGAAAGCAAAGCCGAAGCAGCTACAACCAATTGTAATTCCAAAGCAGGGTGGTCATCAATAGCGCGCAAGGCCGGCTTGATACGGCTGTAGCTGGGCCGATGCGTAATTCAATACAAATTTTTCTCTTGCTACTCAAATGGGCAAAATTCTTCAGCGGTGAGGAATTCGTACTTTTTCTTCGCGCGCTTTAAGGGGCGGCCCAACAGTTCTCGGAAGCTACTGGCTGGTAAGCCTTGCCCAGAGGGTTTCTTTGTTTCCAAATCGTCAAAAGTGAGTTCGTGGCCGGCAGCTAAGTCATAGCGCACCGCCAGACTTTTTTCAAAAATAGCTTTTAACCCCTGGTAAGCACTGTTGTCATGTTTATCTACCGGATTGGCCAGCGCACTTTCCAAAAAGCGCACTCCACGCACTAGTTCTGTAATTTGATCAATACTGAGCGAGGATTGGGCGTCTGGTCCAAACATGCGCTTATCAAACACGGCGTGAAACTCCAGTATTTGGGCCCCCATAGCAACAGCAGCTAGGCCCGTAAAAATTTCGCTGGTGTGCTCTGACAAACCAATTGTAAGATCAGGATAACGCGCCATCATCTCCCCAAGTACATTGAAACCAATACGCTGCGGCGGCGTGGGATAACTAGTCGTACACTGTAGCAAACTCAGCGCATTACCGAATGGACGTAAGAAGTCAATAGCGGCATCTAGTTCGGCGTAGGAGCTCATACACGACGATAGAATAATCGGCTTACCTGTTTTGGCAATTTTTTCGAGCATCAAGAAGTTACTGACCTCACCAGAGGCGATTTTGTAACGTTTCACCTCTAGATCTTCCAGTAGCTCTACAGCGGTTTGTGAAAAAGGAGAAGAAATAAACTCAACGCCTACTTCCTCACAATGGTCCTTGATGCCGCGCCATTGTTCGAGGCTAAAAGACATGCGCTTCCAATAATCATAGCGCGTGTCATCCTCATAGGAGAATTTTATCCGAAACGGCTCGGCCAAAGAACTCTCAGCCTCGGCGATGTGTGTCTGGAATTTGACCGCGTCAACGCCAGTAGCCGCCAGGGCATCAATGTAAGAATGCAAGATACCCAGACTACCCTCGTGTGCCTGGGCAAGCTCAGCGATTAACAGTGTATGCATGGCCGTTTTTTAGTTGGGGTATGATAGTGGTGCGACAAGTTGAACATCGCTACTCCCGGTAGTAAACACTTTGTCCGTAGCTATTGTAACCATAGCCGTAGTAAGTACCAGAATCCCCACGAATACCATTGAGCACCAATCCAGCATTTGGCAACTCTCCTCTTTGGTACATCTCCTCTAGATGTAGTACCATTTTTCGATTAGTATAATTATGACGAACGACCAATAACATGCGAGAAATTTGATCGCGAAGGAGCATCGCATCCGACACCATACCGATGGGTGGGTTATCGATGATAATGTAATCATAAGTCCCCTTCAGTTCCTCGATGATGTTCTTCATGGCCTCTGAGCCGATGATTTCCCAAGGGTTTGGCGGAATGGGTCCACCACAAATATAGTCCAGTCCCTCGTAGTGTTGAATCACCTCCGACAAACTGTTTTCGCCGACCAAAACATTAGTTACACCTAAATCAGAATCACCTAAATTAAGGTAGCGGCGCAGCATAGGACGTCGCAAGTCCAGTTCCAGTAATACTACCTTCTTCTTCGAGAGCGTGTAGGTTAAAGCTAGATTTAAGGCTAATAAACTCTTTCCCTCTCCCGATACGTAGGAAGTCACCGCCAGTACTTGCTGCTGCTGACCTAAACTTTGGTAATTCAAGTTGGTCCGCAACTGGCGAAACATTTCGTTAATGGCCGAGCGACCGCCAGATTGTACGATTACATTATTCTTATTCTTATGTTGGGCAATACGGCCAAAAATGGGAATGGAAGTCAAACCCTTTAGCATCTCTTCCGATGAAAGTCGCTGGTTAATAAATTGGTACAGAAGAATACCTAAGATCGGTACAAATAACCCAAGCAACATACAAGCCAGATAGATCAGACTTTCACGTGGGTAGACTGGTTGGCGGGTACTTCGTGGTGGTTCTTCAC
>ERZ1740059.1900-NODE-1900-length-10414-cov-10.445699_pt1 | contig 10414 bp, 9 predicted proteins | sample MGYA00581744_ERZ1740059 | MGnify/ENA primary metagenome ERZ1740059 (study PRJEB43018, sample SAMN04849738) | marine metagenome | isolation source: floating plastic debris | place: Pacific Ocean | collected 2008-08-28 | study: EMG produced TPA metagenomics... | reverse complement strand
CCAGTAGATTAAATTTGTAAGTAAATTTATAATAATCATATATATATTCAGAGATAGTTTAATTTTATGGATTTTTTCTTTGATTATATCTTTTAATACAAAACAAATATCAAACTCCAGAAGTAATCGAAACTCCACAACCCGAAAATACTTTAGAAACAACTCCGGAAGTAATTGAGACTCCCACACCGGAAGCTGAAATCAAAGAAATAACAACAGAAAATCCCATAGAAGAAGACTTAAATTCTGATGTAGAATCCCAAGTAGAACATGAAGAAAAGAAACCCGAAATACCTGCTCAGACAGAAGTTGTTCCATAAATGGACATAGCATGCCGTCAAGCGATCGCAATTTCTTAAACTAATATAAAAAAGGAAATCACGATCCAAATAAAAATGATTGAAACCCGCCGTGAGTGCGGGTTCAAAGTTTTCTAACTTCCATTTAGCAATGTCCAATTACCAATGCCCAATTCAACGCATTCGCGCACCAGAATTACCGCAAAATTACTCCTGGTTAAACACCGATAAACCTTTCTCCTTAAAACAACTCAGAGGAAAAGTGGTAATTCTTCATTTTTGGACTTACTGCTGTATCAATTGTCTACACGTTTTACCAGATTTAAAGTACCTGGAAAGAAAATATAACTATAGCGCTATAGTTTTAGGAATACATTCGGCGAAATTTGACAATGAAAAGGAAATAGAGAACATTCGTCAAGCGATTTTACGCTACAATATCGAACACCCGGTTTTAATTGACAAAGATTTTCGGGTTTGGCAAGAATATACTGTACGTGCTTATCCAACTTTTGCGATCGTCGATCCACAAGGTTATTTGGTAACCTCGTTAACGGGTGAAGGTAAGCGTCAAATTTTAGATGAGTTGATTGTAAAGTTAATTAAACAGCATCAAGAAAAAGGTACGATTGTTTTTCAAGAATTTGAATTAATTTTAGAAAAGCAGAAAGAAACTTTAATTACACCTTTAGCTTTTCCAGGTAAAATTTTAGCTACTGACTCTAAATTATTCATCGCCGATACTGGACATCATCGTATTGTTGTAAGTAATTTAAATGGGGAAGTTTTACATACAATTGGTAGCGGTAAACCTGGTTTAAAAGATGGCAGCTTCTCAGAAGCAGAGTTTTTCGCACCCCAAGGAATGGCATTTGATGAAGTAAATCATATTTTGTATGTAGCGGATACAGAAAATCATGCCATACGTAAAGTTGATTTTAAGCTTCAATTAGTAGAAATTATTGCTGGCAAGGGTGAACAAAGTCTTAATATTCCCACTCTCGGTGATGCTGGTTTAGAAACTGCTTTAAATTCTCCTTGGGATTTAGTAAACCATGGGAATAAACTATTTATTGCAATGGCTGGTTGCCATCAAATCTGGGAGTTAGATTTAGAAGATAATTGTATCCAAATTTACGCTGGCAGAGGTGCAGAATCTTGTGTAGATGGTGAGCTTTCTGAATCTGCTTTTGCTCAACCCAGCGGCATTACAACTAATGGTAATGAATTATATATAGCCGATAGTGAAGTTAGTTCAATTCGCGCTATTAATTTGAAAACACGACAAGTAAGAACAATCTGTGGTAGTGGGGATTTAAATGCTTTTGGCGATATTGACGGAAACGGTTTTGATGTGAGATTACAGCATTGTTTGGGAATAGAGTACGCCAATAATTATTTGTGGATTGCCGATACATACAACCACAAAATTAAATTAGTTAATCCCATTAGTGGTGATTGTCAAAGTCTATTGGGAGATGGTAGAAAAGGTTTGCAAGATGGTAAAGGTGAAAATAGTCTTTTTTACGAACCTTCAGGAATAAGTATTTTTGATGATTATCTATATATCGCGGATACAAATAATCACGCAATTCGTAGAGTTAATTTAAATACTTTAATTGTAGAGACTATGAATTTTTTTGGTTTGCGATCGCCGGGATGATTTATTTTGAAACGCAAAGGAACGCAGAGGTAAACGCGGAGTAACGCAAAGTGTTTAAATGTATTTTGAGTAATTCCGTAGCTAGAATATAAATCGGAAAAGATTCTTATATTACTTATCAGATTTCTAGTTAATTTGTTGTTAGAAAATTAGCAGTTTATCTGAAAAACTAGGTTTAAATTGTAAAATAACAGTTTTAAAATCGAAGTTATTTTTAAGCAATATTAATATGAACGATAATATTATACTTTTAGAAAGTGATGATGTTGTTCTTTTAGGAGAAGAAACTTTTAAGGTTAATCGGATTAAACAGCTACTTGAAAAAAATATTCAGGATAAATTAAAAAGACGTATTTACGAATACAATAGCTTTCATCCAGGCGTTTCAATGTTAGAGTTTTTCGGCGATATATCTCTCGGTAATATAAAAATAGATTTGGCTGAAATCAAACACGAGTATATTACAGGTTGTCAAGTTTTAAGAATTACGGGAGTTGGTTGGCAGAAAGGAAAGCTAATAATACAAATACGGATATCGCCTGTAAATAACTATGAAAATCAAATAGATTTAGGATTTATTCCTGAAGAGCCTATAGAATATGAAGCTTTGTTAGATGAGATTTGTCAAATAAATTCTGAAAATCGGGGAAACGAACCTAAACAGATACCAGAAGCATTCTGAGCGTTATAAAATCTATGAGGCGGAATTTTTTGGCTAAAAGCCTTGCTATGTAATAATTTTAAAGTGTTTAATTTAGAGTTTGCATCTCTATTGCATCTTCACTGATATTCTTCTGGTGGAAGGAGAGTCGTTTTTAGGGTGCGCAATCCTGGTAAAATTCACCAGGTAACTTATTTGAAAATAACCATAAATGCTAAAACTGACCAAATCCAAGAGTAACCAGGGGTGCTGATGTTATCGATGTGGGCCAAATCAAACTGAACCAAAAGCTTACAGATAATGCTTTTACAGCCATACAAGTAAATTGCTTTTTTCCACGGTAAATGAAAATGGATTTGCTCAAATCAATCGAATCTCCCCAACTTGACAAGTGCTCGCGACAAACACTTTTCAACTACTTTGTGAACTCATGGGAACTCGAAGAAATTCTCATGAAAAGTATAGTGGGGGAAGAGACATTCTATATAAACCCCGATGGCTTAAGAAATCGTCTGATTTTCTACTTAGGGCACTCGCCTGTCTTCTACATAAATAAATTGATTCGCGTTGGGTTATTAAATCAGCCCATTAACCCTGAATACGAAATCCTGTTCGAGATAGGGGTAGATCCTACAACCCCTGACGAACTTGATGAAGCGATGAAAGATGTAGAGTGGCCTACAGTGGAAGATGTTTGGCAGTATAGAGATAAAGCCAAAGAAGAAATTACAAAAGTTATCCAAAATACACCACTCAATCTCCCCATCGATCAAAATCATCCCCTCTGGGCACTGATGATGGGTATGGAACACAATCGGATTCATTTTGAAACTTCTTCAATGCTTATCCGACAACTTCCTGTTGATATGCTTAAACGTCCCTTTGGGTGGCAATATGCATCTTCAAATGGTAAGGTAGCCGCCAATGAAATGATTCCGGTTGCAGGTGGGGTAACGAAACTAGGGAAAGCTGAAAATGCTTCTACTTATGGCTGGGATAGCGAATACGGTACTCGGAAATTGGAAGTGAAATCGTTTTTAGCGAGTAAGTATCTGATTGCCAACGGGGACTTTCTCAAGTTTGTGGAAGATAATGGCTACGAAAATCAGGACTTTTGGGATGAAGAATCCTGGGATTGGAAGACAAAATACAACATTAAACACCCCAAATTCTGGATACCCGATAATGGTAGCTACAAATATCGAGCCATGTTTGATGAGATTGATTTACCCCTTGACTGGCCTGTAGAAGTGAATCACTATGAAGCAATGGCTTACTGTCGCTCAAAGGGCAAGGGAATTCGCTTAATGAGTGAAGGAGAGTGGAATATTGCTAGTACTAACTGCGAGCAAGATAAAGATTACAATCTCAATTTAAAGTATGGTTCCCCTAATCCAGTTGGTAGCTTAGAAACAGCCGAAAGTCAAGAAGGACTCCATGATATTCGAGGTAATGTTTGGCAGTGGTTGAGTGATGATTTCACTCCTTTATCAGGATTCAAGCCCCATCCTCTATATGAAGATGTAGCGGCTCCTTTTTTTGATAATCACCACAAAATGATGCTGGGAGGCTCTTGGGCAAGCAATGGTTCAATGGCTGCCAAATCTTATCGCAATTGGTTTCGTCCCCACTTTTATCAGCACGCAGGTTTTAGAGTCGCTCAAGATACCTGATAATACTAAATTTGCGATCGTATTTTTTATTCCTAGGATAAATCCTATTAATTAACATGCAAAAATTGAGTTTGTGCGATCTAAAACCGACCTTAATAAACTTTCGCGAGCAAGTTTTATCTGGTCTTTCTTTACCACGAAAAGAGTTCCCTCCGCAGTTTTTCTTTCACGACAAACTAGGATCGGATATCTTTAATCAGATTTGTAAATTAGAGGAATACTATATAACTCGCACTGAAATTGATATATTGCAAAAAAATAGCAAAGAAATTGCAGCAATTATCGATGAAAAATGTTTATTGATTGAGTATGGCAGTGGCAGTATTGATAAAGTTCATCCTCTGATTGATGTCCTTGATAGTCCTAGTGCTTATGTACCCATTGATATCGCCAAAGAGCATTTATTTGACTATGCAGAGTTGACTAGTTCCAAGTATCCCGAATTAAATGTAATTGCTCTTGCCGCTGATTACACCCAAGGATTAAAGTTACCCGATGACAAATTACCCGATGAAAAAGATGTCAAAAATAAAGTCATTTTATTTGCTGGTAGTACAATTGGGAATTTAGATCGTTCTCAAGCGATCGCCTTATTAAAAAAATCAGCAAACTTATTAAATGGTCAAGGAAGTATGTTGATTGGAGTTGATTTGAAAAAAGATCCGACTATACTTCATGCTGCTTATAATGATTCTAAAGGTTTGACTGAAAAGTTTAATCTAAACATTCTAAATAACATTAATAGAGAACTCAATGCTGATTTTAATTTAGACAATTTTTACCACTATGCTCCTTACAATCCAACTATAGGTAGAATTGAACTTCATTTAATTAGCAAGAAATCTCAGGTTGTGACAGTTTTAGGGGAAAAATTCACTTTCAGAGAAGGAGAAAGTATTCACAGTGAAAACTCTCATAAATACAGTACAGAAGATTTGAGAGAGCTAGCTGAATCAGCAGGATTTAAGTTAAGAAAAACTTGGATAGATGAAAATAATCTCTTTAGCGTTAATTATTTAGAAATAGAGAATTAATGCCCGAAAGGCAATACAAAATTAATTGAGTAGAGGGTGTATTTTGAATAATCAATTAGACAATGTATTTAACTCAACGATGGTGTCTTCTGCACTTTCTGCTGCTTATGAATTGGGTATTATTGAGCAGCTACACCAAAAAAATACAATAGCTATAGATACATTTTGCCAAGAAAATAATTTACATCAGCCTTCTGTTAAAGCGATTGTTTTAGCTCTGTGTAGTTTTGATATTTGTCAACTAAATGATAACAATAACATTGTGCAGCAGGGATTGTTATTTAGAGATGCATATCGCTACAAAGGTTATTTTCTTTGGTTAATACGAGGCTACGGATATTTATTACAAAATCTGGCATCGATCGCAAAAAACGAGAACCGCTACAATGATTTTATCAAGCGCGATGGTAAATATATTGCTTTAGCGGGACGTGATTATGGACAACTGTTTGTAGATAGCTACTTTGAGGAATTACTGGAAGAATTCCCCTATAAATTTGTTGCTGATTTGGGCTGTGGAAGTGCAGCTAAACTAATTAATATAGTGAAAAAATCTCCGGAAGTTCGGGGAATAGGTGTAGATATAAACACTGGTGCAGTTAAAACTGCTCAAACAGCCGTAGATAATGCAGAGTTACAAGCAAGAATTAAAATTGTAGAAGGAGATATTAGCAAATTAGAAAATCAACCAGAATTTAACGAAGTTGATGTTGTATTTTCATTCTTCAATGGCCACGATATTTGGCCACGCAATAACTGTTTCAAATACTTGCAAAATCTCCACATTGCCTTTCCCAACATTAAACGGTTTCTTCTGTGCGATACTTATCGCTCCGATGGGATTCCGTCAGATAATATTCCCATTTTTACTTTAGGTTTCGAGTTTACTCATGGAATTATGGATCAGTATATCCCATCTCTAACAGAGTGGTTGGAATTGTTTGTAGATTCAGGTTGGCAATGTGTCGAACATCGAGAAATTGGTATACCTTTTAGTGCAATTTTTGACTTACGACCAAATCTATCCTGAAATAAGCTGTAAATATCGATTTTTTTCTGCTTACAGAATACAAAATAACGGATGAATTGTGGGGAATAATATCACTTATTTATGGAATATTTGATTAATAATCATATCAAAGACTTAAAGCCTAGAGTAGCTGATGCTGCCAGAAATAATCATGTCATCTATCTCGATCGTAATGAACTACCATTACCCCCATCTCCTCACGTTATTCAAGCGATTGCGGATACAGCTGCGACTGTAAACAGATATCCAGATACTTTGGGTGAACCTTTGCGAAAAGTATTAGCTGAATATGCTGGTGTCAGCGAGAAAGAGATTATTATTGGTAACGGCTCAGATGATCTAATTGAACTAGTAGCTAAAGTCTTTATTGCGCCTCAAAAAGAAGTTTTGATTCCCAATCCCACTTTCTTAGTTTACTCGTTGGTAACACAGATTATGGGCGGGAATCCTATTGTTATCAAAAGAACCGATAACTTTGACTTAAATATCCAAGAAATAATTGATAAAGTTACCCTTGCAACTAAAGTTATTTTCATCGCCAATCCTAACAATCCTACAGGTAATTTAGTCGATCGCGATGACATTCTTAAAATTGTTAATAGTGTTGATTGTCTAGTAGTAGTCGATGAATGTTACTATGAAATGTCTCAAGAAACAGTAGCAGATTTAGTCAATCAATATGATAATCTCTTAGTTTTGCGTAGTTTCTCAAAAAGCTTTGGACTAGCAGGTTTAAGATTAGGTTACGGCATGGCTAATGAAAAACTGATTGACTACCTTTATCGTGCTACTCAAATCTTTCCTGTTAATAGATTAGCATTGGCTGCTGGTATAGCAGCCTTAGAGGATTTAGATTATGTTTACGCGAATGTAAAGCGAATTTGTATAGAGAGAGAAAATTTGAGACAAAATTTAGTAAAAATGGGGTTCACAGTTTATCCCTCAGTAACAAACTTTCTCTTTGTTAATACAAAACCTCTAGGAATACTTTCCTCTAAACTAGTTCAAGCTCTTCGGAATCAGAATATATGGGTAAAAGATTTTGGTTATAAGCTTGGTTTAGATGGTTATTATTTTAGAATTGCTATTGGTACACCCGATGAAAATCAGAAATTACAAGTTGCTTTAGCAGAAGCAATTTCTGGAAATAACTAACAGCTAGTTTAAATAAAAAACCCCACTCCCTTCCCTCTGCCCTCGGGAGGGGAGAGGCTTTTATATCAAGTTCGGATGAAAATTATAAAAAGGCTCGTAGTTGCGCTTTAGCGCCCCTCTCGTTGTGTTGAGCGCTAAAGCGCAACTACAAACATATTTTTATTTACAAGTAATTAAGTGAACCTGATATTATTAGTCAGAAAAATCACACTTGTGTATTCTATTCAAGAGAAAATAGCTATATCATTCTGCCTAAGCTGAGTAATGAGTAATTGGCAGTTATCCCGCTTATGGATTACTTAGCCGGAATTTCTCCCTCACTCCCTCCCTCAATAATTTAGGCGATGGTAAAGGTGCTTCGGGAGTATTAACTTATGCAATAAAAATACTATCCTGATTATCGCTGAAAGTATTTGCAAACTGCGAAGAAACAACAGCTAACAAATCATCTCCCTGGAAAATTTTTGCACCATCAACACTATCAGTAAAGGAAAGGTTATCTGTACTTTCAACCTGAAAAGTTATTGCGCCTAATTGAAAATTATTCACGGTGTCAAAACCTTCGCCAGTTTCAAGAATAACAGTAGCTTTACCAGCACCTAACCAAACTATATCTTCACCAGTACCAGAGTTGATTAAATCGCCACCACCATTAGCAAAAATGGTATCATTTCCAACACCCGCCAAAATTGTATCGGCTTGGGAACCACCATAAATTAAATCATCACCTTCATTACCAATTAGGTTATCTTCACCACCATTACCAAAGATAGTGTCATTCCCTGCAAAACCGATGATAAACTGGGAAGCATCTGTACCAAATAAGTTTTCTCCACTGGGAGTTCCATTGATGACTTCTTTCTCGGTAATTGTAGTAACTATACCAACTGAAGCTGGATCGATGGAATAATTTTCGTCATCGAGAAGAGTTAATGTAAAAGTTTCGTCTCCTTCAATCTTATTATCTTCACCAGTTAAAAAACTTAAAGTAGCTTCGGTTGCTCCGGCCGAAATTGTATATTCTAGAAACAAATTACCATTTTCGACGAAAAAATTCGACTCATCAATATTATTGAAAAGCTCTGAAGGAAAACCTCCATCTCCTAAGTCGCCATCAGGATCTTCCAACTGTAATTTTACAGTTAATCCATCATTTGGTGCTGGTTCGTTAAGTTGTAAAGTATAGATTTGTGGTTCTTCTTCACCTTCGGAAATAATATTCCTATCAACGCTGAAAGTGACAATCGGTAAATCTGTAACAATAAAACTAGCGCTATTATTATCAGGATCGATTATATAACCATCTCCTGGTAAAAGGTCGAAACCACTGATTTCTTCTCCTTCTGGTATATTATCCTGTATGGCAGTTATGGTAATAGTGGCAACATTTTGTCCTTCTTCAATCAAAATACCTGAAGGTACATTATTTTCGTCGAATTGAGCAGTACCATTAACAATGGATACATTAAGATCACCTCCTCCATTAGTTTGAACAGGATCGAAATTAACAAGCAAACCACCAACAGGAGCGGGTTCATTTAAATTAATAATAAACGTTCCCGAATCTTCGTTTGCTTCAGATAAAGGTAAAGTTTTATCAACCGATACACTAACAATAGGAAATGGTTGAAAATCTACTGATTGACTGGATGGTTCAAACAAGTGAGTAACATCTTTTCCATCAACATCAATAGCTTCAAGTACAGTAATTCCTAAGTCAGATTTTCCATCATTTTTTAAACCTGTTAAAGCTGTTAATTCCGTTTCTACTATCACTTTAATAGTATCTGGCATTGCTCCAGGACGACCATCACGCTCAAATACTATGGAAACAATACCATCTTCCTGGGAAATTACATTACCGACAAAATCGGGAAATGCTGTTTCATCTGCTTCTGTTCTAACTGATTGTCCATCAACTTCGGTAGTATCTACATCTAGTTGAATATCAATAGATTGTAAATTTGCATTCAAACCAGTAGTGTCTAACTCAAAGCTTACGGTAATTTTATCATCTACATTTAATTGTTTATCTTCGATAGAATCTTGGTCGATTTGAGAACCTGCTGGGAGAAAAGATAGAGATGCCATATTTTTAATTTTAACTCACTCTTACTTGAAAAGTTTAGAGTTATATTGTGAACTATTTGAAAATCCGTATATTAAATTACCATACTAGTAATTAAAAAACAACAATCTTAAGTAGTCAAAACAAAAACTTTAATTTGTGAAATTACTTCTAGGACATTTTGAACTATATAAATATTATCTGGTGATAATTTTTTGAAAAAAGATTGACTTTCTTCATTTTGATTCAATAAAATAACTTTTTTATTACTTTTCAAGGCTAAAGTAATTTCCGAGGCAGTACCCGCACCCATTCCACAAGCAATTATGACATCAGAAGAAAGCAGATTAATATTATTTCGTGCATTTCCCATATCAGTAAAAATGGCAATATCTACAGCTTCAGAAACCTCTCGTTTATCCTTTCCCGGTAAAATACCAATAGTTAAACCATTGACAGATTTAGCACCTATAGAAGCAGCATTCATCACTCCAGCTTTTCTACCGCCAGTCAATAAAATCCAACCTTCTTCAGCAATCATTTGCCCTAATTGATAGGCGTTTTCTAAATCATCTGTAGTTGCTTTTTCTCCAACTCCCATCACGCCAATGATGACTTTTCTCATGAGAATATTTTTATCTTAAATCATGATAATTTTTCAATATTTAGAATACCCTATAAGGATATCGCTACAATTACAAAGCCCACAACGGTGGGCTTATTTTTATAAGTTTGAGTTTTTTATTCTAATTACTATCAACAACCAGAAGATTACCTTAGGACTTACGCAACCGGCACATTTTCCTCGTAGGGTGCTGTGACACTATGCTT
>ERZ1740059.1899-NODE-1899-length-10415-cov-8.881274_pt1 | contig 10415 bp, 8 predicted proteins | sample MGYA00581744_ERZ1740059 | MGnify/ENA primary metagenome ERZ1740059 (study PRJEB43018, sample SAMN04849738) | marine metagenome | isolation source: floating plastic debris | place: Pacific Ocean | collected 2008-08-28 | study: EMG produced TPA metagenomics... | reverse complement strand
ATTTACTTCAACTTTACTCAGTTTACGCATCAAGAGTATGATCGCTTCTTAGTTACACAAATTTAAATTTGTACAAGCCGCTTCGTTTTGTACAAAATTTTTTGTTTCGTAATAAAAGGAAACAAATCCATGAGACGCTTGTTTGCTCTAATTTTAGCTGTTAGTTTGGCGTTTAATTTCGCCCCACCAGCCTTATCTCTAGGTGCCGACCTAGTACCGTGCAGCGAATCCGCTGCTTTTCAAGAACGTGCTGCGGCCGCCCGCAACACTACCGCTGACCCCAATGCTGGGGCTAAAAGGTTTGAACGGTATTCTCAGGCGCTGTGTGGTCCAGAGGGTTTACCTCACTTAATTGTTGATGGTCGTTTGAGTAATGCTGGTGACTTCTTGATCCCTGGCGTAATATTTCTTTACGTTGCTGGCTGGATTGGTTGGGTAGGCCGTGCTTACCTGATAGCGGTGAGGGACGAGAAAAATGCCGAAATGAAGGAAATAATTATCGACGTACCTACAGCATTACCCCTTATGCTTTCTGGTTTTGCTTGGCCTGCAGCAGCAATCAAAGAATTGCTTTCGGGTGAATTGACTGCAAAGGATGAAGAAATTCCAATTTCTCCACGCTAGTAGCCATGGTTAATTAAGAAGGTCATTAAATAGCTCTACCAGCTAGACAAAGACAAGCAAAATTATGAATCATAATTTATTTTCCGGCTGTCTTTAAAACCACTTTTCTTAATTCTACATAGGCGTAAATCTACTCATCCAAAATTTATCCACCTGCTTTTCATTACTCGGGAGTAATAATTCATGCAGCAAAATAATTTCTTGACGTATCTTTCCCTCGCACCAGTCTTACTGTTTGCGATGTTGATATTTACTGCGATTTTGTTGATTGTCTTCAACAATATTTTTCCAGACCTATTATTCCATCCACTACCGTAAACAATTGAACGAGGCAACAACGGTGTTGCTGACTTTAATTGATTAGTTATGTGTTTCTTATTGGAGACACTTTAGGCATAAATAACACTTTATATAAGCTTCAGCTTCGTTGTTCATTCCGAGTTTTACACACTCAGCTACGGTTAACGCGCTAGTTAGTTTTGTATAGAGGTTCTGGCCTAAAATTTTTGACGAAGATCGGTAAATCGGATACACAAAAAAATGTTGTTGGAGTTATAAGTTCACATGTAGCTTAAAGTTCCAATTAAATCCCTATTGATCTGGGAATAGTTTTTTTGTCCAACTCGCTTTTGCTCATAGAGTAGAAGCGAGTTTTGTATTTATTAATTTTTCTAAAAATTACTTTTAAAAATCTCCTCCAGATACAATTATTAATATGTAGAAAAGTAGCAATTTCTTGGATAGGGAACACTTAAATATGTCAAATATGGCCCAAACAGCTGATGCATCGAAAAATAATTCTAGCGATTCTAGAAATCAGGAGGTTGTTTTTGCCGCCTCTGGTAATCCACAGTTAGGCAATTTAGAAACCCCAATTAATTCTTCTCCCTTAACCAAGTGGTTTATCGGAAACTTACCAGCTTATCGTCCCGATCTAACTCCTTTCAGACGGGGATTGGAAGTTGGTATGGCTCACGGTTACTTATTATTTGGTCCATTTTCAAAATTAGGTCCACTGCGTAATGCGGCGTCAGCTAACTTGGCTGGGTTACTTTCGACAATCGGCTTGGTTGTGATCCTCACCGCTTGCTTATCTATGTACGCTAATAGCAATCCAAATAAACCAGTTGCCATGGTGACTGTGCCCAATCCACCTAACGCTTTTAACACTACCGAAGGTTGGAACAATTTTGCTAGTGCTTTTTTAATTGGTGGCATTGGTGGTGCGGCATTTGCCTACTTCTTAACCAGTAACCTAGGATTTATACAAGGTTTATTTGGTTGATATTCGGTTTCATACTTCTTTTATCAAGTAGTTGTTAGCAACGAAAAAGACAAAAGGACACAACACAAAGACTTTTATTGTCTTGGTTAGTGTCCTTTGTTTTTAAGCAATATGCGGATTATTGAGTCTAGTTTTGACCTGGTAATAGCATTAAGCGCCCTCGCTCGCGAAGACGCGGCTAAGCTTACGGTTTATCAAAATAATTGACGGGTATCGGTGAGAATTTTTTCTCCTAAAAAAATTCTCATCGGAGCCCTTGACTATCCGAAAACATTGCTACTTCAATCTCATTAACTGCCGTCTCTAAATCGTCATTCACGATTTGAATCTGGAATTCAGAAGCAGAATCAATTTCTTCTTTGGCACGCTTTAAGCGGCGCGATATTGCCTCTTCAGAATCTTTTTTTCTACCGCGTATCCGCTTTTCTAATTCGTTAAATGTTGGTGGAAGTATAAAAATACTCAACAGTTCGGGAAATATAGCAGGTATTTGTCGTGCTCCTTCCAACTCAATTTCAAGTAATACGGACTTTCCAGACTTCATGAGGTCAATTACTGGTTCGCGAGGAGTGCCGTATAAATTACCGGCAAACTCCGCCCACTCCAAAAATTCACCTTTCTCGATTAACCGTTGAAATTCAGTACGGCTAATAAAATAGTAGTCTTTGCCGTCTACTTCCCCCCGACGGGGAGAACGGGTAGTGGCTGATATTGAGTAATTAAGTTCGGGATGACGCGAAAGAAGTAATCGCATTAAAGTGCCCTTACCGACACCACTAGGACCTGTTAAAACAATCAGTCTACCTTGAGACAGTAACTTGTTAGTGTTAGCACCACTTTTAGTCGATAAGACTTGCATCATCCGCTTTCCCTGTGAATCATTTATATACATTATTCACCAGTCAACAGCCATTTGTTAGTTTAGTAAATGACTATTGCCTAGTGAGATTTGTATCGTGGGCAACTTTAGAATCGTTGCTTAATTCACATGTTACAGAAAAATGTATACATTATCGGAGTAGGGATATCGACCCATACACCTTCTAATTATCTACAACATGATGCTCGCGGGAAATAACGAAACGATTTGCTACCGTTTCTGGCTGGATAGCCGAAAGGATAACGTGACTCGAATCAGTTATAATGACAGCCCTTGTCCGACGACCGTAAGTTGCATCAATCAGTTGACCTCTATCTCGCGCATCGGTAATGATTCGCTTGATGGGGGCTGATTCTGGACTGACAATTGCAACTACTCGGTTGGCAGAAACAATATTGCCGAAACCGATGTTGATTAACTGAATGTCCATAAGAAAACTGAAGATAAATATGTGTGAGGATTAGACATGAAGAATCATGCCTTTAAAAGCAACTATTTTCCATGTTATCCCCAAAAAATAGCACTAACAACGCGCTTAGTTCGTAACTGCTTTTGTTTTTATTTATCAACTACTTTTTTTAGTTATTTCTTAGGTTTCTTTAATTAAAATATTCCTTAAGATATAGATAAAATATTACCTAAACAAGGTATGATATTATTCCCTAAAAAATTTTGACTCACAATATTACTTGCTTCTTCACGCCCAGTTTCACTACTACTAGCTCATTTCTACTTGCTATTATTTGCTGCTAAAAGAGTTTCAAATATTTTGATAAAAGACTATCTATGTACATAATTCAAATATGTTTCAATTTAGAACATTAGTAATTAGTATTTACTTGCTTTAAATAATCAATGTTTCTAATAGCTGAGTTTAAAAATTTTTATATATATTTCTTTTCATCACAAATTTATTGACGAACTAACTTTGTCATGGTTATCCGTCAAGATTAGTAAACAAATCTTTGATTAACTAAGAAAAAAGCCAAGCTTTAGATTTTAAATAATAAACTACCCCTTGAAATTTAAGGGGTAGTTAGCATTTAGGGTTTTCAGACATTTTTCGACCATAAATGCCTCTATTTACCCGAATATTTGGAGTCAAAAATACAAGCTTATTTTTTTGAAGTATTTTTTATCTGCTGCCATTTTTGACGGAGGCTGTTTAAGTCTGGGTTGGTACCGCCATAACGCCAACCGACATAAGCATAAGAAATTTCTTCTATTACAGAGGCGCTTGTTGGAGAATGGTGCTGAGATAAAACTCGAGCATATTCTAAAGGTGTTTGCGCTTGATGTTTGGTTAAGCCCTTTTGTGCAGTCCACTGAAGCATTTGTTGATAAAGTCTTTCCATCGGCTGCAACTTACCCAAAAATTGCCGGTAGCGCAATTTTCGCCATTTATCCCAACCCAGCCAAGCGAACAAAGAAGCAGCTGTTACCAAAGTTAATCCGCTCAATATACCGAAAATCCCTTGAGAGAATAAAGAGAAAAACCACGATATCAGAAATGCGATCGCGCTAAATACTTTCCCAAATATACCGTTGAGTAAGCCGGTTACTGGAGAAGGTAACCAACCTGCAATCCAATTCCAAAATTGCTTTAATACAGAAAAAGTTTGATTTTCTTCTATGGATGGAGGAATTAAAGGATGACTGGGTATGGGATCGAAAGCAAACCAACCATATTTAGGGAAGTAGACTTCTGTCATTGCGTAAGCGTCTGTGTTACGGACTACGTACATCCCTGTAAATGGATTAAAACTTCCTGGAGCAAATCCCGTTACTAACCGACACGGAATGCCAACAGAACGTAACATGACTGTCAATACCGTGGAAAATTGGTCGGGTAAGCCTCCTTTGTTTTTAAATAAGAAAGCTTCTACCAAGTCATCATTTTCACTTAATGATGGTATTTCAAACAGATTTTGGGGGACTGTATAGTTCTGTTTCAAATATTGAGCTAGGTATAGAGCTTTTTCGTAAGTTGATGAAAGACTTTTCTCTGTCTTCCCTACTCGTTGGCGGTTATAGTCAGCTAGAATTTTTTGTGTTAGTTGCTTAACTTTCTCGGCGATTTCTGGAGGAACCTGTAAGTAATAATTCTTAATGTTGTCTGGGTACTTATTGGTGGCTTTTCCTAATAAAGTGCGATCGCGGTAGGGAACCTCCGAAAGTACGGTATAAGTAAGACCTTCAGATAAACCAACTGGCGCTCGCAAGGCACCTTCAGTATCAACGGCTATCATCGGTGTCGGAAAATAAATTTCTTTAGGATATGCCATAGCCGGAATCAAGTTAGGCAATTCCGACACTACTGTGTAAGTCTGTACTACTTCTCTGGTTTTACCAATAATGAAAGGGCGATTGAGAAAAGTTTGATAGGAAAAAGGCGAACGTTTGAGACGTTTGACTTTATCATTACGAGAAATTTCCCAGCCCTCACCGGTGTAACGATCAAATGCCAAAACTCTCCAAAAACCTTGTGCTTGAGAACGCACCCGCATTACGACTTTGGGTTTCATCTCCCCGCGCAAAGTTTGGTTCATTTTGGTATTAAATCCGTAATAAAAATCATCATCAACTTTTTGGCGATTGCCGGTTGCTCCTTTTGAAGTGCCGTCGTCATCTCCACCACTCTCACCGTTGTTACCACCAGAACGTACATAACCGGGATTAACTATTTTACGTCCGCTAAAATCGCCTTTTATTTCGATAGGTGAACTAACCGGGAATGTCCGCAAGCCATAGCCGGGTACTCTGGGTAAAACGGCGAAAATTGCTAATCCTATAACTACAATTAATGAAAAATTAACAAATAAGAATTTTAAATTCAGAATTGAAGTATCTTTATTTTTTGATTTTTGTTTTTTAACTGTTGGCAGTTCTAAACCCAATCGCGAACGATAGTCTAAAACTAAAGTAGGTAAAGCAATAGCCAAAAATAGCAGCAACACTGGTGCAAAAGCAAAAGTTTGACTCAGTGTTGCGGCTACACCCAATAAAATTAGTCCTATTACAATCGAATAGCCCAAGTCTTTACGGCGGGGCATATCCAAGCTATGCAGAACCTGGAGTTGAATCAGTAATTCTGCTAATAGAAGTCGGGTATCATTCAATTCACCCAGCAACCGCCCGAAAAACCCACCCAGTGCTAATAACATTCCGATAGCGATACAGAATTTCACCGCTATATTGGCTTCGCGACGACGGTAATAACTCCAAATTCCGCCCAAGACACTTAAAGGAATTGCCCAAAAGCTGTGGGTTGCCCCTGCGGCTATATCCGTAGCGACAATTCCTATAATCACTAAAGCGCTGACTAGCACCCTTAAAGTAATTGAATCTTCTACTTCTATTGTTGGTGGATTCTGAATTTTTTGCCGCCAATATCCTATATGTAGACGCCCACTGAACCTGTTCTTCATCCCTAAAAATGTCGAATACTTAATTACCCCACTTTACTCTTAAATTATTTGTACGCACCTAAATACAGTTAGGCAACCTAACCCCTAAAGTAAGGCGTATTTATTAGAGTTGCTGTAGACGCTTGGGGCTGTGTACTTGTTAATTAAAGGCTCAGTTTCACTACTACCCCTAAACCTTTTTTTTATTTGCCGAATTTTTTATCAACCCAACCGCTGATGGCTGATAGAAACCTCTATCGGCTAAGTTCGGACGAAGTTGTTGGCATTATCGCAAATGTCAGCGGTTGAGTATCCATATCTTGTAACTCAACGGCTAATGTATAAGTGGCCCCTAGTTGAACTGAGTTTAATTCTAAACTGACAGTTCCTAATTCTGAGGATTCTGCTACTACTTGTGAGTTATCTCCCTCAAGTTTCAAATTACCCATGCATGGTAATTCAGCTTCAACCCACAATTTGTTTGTATCTTGAAGATATTTTACTCTCAGAGTTACAGTGCCGACATTGGTTAGCCATTGCTTTTCGACTACCTCACGAGATGCATTTACAGACAAAGTTAGATTTTCTAACAATTGTTTGGCAGCCAACAATGACAATGCCATTTGTTGACGGGGCTGCAAATCAGAGTAACTACCTTCTACAGAAGGTATTCTTTCTAAAGTATCCGCAGAACGGTATGGGCTTCTTAGTACCATTCCCGCTAAATCGTTAAGTGCTTGGGGTTCATTGGGGAATAAACTCTCCACCGCCCCAACAAGTTTTGCTCCTAATGGCACTGGAAATGTGAGTAATTCTTGACACCTTGCCAATAGTTGCTGAAAAATTTTCTCCGGCATGGGAATTGGCAAACTTAGTTTAGACTGTTGTGCCGCCCATCCGAAGTCAGGAACCCAAGACATGGATGTGTTGTCAACATAATCGGGATAATCTATTAATTGTGTTTCCCAAGGGAATAAGGGTGGATTATCTTGAATTTGATTTTGTAACCGACGTTTAAGAACGGCTTGAAAACGTGTTTGCACAGCAGGAATTTCTCCCAGTTGAAAAGAATAGAGCATCGAATCCGACTCAGAAACACCGCTTGTGGAAGCAGTGCTATCTTCATAAGTTTGTGCTCCGTTAATTTCCTCACATTCGACCAAAAAATCCTCCTCGGTTGAAGCATTATCTGCTAACAACCAAGCGAGTAATTGGTTTCGTAAGGATTCTGTGTCACTATTCATGAGTAGATGCACTTGATCCGGACATAAAAGAGTTACGAATATCCCAAGCTTGTTCGAGAATTTTAAACCACCTTTTTTGCAGTTGTGCCATAGACAAACCTAAGGTTTTAGCAATTTTTTCATCTGCTTGACCTTGTTGTTTCAGTTCTAATAAACAACGTTGTTTTTCGTCAAGTTTTTCTGTATAAACTTGCCACTGTTGTTCTGTCAAACCTAAGTTAGTGTGTAAGTCAGCTTCCAACCATTCGTGAACCAATTCCCAACGGTGTAACAAGGCAAATCGAATTAGATGATATTTGAAACGTTGTTGCAAATAATCTCTCTGACGAGCAGTTAAACCTAAAATCGATTCAATTTCTTGAGCAGATAAGTCTTTTAGACGCAAAGCGAAGTAATCGGCGCAGTCTCCTTGTTGTCGTTCTTCGAGATAACTCATTAACTCGTTAATTACTACAGAACGTAGGGTCTCTTCTGAGGGTTCTGGTTCTGGTTGAGATGCCATTGCCGATCTTAATTGCTGTACGGCTGGATCTTCCCAAGAACCATCGCCGTCATTGCTGCTACCTTCTGCGGCTTTTTCGATATCAACGCAGGTTTCTGGAGGTTGCTGTTGAGAAAAAGTTTGTGCCCGCAGGATAATAAGTTGCTGCTGCCTTCCTGGTAAAGGAATACGTCTTTTGGCATAGCGTTCGGTAAACGCCATATACTCAGCTAATTCTAGAAGAGTCTGGGGACGATATGTCGGCGCGAGTTTATTTTCTCGTCGGCAAGCGTTCAATGCTTCCAAATAAAAATTTTGCAGAAAATCTTCAATTACACTCAACCGTCCTTGATAACTCAGTTGTCTATTTGGCGGATTAATGTAACGATAAATAATGGCACTTAGAGTACTGTGTAACTCCACCCTACCTCGATTTGAACCTAATTGGTAGTATCTCATACACTGAGACAATCGGTGTCGAGCTAAGGCGATCGCCGAACTTTTTATTTCCCCGGAAGCTTGGATGCGCTTGCTCTCATTGCAAATTCGCATCACTTCGGCAGCTATTCGTGTTGCCACTTCATGGCAATTGGACTCCGAAGCTTTAGTTGAAGATTTTAGTTCTCCGAATAGGAGTTGAAATATCGCCTCCACGCCGATAGACTTTTCTCCCTGAATAGTTGTGGTCGCGGCTGATTTCATAGTCTACTTGTTTAAAAGACCTTAACATACAAACATTACAAGCTGTATTGAGTGGGACTGCCAGTTGATTCTTGAATGCTTTACAAGGCAACAGAAACACCGATTGTCCTACATAAACAAATTTGGCTGAATATATTATTCCCATTATGTAAGGGAAATTTTTCGTATTTCATAGAAGTTATTGCTGATGCCCACGAACTATTAACAGGTAATTATGAATTTACAAGCACAAATTCAATCTTTAATTGACGATGCACCCCAAGATGGTATTACACCACAACTGGTTGCGGCAATTGCTCCCGCACTTACTAAAATTGCTCAAAAATTGCGTTTTACTCAATATTACATAGTCCAAAACCCTGAGTATGACTGGGTTTTAACAACCTTGAACAATTTAAATAATCCAAAACTACAAAAACAGGTAATATACGCTTATCCTACGTTACAAGATGTCAGTACTACCTCTGGTGTTGGGCTTGACCCTCAAATGATAGCCGCACCGATTGGAGTTATGGAAATTTTGTTCCAGATTATGGCACTAGAACCCGTAGATAGTATAATTTTTTTTGATACTCCTGGCACTACAAGCAATGCTGTAGAAATTCAGCGTTCCCAGGTACAAGATGTCATTGAAAGGTTGCTACAACAAAATCGGGGCAGTTCCGATATTCCTCCTGATATCGCTTAAACAAGTTTTAAATTGAGATTTATTAAGTTAAAACATATACCTTTTGATATAGGAAAAAGGTGCTCGAAGATAGAAGTTATAAGTTAAGGATTTATTACAAATCAATAACTGATAACTACTTTCCCAATATTCCTCCAGTATTGAAATTAAATCTCGCAACTGTTAGTTCAGACGACTTAGGACATAATCAGCCATATCAATTAAAGTTGTACGATTTTGAGAAGATGGCAATTGCGTTATCTGTTCGACTGCAAGCTTTGCATGGTAAGCAGCTAAATCGCGAGAACGTTGAATTCCTTTACTATCGTCTATTAATGCAAGAGCTTTTTCTAAATTTTCAGGTTCTTCAAATTCCTCTTCAATAAGCGTTCTCAGTTCTGGTTTTTCTTCCAGAGCATATATTACAGGTGCTGTAATATGCCCATCTTTAAGGTCAGAACCAGCAGGCTTACCCAATGTATCCGTAGAACTGGTGAAGTCGAAAATATCATCAACTATTTGGAAGGCTAATCCAAGATTACGCCCATATTCATACAAGTTTTCGGCTGTTTCTTGAGATACTTCGCTCAGTAAGCCAGCAGCTTTAGAGCTATTAGCAAATAATGTCGCAGTTTTGTAGTAAGTTTTTTCTAGGTAAGTTTCCATCGAAATATCGGCTTGAAAACGATTCACTCCTTGCAGAATTTCCCCAGTAGCTAAGTCCATAATTACCTGTGAAAGTAATTTGACCACATCTAAATTGTCTAAGTTTGCTAAATACCAAGAGGCTTGAGCAAACAAAAAATCTCCGGCTAATATTGCGACTCGATTGCCAAACAAACTATGAACTGTATCAACACCACGTCTTTTTTCTGATTCATCTACTACATCATCATGGACTAAAGAGGCTGTATGAATCATTTCTGTAATTTCAGCTAAGCGTCGGTGACGAGGCGTAATATCGTCGTCCAACATTGTCGCTCGCGATACAAGTAAGACAATTGCAGGTCTAATACGCTTTCCCCCAGCTCCGAAGAGATGTTCTGCTGCGAGACTGAGGATGGGGTGGTCGTTACCGACTAACTGTTTGAGGTTATCTGCCAATATATGCAGGTCTGCTTCCAC
>ERZ1740059.1898-NODE-1898-length-10428-cov-3.803432_pt1 | contig 10428 bp, 9 predicted proteins | sample MGYA00581744_ERZ1740059 | MGnify/ENA primary metagenome ERZ1740059 (study PRJEB43018, sample SAMN04849738) | marine metagenome | isolation source: floating plastic debris | place: Pacific Ocean | collected 2008-08-28 | study: EMG produced TPA metagenomics... | reverse complement strand
CTCACCCCGATGCACTGAATATCCTAAAGACAGGTCATCTAGAACGCTATCGCACCCAGCGTACCTCCATGGCCAGTTCCACAGATTTGCTGCCCGGTGCCGTTCTACATTTGCAAGAAATTTTACTAGAGCAGGCTACAGACTACACCGTCATCACCCTGGACGATTGTGAGCTGTGGCAGCTACCGGCTGATATACTCCAACTAATTGCCAACGAGCCCAGCTGCTCTACGCACAAGAGCGCCAGCAAGAACTACTGCCCTATCTGGTCCCTAGGGTCAGCCGGGGCGTCGTAGGGGCTAGTCGTTATGCCCAACGTCTGCGACAGGCCGTTCGAGATGCCGCTAGCGTCACCCCAAATGATCAAGGGCAGCGTGACCCAGTGCTAATTTTTGGCGAGCCAGGTTTAGAAAAAGATAATCTTGCAGCCCTGATTCACTTTGGATCGGCATATAAAAAAGAATCCATGATCAAGGTCAACTGCAAAACCCTACGAACAGTGGATCTGTTTGGCCGGGATGTAAGTCGACCAGGATTGCTTGACTGGCTGGGCCAAGGCACCCTGCTGTTAAACAATATTCAAGACCTTGAACCCGACCTATATCCAGCTATTCTCAGACTTGTTGAGACAGGGGAGTATCAACCGACCGCTCACCCCAGTCAGGCCCCTCCGCCCATCAAACACAGCTCTGCCTGGATCATGATGATCTCAGAACAAAGTTTGCCCCCCTTTGCTAATCTAGCTCGACAAACTATCAAAGTTCCCCCATTGCGGGTGCGTAAGGCCGATATAGAACCTCAGATCAACTACTATATTCAGCTATATTGTCGTCAGCATAGGCGAGGAAAACCCACCCTCACCCCTGAAGCACTACGTCGTTTACAAAGCTATGATTTCCCCAGTAATCTACGAGAACTAGACAGCCTCGTCCAACGCGCGATCGAACAATCAGACAGTGGCTCTCGTCTGACCGAAGACGTCTTTTGGTCAGCCAGTGAACGACGGAGTCGATTTCGTCTCAATCTTCTCAATACTTATCCACAGTTACGACAGTTTTTACGCAGTCCGTGGTGGCCAGACAGAATCAACTTTGGCTTTACTAGCTGGTTTTATGGCTTAGTCATTGCCCTATTGTTTTTGGGTCCACAAACTCGTGATGCCAATATCGCCCTAAACTTTTTTTGGGCCTGGTGGTGGCCGCTGATTTTGTTGTCATTCCCGTTTGTCGGTCGGCTATGGTGTGCGGTGTGCCCATTTATGATCTATGGAGAACTAACTCAGAAATTGTCTCTATGGTTATGGCCCAGACAGCTGGGAGAATGGCCTAGACAGTGGGCCGAACGCTGGGGAGGGTGGATATTGTATACGGGCTTTGCAGCGATCTTAATGTGGGAGGAGCTATGGGATTTAGAAAATACGGCCACCGTCTACGCCTGGTTGATGAGGATTTTTACCGCTGGAGCAAAGCTGTGCTCGGCCTTGTATGAACGCCGATTAAGGTGTCGCTATCTGTGTCCCATCGGCGGCATGAATGGATTATTTGCCAAACTTTCCATGACAGAACTACGGGGGCAGCGGGGGATTTGTTCTGCCACTTGTAGTACATATCAATGTTATAAAGGAGGGCCTGCCAAAGGAGAAGGCCAGAAAACTGACGGCTGCCCAGTCTACTCTCACCCGGCGCAGCTAGTAGACAATCGTAACTGTGTCCTGTGTATGACCTGCCTAAAAGCCTGTCCCCACCGCTCGGTCGAGTTTAATTTACGCCCCCCAGGCATTGAACTGTGGACTACCCACACACCAGTGAGTCATGAAGTAGCCCTGCTGTTCTTGCTGTGGGGGGCAGTGTTTGTTCATCGTTTACCAGAGGTAGTTGACTTACTGGGCATATCTCAGCTAGTGGCAGGTTTTGGTGGCCATGCGATCGCAGCGCTTTTTCTACTTTTTGCACCATGGCCCCTAGCCTGGGTCACCCACAAACTTACCTACTTGATTCAGCCTGGTCTCAAAGCTCGCCCGTTTATCCAAGTCGCCTACGGCTGGCTACCGATTGTTCTCTTCAGCAGCTTGGCCCACTACCTATCCCTTGGCTTGACCGAAGCCGGACGTATTATTCCCGTTTCCTTAGCCAGTTTCGGACTGGCCAGCATGGGGCCTGTCCTCGTAGCTCACCCAGCCGTCATTGCATTTCTACAAGGGTGTAGTTTAATCTTAGGAGCACTCCTAAGCATCCTGTTGACCCAACGTATTACACGACAGTCCTGGCTCAAGGGTCTTCCGATACATGGGCTAACCCTGGTGATAACAGGTATCCTACATACTCTGATCGTTTGAGAGAAAGGTTTCCATCACCAAAGCTTACCCTTTGGCTCTATTTGCTAAAAAGTCTTTTTACCAGGAGTAGAGTTTTAGCCTGCCTATTTTTTCAAAACCAAGAACATTGTGAATAATAAAAAGGAGACTTAAAAGCAATGGCAAACGTAAGACTTTTTCAACCTTTTGACCTGAGCCAGCCTAGCTTGGGTGGCAATATTCTCAATGCTGTTGTAACTCGACAAACATCCAATCAGGTAGTTATTGATTTTGATGATGAGCAAATTTTATTTCAGGGTCAAAATATTACATATAGTAGCAATCTCAACCTAGGAGGAACCATCACTGGCGGGACGATACAAAGTTTTAGCTACAGTAACGACAGCACCGGCAACATTATTGTCGCGAACAACTTTGGCACAACAGTTAATGCCGTCACCGTTTACAGCTTTGTTCGTCTAGGTAATATCCAAGGTTTGTTTAACTATGCCTTAAGGGGAAATGACACCTTCTCAGGCTCATCCGGTAATGACGTTATCCTTGGATACAACGGTAATGACGTGTTGCGTGGATTTGGCGGCAATGACACGCTTTTGGGACAGGCAGGCAATGATTGGATTGACGGTGGCGTTGGAGCCGATCGTATGGATGGTGGGGTTGGCGTTGACACGTTAGATGTGCGCTTTTTCGCAGGTCGATATGTTCTCAACATGGCCACTGGTGGAACAAATATTGTCGGTGAAACCGCTAGAAACTTTGAACGCGTCTATACCGGACGAGGGAATGATGTCGTTAATGGCACATCTGTAGGCAACTTTATCGCCAGTGGCGCTGGCAATGACGTATTGCGAGGGTTTGACGGTAATGACAATCTCTTTGGTCAGGCAGGCAATGACACCATCTTGGGTCAAGCAGGCAACGATCGGCTCGACGGAGGAGCAAACAACGACACATTGATTGGGGGTGCTAAAAACGATCGTCTTGTCGGTAATATTGGTAATGACAGACTTATCGGAACAGATTTTACCGCTCAAGGTAGACGAGAGCGAGATACTCTTATTAGTGGCAACAGGTCTGATCGAGATATATTTGTCCTGGCAGAAAGAAGGGGAGCCACAGGTCAAATTTACTACGATGACTTCGGCACTGTAGATTTTGCGATTATCCAAGACTTTGATATTGCGGGTGCTGCAGCTAATACCGACCGGATTCAGCTGTTAGGAAGTGCTGCCAATTATAGACTTTCAGCAGTCAACGTTAGCGGCATTCAAGGTGCCGGAATCTTTGCCAGTAACGACCTCATCGGTATTGTGCGTAATACAAACGTTGCAAGTCTGAGGCTAACAAATTCCAGCCAGTTTATCTATGTCTGATGTCAGGCAATATCTGAGGTTTAATTGAGGAATGCAATCGGGAGTGGAAATAATCTACCCTGGTTGCATTATCGTGTTTATTTTTTCTTATATCTTCATTAGTAAATGATCGGTCTAATCACAAACATGCTGATGGTTGAAACGTCAGCTTTAGTCAAGCGTTTTATTTTGATTACGTTTCTACCGTTTACAGCGGTGGTGCTGGCGATTGATTCCCAGCAACTGGCCACTACCCAGGGGATAAACGGCCAACCCTGGGCCAATGTCGTTATCATTAGCTATTTTTTAGTGCTGCTGTTTGGGCTACGCCCCGAACAGCGGCTGATGGCCCTAATTTTTGTTCCTTTTTCTGCCATCGGAGAATGCATCTTTAGCCTACTGATTGGGCTATACATTTACCGGTTAGAAATGGTGCCCCTATATGTGCCGTTTGGTCACGGTGTGTTGTTTAGCATGGGATTATTGGTAGCTGAACTCAGGGTTATTCATCAGTATGAAGAACAGCTCAAGCCTATTTTGATCACTCTTTACTGTCTGCTCTTTGGCGGCGCAGTTTTACTCTTACACGATTCTCTTAGCATTATCTTTGGTCTTGTGTTTTTATGGGTGCTCCGGCGCAAAGGCTATCAGAGTTTGTACTTTATCATGGGGCTGTTAGTACTCTTTGTTGAACTCACTGGCACCCATTGGGGCTGTTGGGCATGGACACCTCATCCGTTTGGGCTCTCCTGGTTAAAGGCTACTAATCCACCAGTTGGGGCCTTTGCCTGTTATGTGTTAGCAGATTTGGGAGTGATGAAGCTTGCCCGCCGCTGGCAGCCCTCACTGGGTTTACCAACTACAGAGAATGGGGTAGAAGCCATATCAGTTTAGGGATAAGGGCTTATTCCTCTGGCTGCTTTGATAAGCGCCCGTCTTCCATGTAGACAATGCGGTCGGCAATGTCTAATATTCGGTTATCGTGGGTCACTAGCAAGATTGTGCATCCTTGTTGTTTTGCCAGGTTATGCATAATGTCCACAACATCTCGGCCAGACTTTTTATCAAGCGCTGCCGTGGGTTCATCGGCTAGTACGATTTTAGGATGACTCACCAGCGCGCGCGCGATCGCAACTCGCTGCTTTTGTCCACCTGAAAGATCAGCCGGGTGATAGTCGACTCGGTCTTCTAGCCCAACCTGCTTCAGCATCTCTGCTGCTCGCCAATGGCGTTCGCTCTTAGAAAAGATGCCCTGCACCTCCAAACCCATTTGCACGTTTTCTAAAGCCGTGAGACTCCCGTGTAGATTATGGGCCTGAAAGATATAGCCATTATTGCGTCGAGCTTTGACTAGAGCCTGTTCGTTGGCATTACATAGCTCATGACCAACCACATTTAGACTGCCAGTCTGGGCTGAGCGCAGCCCCCCAATCAGCGTTAGCAGAGTCGTTTTACCGGAACCAGAGGGACCGGTCATGATCACAATTTCACCAGCGGCTATCTCTAAATTGATATCAAATAGAGCCTGCTTACGGAGCTGGCCAGAACCAAAATAGTGATTAAGTTGATGAACGGAAATGGATGGTGTTGTCGCCATAGCCATAACTAAAAAAGGTGGTAGTTAGAAAATATCGGCAGGGTCAGCGGATTGAAGACGACGAGTTGCGATCGCACCCGACGCATTACACATGACCAGTGTCAAAAGAAACACTACAAACGTTCGACTAATGGGCATTGCAATCGGTAATGCCGTTGCTGCCGCTGTCAACTGATAAGCCCCTAAGGCAATAAACAAACTTGGAAAAAAGCCCAGCAGCGACAAAATCAGAGCTTCTTCAAATACCACACCCAACAGATAGCTATTGCGATAGCCCATGGCCTTAAACGTGGCATATTCTGCCAGGTGGCTATTTACATCAGTGGAGAGCACCTGGTAAACAATCACCACACCAACGACAAAGCCCATCGCTGTCCCAAGACCAAACACAAAGCCAATCGCAGAAGTCGATTGAATCTCATTGAGTTCAAACTCAACATAACCCTCACGGGTAAGCACCAACACATCATCGGGCATCCGAGCGGTAAGTTGTTCTCTCACCTGTTCAACGTCATACCCTGGCTCTATATTGATCAGACCTAAGCTAACAGCTCCTGGCTCACGCCTGGGGAACAGCCTTAGGAAGTTTTGCTCACTGGTAATCAGCGCTCCATCATCTGCAAATGATGCCCCAACCTCAAACAAACCCGCGACCGTAACCGTATTCACCCCAATTTCAGTGGTGGCCAACTGGCCTGCCTCTACCGTCGCAATTAGCTCTTGATAGTCACCGCGTGAGGCTCGATCAAACAGCACATGGTAGGGCATTCGGGTGGCAGCAATTTTGGCATTGACTTCAGGCAGATCAAAGGCAGGTTGACTGGGATTTTTACCGATAATCATCATCGAAGCTTTTTGGCGAGTCTCATTGTTCCGCCAGTCGATAGACCCGACATACATCGCATCGGCAGAGGCCACCCCAGGCACATCCTGGGCCTGGTATAGCCGCCGTCGAGAAAATGTGCGCAGCTTACCAAAGTTCTTAGCCTGAGTGCTAATTAGAACAATATCTGCTGCTAGCGTGCGAGGATATTGAGTATTAGTTTTATAAAGCGCATCGGAAAAGCCCAGCTGCATAAAGATCAGCACATCGGCAAAGGTAATGCCTGCGATCGCAGTCAACAACCGCACCCGATCGTGTTTTAGCTGCAGCAACCCCAGGGCTGTGCGTTCTTGTATAGATTTAACCAGTTTAAGCGGATTCATAGGACCAATAGGAAAAGAGATATATTGGTGTAAAAAATGTGTCGGGCATTAATGACTCTGAGGATATTGAGCGGGCTAAAGGCTAGACCGGTCATATTGTTTCCCAATCCGATACCCCAAATCAGCGACAAGACTCATTGAGTTTGGATAGTAGCCGTCACTTGAAGATTAGTCAGACCTGCTACAGTTTCACGGGAAGCCTCATCTAGCTGAATGCGAACTTCAACCACTTTGGCGTCAATGTTGGCGGCAGGGTCTTCATTGATCACATCTTGAGCCTCAACCTGAAGACCAATCCGCTGGACCATACCCTGTAGCATCGTGTCCAAAACCGGCGTCGTTATCGTCACCGATTGACCGGGCTCAATTTTGGTAATGTCATCTTGATAGACATCGGCGATCACCATCATTTGCTCCGTCTGGCCGAGAGTGGCAATCCCGTCATTATCAATGGTCTCTCCAGACCGGGTGTGAATCTCCAGGAGCTGACCGTTGAGAGGAGCTCGGACATAGGTTTTGTCCAAGTTGGCTTGGGCTTCGGCCACGGCTGCGATCGCAGCTTGCACCTCTGCCTCTGCCGTTGTCACATCCACTGGGCGCACTTCCGCCAGACTGTCTAACTGGGCCCGTGCCTGGATAATTTGTTCTTGCCCTGCCGATTCGATCCGAGCCAGCGCCGCTTGCGCCTCCTGCAGCTGTCGCTGAGACGTAGTGTAGGTTAACTGCCTAGAATCCCGCTCAGATTCGGACACAGCCCCCTGCTGAAAAAGTGACTCATAGCGTTGAGCCTCAAGACGAGCATTTTGCACCTCCGCTTCCAAGCGCGCGATAGTAGCTCGTTGTGTGCTGATATTGCCAGCCTGGTCAGCCTCAAGACGAGCAATTTCTGCTCGTTGAGCCTGGAGATCACCCGTCTGAGCTCCGGCCTGCACCTGGGCTAACTGAGCCCGATCAATCTGCACTTGTTGCTCAGCCTTTTACAAAGCCGCCTGCATCAGATCGCGGTTGTCTAAAATCGCAATTACCTGCCCCTGCTCAACCCGGTCGCCCTCTTGCACCAGCAGCTCTTGTACTCGACTTTCTTGAGCAGACGTAGGAGCCGTTAGCTGAATAATCTCCCCCTCTGGCTCCAGACGCCCTAGAGCTGTCACAGTTGTAATCTCGGGGAGAGCCACTTCCTGAGCCTGCTCAGCCTCCAATCGCATCGACTGAACATTGCGCCAGACAACCACCCCCATCACCCCCAGAATGATTACACTGGCTATAAGCCATAGGGGGCGGCTACCAGCTTCCGATTTATACTTCAACGCACCTAAATTCAAGCTCATAACGCATCTTTAAATTTTGTTATAACAACCTTTACTTACTATTTTACTAAACGGTTTAGTAATGTCAATCTAGATCTCATCATTGAGTAGAATTAGATGCATAGATAAATAAAATTCACCCCATAGAGCAACCTTGGTAAATCCTTTCCCCGATTCCACATCCACATTTGCATTTGATTCGGTAGGAGATCCCAAAATCGACAAGGCAAATGCAATTTTGTCGGGGGCATTTGCGGTCTTTACCACCCAAGGGTATGCATCGGCGAGTATGACCCGTATTGCTAAGGCAGCAGGCGTGTCCAAACCTACGCTATACAGCTATTTTCAAGATAAAGAGGGGCTGTTTATCGCATTAGTGCAACAGCTGATGCACAAAAACAGTCGCATGATATCCAATTTGCCCATTGGCGGTGAAATGCCGGTCACACCTGAAGTCATTCTTCGAAAAATTGCGTCCTCAATGCTTAACGAGGCTTCTAGCAACAAGCCTTTTTTAAAGCTAATGCGGTTGATTATTGGTGAGTCAGAACAGTTTCCTGGACTGGCCCAAACGTTTGTCCGTGAAATAAGCAAACCTATGCTAGAAAGGCTATCTGCTTATTTATCGGCGCATCCTCAGCTAACCTTTAGCGATCCAGAAATTGCTGCACGTATGTTTTCGGGCTCGATCGTTTACTACCTAATCGTGCAGGAAATCATGGGGGGTAAGGACGTTATGCCCTTGGAGCGCGATCGCATGGTCGATGGTCTCATAGACCTGATGTTGACCGGAGGTCATTATCAGGCCTCAGAAACTCGGTAAGTACGAAGAACGATATGGTGATGACTGCCCTGGTCATTTACACCAATGCTAGAAAGCATCATCTGGATTCTGCTCACAGGTTTCTTCGCAGGACAGCTAGCGCGACGACTCAGAGCACCAGCCTTAGTTGGCATGGTCTTAGCAGGCATCATCCTTGGTCCCCAAGTAGCCAATGCCATTAGTTCAGATGTGCTCGGGGCAGCCGACGCGCTTCGCACCATTGCCGTCATGGTAATTTTGATGAAAGCGGGACTAGGTCTGGACCGTGAAAAACTTTCCCAGCAAGGCACTGTCGCTCTTCGACTCGGCTTTTTACCCGCTACCTGTGAGGCCATCGCCGTTGCCCTAGCCGCCATCTGGCTATTCCAATTTGATTTAGCCACTGGGCTATTACTCGGCTGCATCATCGGGGCAGAATCCCCAGCCGTCATCGTGCCCGGCATGTTGCACCTAAAGCGTCTTGGTTGGGGAGTAAAAAAAGGCATTCCCGACGCTATTTTGACCGGCAGTGCCCTATCAGATGTGCTGCTGCTACTCGTATTTAGTCTATTACTGGCCTTTCTCACCCAAGGAGCCACAATAGGTATTACATTAGGCAGTCTCAGCCTTAGTCCCGTACAACTCTTACCATTGCAGGTGATCGTGCAGGTCAGTTTAGGCATCCTCCTAGGCTGGCTCACTGCTCATGTATTAGTAATAGTGCTAACAAAGCAAAACTGGACTCAGAATGCAGTCCAAGATTCTCTTGTTGCGACCAGTGTTGCATTATTACTGGTTGTCCTTTCAGAACACCTCCCTATCTTTTCGGGATATCTAGCCGTCATGGCCGCCGGATTCTTTCTGATTGAGTTTGATGCTCCCTTAGCAAGGCGGTTGAGAGAAGGGTTCAACAGTCTATGGATTATCGCCGAGATTATTCTATTTGTTTTGTTGGGGGCCAGCATTCAGCTCCATATTTTAGGCGACACTCTCCTAGTCGGTTTGCTGATATTGGCCATTGGCACATTAGTAGGACGCTCCTTTGGCTGGTATCTCGCCACGTTGGGCAGCAACTGGACTCGCAAAGAACGCCTGTTTTTACTCTCAGGCAACTCGGCAAAAGCTACGGTTCAAGCCGCGATTGGAGCTATTCCTCTAGCTCAAGGCGTTAACGGAGGAGACACTATTCTAGCCTTGGCCGCGCTCTCGATTCTAGTCACAGCTCCTCTAGGCGCCTGGGCCATCCCCACCTTTGCGCCAAAGCTCCTAGAACGGGGTGAGGTAGATCCCACTAAGGTTTCTATGAATCGTCGTATTGTGCTGCTCGCCGCAGTTGACACCTCCCCACTAGCTGAGCAAGTGCTGGCAAAAGCGGCTGACCTTGCTCGTCGATGCGATGGTCATGTGGTGATTTTACATGTGCAACAGGCTGACAGCTCTCAAAATATCCAAAAATTAAAACAACAAACTCAACAACATTTGGCAGATATCCGCTATCAGTTCATCACCACATCTGGAGCCATTTCTACAGAGATTTTACGCACCGCCCAAGACTATGGAGCGGCAGAAATTGTTATGGGTAAGCGCGGTCATCGTTATTTAGAAAATTTACTCGTTGGCTCCGTTTCACGAACAGTGGTAGAAACTAGCCCTTTACCAGTCATTATCGTAGAGGCACGGTCACAGTCATGATCTTGCGATATAGCTCCAATACTTCGATTAGCGTTAAATAACGCATCATGCCAACCGCTTATACAGTTCAGCTTTTTGGTCTAAACTTCAGTTGTTAGCCATTAACTCACGGTTCGCTAGAAAATATAGGAGAATAGCGAATAGCGTAATAATGCCCA